>Ga0316229_1002632_pt1 | contig 15250 bp, 15 predicted proteins | sample TBH18023metaG_FD_206011 | JGI IMG/M metagenome (GOLD analysis project Ga0316229, IMG submission 206011) | Freshwater microbial communities from Trout Bog Lake, Wisconsin, USA - TBH18023 | ecosystem: Environmental > Aquatic > Freshwater > Lake > Hypolimnion/Profundal zone | place: USA: Wisconsin... | reverse complement strand
TTACAAGACAGCAAGGCGAAGCAGTGACATGAGTGAATCGACTTCGGTTAGGCAGGGTAACTTCGCCTTGTATGTGCGTCTACTTGGCTATGTGCGGCCCTACTGGCGCCCTTTTGCGCTTGCCGTTCTCGGCCTGGTAGGGACTGCGGCCACCGAGCCGGTGTTTCCGGCCATCATGAAATACCTGCTGGACCATGGCTTCAAGACCGAGGACACCCGCTTGGTGTGGGCCATTCCTGCAGGCATCATGCTGCTGTTCATTACCCGTGGTGTGCTGTCGTTTTGCACCAGCTACCTGATGACCTGGGTGTCCGCACGCCTGATTACGGACATCCGGCGCGAAATGTTTGCCAAGCTACTGTGCTTGCCAACCCAAATATTTCATGACCTGTCTGCGGGTAAGTTGATTTCGCGGGTAGTGGTGGATTCCGGCAATGTCAGCGAAGCCGCCACCACGGTGCTCGTCACCAGCATTCGAGAGTCGCTCACTGCCTTGGCCCTGTTGGGCTATCTGATTTATCTGGACTGGAAGCTGACCTTGCTGACCCTGATCATCGGACCGGTGGTGGCCCTTATCGTCAAAGGTTTTGGCCAACGCATGCGCGATGCCAGTCGCAACACAATCCTGTCCGTGCGCTTGATTTTTCACAACATAGAGGAAACATCGGCAGCCAACAAGGTCATCAAAATTTACGGCGGTCAGGCCCAACAGAGCAAACGTTTTTTTGACGATACCGAGCGACTGCGGCGGGCCATGATGCGCGAAGCGGTGCCAGCTTCGGCTATCACCCCCATTACCCACGTTGCAGCATCGCTGGCGGTCGCCATCATCATATTTTTGGCACTGAGCCAGACCACTGGGCAGGCCAGTGCATCCGCAGGTGGCTTCGTGTCATTTATCACCGCCATGCTGATGTTGATTTCACCCATCAAGCAACTAACCACCATCAGCTCCACCATACAGCGCGGCCTGGCCGCCTGTGAAAGTGTGTTCGGCTTTCTGGACACGCCAGGTGAAGTAGACACAGGAAAAAAAGAATTGCTGCACACCCGTGGCGAAATTGAATTCGATCAGGTCAGCTTCAGCTACCCAGGCGCCGAACGCCAGGCCCTGCATGAGGTCAGCTTTCGTGCAAATGCCGGCCAGACCATTGCCCTGGTCGGAGCCTCCGGCGGTGGAAAAACCACCATCAGCGCCCTGCTGCCCCGGTTTTATCGCCCTGACAGCGGACACATCCGCATCGATGGTACCGACATCAACGAATTAAGCTTACTCAGCCTGCGTCACAACATTGCGCTGGTGAGCCAGGACATTGTGCTGTTCAATGAAAGCGTAGCCGCCAACATTGCGTTTGGCGGTACCGCCACCTACAGCCGCGAAGACGTGATTCAGGCAGCTAAAGCGGCCAACGCCATGGACTTTATTGCACAGCTACCAGACGGCATGGACACCTTTATTGGTGAGGACGGTGCCAAACTCTCCGGCGGCCAGCGCCAACGCATAGCGATTGCACGGGCGCTCTTAAAAAACGCGCCTATCCTGATTCTGGACGAAGCAACTTCTGCACTCGACACCGAGTCAGAGCGCCTGGTGCAGGCGGCACTTTCCACGCTCATGAAAAACCGTACGACATTGATCATCGCGCACCGGCTTAGTACCATCGAACATGCTGACTGCATTCTGGCGCTGGACCAGGGGCGCATTGTCGAGCGTGGCACCCATTCCGAGTTGATGGCAGCCGGCGGCTATTACGCCACGTTGAACCGCTTGCAGACCTAATTGCCATGGCCATTCCGATCCTGATGTACCACCAGATCGACGCGCCCCCAGCGCGCGGCAGTGCACTTCGCGGTTTGGTAGTCGCCCCCCAGTCATTTGCGCGGCAAATGGCATTGCTGCGGCTGTGTGGCTATCGTGGCCTGTCAATGCGCGACTTGGAGCCTTATCTGCGGGGAGAGAAGCAAGGAAAAGTGGTGGGAATCACCTTTGATGACGGCTTTCTGAATAACCTGCAACACGCCTTGCCAGTTTTATTAAAGCAGGGATTTACCGCCACTTGCTACGGTGTTAGCAGCATGCTGGGCGCCAGCAATAGCTGGGATCAGCATCTGGGTATTCCGCAAAAACCTCTGATGACGGATGTCGACTGGCGCACCTGGAGCGGAGCCGGAATGGATGTGGGCTCGCATACCCGCACCCATGTGGCACTGACCAAAATTTCACGTGAAGAAGCGGCGGCCCAAATTGCTGATTCCAAACACGAACTGGAAGCCGCTGTGCAATGCGAAGTACGCCATTTTTGCTACCCATACGGATGGTACGCGCCCGAACACCGGGACATGGTGATCGCAGCCGGCTATGCCAGCGCCACCACCACCCAACGCGGCCGCGTACAGGTTGGTGACGATGTTTACAGCCTGCGACGCATCATGGTGGCGCGCGCCACGCACCTGGGCCTGTTTGCAGCCAAAGTCATGACACGCTACGAGGACAAGCGCGCATGACGCCCTTTGTGCTGTACTGCAAAAGCTACTCCACCGACCTGCGACGTGTACAACGCCTGGCTCGCTCGGTACAGCAGCACAATCAAGAGCGGCTCAGCTTTTACGTATCGGTACCCAGCGCTGAGCTTCCCTTGTTCCGTGAGCAACTCGCCGGACTGGATGTGCAGTTGCTGAGCGACGAAGACATATTGCAGGCCTCGCCACGACTGGACACGCAACAAGTTCTGCGCATGCCGGGCGCGGTTTCTCAACAGGTTGTCAAATCAGAATTTTGGCGTCTGAACCTGGCACCAGCCTACTTGTGTCTGGATTCAGACGCCATGTTCATTCGTCCGTTCGGGCAGGCTGACTTTGTTGCCCCCGACGGCACACCCTACACCATGCTGGATGAAGCGCACGACTTGCTGGAAGATGCCTTGCGACAGCAGCGTCAACGTATCGTCAGTGCTTTCTCACAAGAAGCAAAAGCGGTCCAGGCTTTGTTTGGACGGACAGGCCGGGCTTACAGCTTTGGCCCATTCCCGCTGGTCTGGCACCGCGAAGTATGGGAAAGTCTGGAGCAAAACTACCTGCTGCCGCGAAATATGAGCTTTGCAGACGCCATTGCGCTAGCGCCTATCGAATCGCGCTGGTACGGTGAAGCACTGCTTGCCTACCAGGCAGTGCCACTGTTGCCCTGCCAGGCCCTGTTCAAGGTATATCACTATGCATGGCAGTACGATCAGGACCAGCGAGGGGGTATCAGCACCAACCAGCTGGCGACCATTTATTGCGGCGTGATTTTTCAGTCAGCATGGGAACGCAATATGGACTGGCCGCGTGAAGGCGGCGACTGGCTTTCACGCACCGGGCGGCGCTTGCGGCGGTGCCTTGGACGTATTTAACTTCGACTCAATTTGGGAGACCGCGTGATCGTTCTATCGCACAGAGGTTATTGGAAACAAGCCAGTGAAAAAAATCAAAGAATTGCCTTCGAACGTAGCTTTTCCATGGGCTTTGGCACGGAAACCGATCTACGCGACCATGACGGTCAATTGGTGATATCCCACGACATGGCCGGCGCCGATGCCATTCCAGCGGAACAGTTTTTCGACATCTACCGGCGTTATGACACACAACTTCCGCTGGCCCTCAACATCAAGGCCGACGGACTACAAAACGAATTGCATCGCCTGCTAAATGCATACCAGATCAGCAACTATTTTGTATTTGACATGGCGGTGCCTGACGGCCTGCTCTACGCACAGTACCCCATGCACACCTTTACACGTCACAGTGAATACGAGACGGTGCCGGCTTTTTACGAACTCGCACAAGGCGTTTGGCTGGACGAATTCCGGGGCCACTGGCTCAGCGACCAGGTCATTGACGACCATCTGGCCCAGAACAAGGCCTTGTGCATTGTGTCGCCCGACCTGCACAAGCGTGATCACCGGCAAGAATGGCATCACTACAAGCAATTGGAACAGCGCATAGGACAGAACAAACTCATGTTGTGTACCGATTTTCCTGAACTGGCAAGAGAGTATTTCAATGCATAAGATCAAGGCCATCATCTTCGACATGGATGGCGTTTTGATAGAGGCCAAAGACTGGCACTACGAAGCGCTGAACAAGGCACTGGGCCTATTCGGCATGGAAATCAGCCGCTATGACCACCTAGTTACCTACGACGGACTACCCACCAAAAAGAAACTGGAAATGTTGAGCACCGAACGCGGCCTGCCGGTAGATTTGCACAACTTTATCAACGACATGAAGCAGCAGTACACCATGGAACTCGTGTATGCCCAATGCAAACCACGCTTCTACCATGAGTATGCGCTGGCGCGCCTGAAACAAGAAGGCTATCGCATGACAGTGGCATCCAACTCGGTGCGTAATACGGTGCAGGTCATGATGGAGAAATCGGCCTTGGTGGGTTACCTGGAGTTCTACCTGTCGAATCAGGACGTCAAAGTGGGCAAACCCGATCCCGAAATTTATTCCAAGACCATTGAGCGCATGGGGCTGGCACCTGATGAATGCCTGATCGTGGAAGACAACGACAAAGGCATACAGGCTGCCCGCGCCAGTGGCGCTTGGGTCATGGAAGTTGATGAAGTGGAAGAGGTGAATTACCAGAATATTGCGGCACACATTGCACGCATAGAAGGAAGTACAAAATGATCAATGTACTGATTCCCATGGCCGGAAAAAGCCAGTATTTTTCCGACAATGACTACCCCTTCCCCAAACCATTGGTGGAAATCGGCAGCAAGACTGTCATTGAACACGTCATCAGCAACCTGGCAAGCATCGCAGAACACGTGAACTTCATATTTGTGCTCAACAATGCTGACTGTCGCAAATTTCACCTCGACAGTACGCTTAACATCATTACCGATAATCAATGCAAAATTATCCGGCTGGAAAATGAAACCCGGGGTGCTGCCTGCAGCGCTCTGATGGCAGTCAGCCACATTGCCAATGACATACCCCTGGTCATTGCCAACGCGGATCAAATTTTTGGAGGCTCGTTGCAAGAGCTAATCAGCGAATTTTCTAACTTTGATGCGGGGGTCCTAACCTTTGAGTCAGTTCATCCTCGCTGGTCTTATGTACGACTGAGCGAAGAGCAACTGGTCATTGAAACCGCGGAAAAACGGCCGATCAGTCGCCACGCTATTGCTGGTTTCTACTATTTCCGAAAAGGGCGGGATTTTGTCGAATCGACCATGCGCATGATTCAGAAAGATTCCAGCGTCAATGGCAACTATTTCATTGCACCGAGCTTGAATGAAATGATTCTGCAAGGCAAAAAAATAACGACCCAAGCGGTGGACACCAGTCGCTACCACACGCTGTACACGCCGCAGAAGATCAAGGAATACGAAGCACTGCTGTTGCGGCAAGCGCGTTAACCCCCATCGTTCCTACGCTATGAAAACTGCACGCATTGAAAACATGGTCAAAGGCTGGTTTGTCGGAAATTTTGACCCCACCCTGATACGGACCAATGACGTCGAGGTCGCAGTCAAGTATTACCAGCAGGGCGACCATGAAGACCGCCATTATCACAAGCTGTCTACCGAAATCACCGTCATCACCAGTGGCAGAGTACGCATGAACGGAACCGAATATGTTGCCGGTGACGTCATCATCATCGAGCCAAACCAGTCCAGCGATTTTTGGGTACTGGAAGACACCATAACGACCGTGGTGAAATATCCAGGTGCAAACAACGACAAATATATGGGAGACCCCGCATGATCAATATAGTCATCCCCATGGCCGGTGCCGGAAGCCGGTTTACCCAGGCTGGCTACAGCAAACCCAAGCCATTTATTGATGTCGCCGGCAAACCCATGATCGTGCGCGTGCTGGAAAACCTGGCCTATCCGGATGCCCGCTACATTCTGATTGCACGCAAAGAACATATGGATGCAGAAGCCGCACTGGTTGAACAGATTGAGCGAGAATTCAACGCCCTCTTCATTCCGATTGATGCCCTGACCGAAGGTACCGCCTGCACCGTGCTGCATGCACGCAGCCATATCAACAACCAGACGCCACTGTTAATTGCAAATTCGGACCAGATTGTGGACATGCGGATTGCTGACTTTGTTGACGATTGCAGCCAACGCCAGCTCGACGGATCCATACTTACCTTTGTCGATGAACACCTGGATCCAAAATGGTCATTTGCCAAACTCGGCGCAGATGCGTTAGTCACCGAAGTACAGGAGAAAAAAGCCATTTCAGAATTTGCCACCGTAGGCGTATATCTCTATGCCCATGGCGCTGATTTTGTGGACGCGGCCATCGACATGTTTATAGCCCGCGACCGGGTGAACAATGAGTACTACACCTGCCCTACCTATAACTACGCTATTCGCGCGGCGCGACGCATTGGTATATTTAATATACCGGTGACGGCAATGCATGGGATTGGTACGCCTGAAGATTTGAAAGTCTATCTGTCAAAAAAAGCGCATACAAACTGATAGTGCATCAATTCAATATTATTCGCGCAAAGTTCCACACAAAATGTAAGCCATGACTGAAGAATATCACTACACACCAGCACTCAGATCCGAGGTCGCTACATTTTTACCATCCAGCTATCACAAGGTATTGGAAATCGGTTGCGGTCACGGAAAATTCCGTGATAATTTGCAGCTTCCAAATGAGTATTGGGGAATCGAGCCCAATTCAATGACGGCGGAGATCGCATCAAAAAATCTGGACACCGTTTTAACCGGTTTTTTTGAAAATGTACTTGATAAGTTACCAGATAATTACTTCGATCTGATCATCTGCAATGATGTGATCGAACACATGGCAGATCCGGACAAATTTTTGGAATTAATAAGGAAAAAAATGTCTTCCAATGCATGCATAGTCGGATCCATCCCGAATGTTCGACATCACTCAAACTTGACAAACCTCATGATCAACAAAGATTGGCAATATGAGGATGGAGGCATTCTGGATCGTACACATTTGAAGTTTTTTACCGAAAAAAGTCTGGCGAATACTTTCCGGATTCATGGATACCATATTGAAGTATTGCATGGCATCAATGGCATTCCTCCTTACCGTCTTCTAAATAGACTGATGCAAAGATTTTTATGTCTTATTTTAGGAGATGACATCCGGTACATGCAGTTTGGTTTCAGGGTGAAATAGTCAATTCGGTTGTCCGTGCATGGCAATGTACTGGCCATACCACTGCTGTTGCATCGCGACTTCACGCCGGTTTACCCAGGGTGTCAGGTGCTTTCGGCGCAGCTTTTGCACAAAAGTGGTTTCCGGGTAGCCTGATTCAGCCACCGTAGGCCGACCGTTTTCCCAAATGGCTTCTGTCCACCAGGAATGTTGCAAGGCTTGCGCAATGGGTCGGAACTGGCCTGGGGCGCCAAACCAGCATATACCAAGTCGTCGATGGTCAATCAATCGCATATAGCTCCCTGCGATTTCCGGGTGTATCAAACGACGCCCAAATTTATCTTGAAGCCGGTTCTTGAATTGCGCATAGAGTTCAGCCTCTGGACAGTACAAACCCATGACATCCGTGCGATTCAGCCAGACATCCCCTTCTTCCTGCAGCATGGCATCCGGAATATTCATACTGCGAGCGTAATCATATCCAGCATCTCCCCACAACATGGTCATGCTCTCGATATCGCCAAAAGCAAACAGGTCAGGGATTGTGGAAAACCAATCCTGCCGCACGCTCAGGTTACGAAAAGCACAAGTCACCAGACGCGAGTTCATACCAGGCGGCACTTCGTATTGCGCCCATTGCATCAGCTGCGTCACGTCCAGCCTGGTAGGCAACATGTCGCTCCGCCACTTCAATACATGTGTTGCCCCCATCTCCCGAGCCCTTCGCAACCCGGCAGCAGTACTGAGGCGTTGAAAATTGCGGTTTGAATACCCCGGTTGCGTTGGCTTATCACTGAGAACGAGCTCCCAATTCCCACGGGGAATACATGCAGGGACCTCGTCTTGCCAGGTCGACAGTATGACTAAATCGAAATGCTTCGAAAGCATTTCCATCACCATGGCAGCACCCTGTCGGATGTTGCCCTGCACCACAGCGCAAGTTTTTATACTTGGCACTGAGGGCCTGCGCAAGTCCATGTCATTTTTCATAAATGAAAAACTAATAAGGCCGGTAGACTCGCCGCAAGGCGGTCCTTAAATATTCGGCAAGCTTTTTTCGCATACCTTTTCGTAGGATTTCGAAACCCGACTTATCCATAGTAAACATGCCGGCAGCGGAGTCGACAGGCTGCAAATGAAACTTAATCAGATCGAAATATTTTCTTAAATAATAATACTCCAACCGACCTCCATTGAGCGGATATCCATCCAACACCACCTCGCTGCGATAGACCGAGTTATAAAGTATATGAATTGCCATGGAATTTTGTACATAACAAAATTTCAGCTGGTTTTTCACAGCATAGCGATTCACAGGTACCTCATCGAACACATCAACATAAAGACTTGTATCGCTAAAAACTTCCTGATAGCGGGCATAGGGCATGCAAAAAAAGCTGTTACATAAATATTTCCCTTGCTCTGCTACGTGCACTTGGGATACTTCTCTTTCTTGAAAAGAGGTATAGCGTGCCACGACCAAATTATTGATGAACTTGACTATTTCAATATTCAACCTGACCGGATGCACCCCCTTGTAATGGCAGTCAATTTTATTGACTGCATTCCAGTAGCCTTCCTCATCCCAGTTTGGCATCTGTTGAATGTAATCATTTAGCGTCGAATAATCCATTCCCCACAAATCATGCGGAATGTTCGTCAACGCCATTTCTGCCTTTACCTTGTTCAACTCCGCATTCGTCATGAACACCTTGGCAAAGCCTTGCCAACTGGGTATGCCGGTGGACAGGTTGACACTCAACAAGAAATTGGACGGATCTGCAAGAACGCTGTCAGCACTGTTCAGAAATGCCTTCCAGGATGCCGCCGATGGAAATACATCCTCATCATGTTTGATGAAGTACTTGAAATTTTCAACCGGATAAATCTGAAAAACTTCTTGTAACTTCTCCTTGTAGGTGCTTGTGCACTTCAGCAAGTCGATATCGTATTGATTGCAAAAAGTCTTTTGCAGTCTGACGAGGTCTTCTGAATCGTGCGAAGTACAGGCAAGAACAATCTTGATGTCCCTAGCCAGTTGCGGCTGGTCATGCAGTGCTGCATGCAAATGAAGAAATGCAGTTACCGCAAATTCCGCATCCCTGTGTTGGAGAATGCATATCAGAAATTTCTTTTTCATAAATTCATCCGCGAGGTAATTGCAGGTGCCAGCTATGCACTGCCTGCCCTCAACTGCTCACAAAATTGATGCGCCCGGTGAAAGCTGGTGTGGCGACCAAAAACTTCAGCCTGTGCGCGCACAGCATGCTGCATCGCCAAGGCAGGTTCATGCAATATGGATTCAAATAATTGCCCGTATGCATTCGGTGAATCCGCCACATAAACCGCATCGCTGCTGAACAGCTGATCCAGCAATTTCGGATGGTCTATCAGTTGTGGAACGCCGCAGGCCGCCAGCTGATACGTGCGCTCATTCACCTCGCATGCCCATTCCAATTGCTCCGGCAAGTGCACATTCAAACCCACCCTTGCGCGCGCATAGATGTAGCGATCACGCTCCCGGTTGAATTGAAAATTCTGCACATGCTTCCAGCCCGGACCGTCAATAAACCCCGCATGCCGATGCACGATGTGCCGCATGTAATCCATGTGCTCACTCTTGCGCGTGGCCATGATGACAAAGTCCAAATCCCGCTCAAATCCTGCGACCGGATAGTAATGCAGTATGTTGGCGCTAAAAGGCAGATACAGCATGGCATAGCCGGCTTCAAAAAACGCCCGGTAGCCCTGGCGCGTCCTGACGTAGGCCTCGTCCCGAAAACTGTAATAGAAGTCAATACCATGCTGTTTAGCCCAGGCCAAACGCCCTTGCAGTGGCGTGTTTTCATAAGCATCAATCGACGCCGTCAAGCCTACGCGCAGAGGTCGTGTCTGCTGGTATGCGGCAACTGCGCCCCAGTCGATCCGGTCCAAATAGCTATGGTGGTCACTGCTCAGCAACACCGTAGGCCGAAATGCTTCCAGCGCTTGCGCAGTGTTTGCATTCCAGTCGAGTATCTGGGATGCAACGCCAATAAATGCCAGACTTTCCGCCAGATTGGTGAACAAGGAATAGCCCGCAGGCGAGTGTTTGGGCGCCGGCACGTGGATCAGAATGCGTTCTTTGCTATGCCCTGCATGTCTGTCGCGAAATTGCCGCTCCACGTCTTTTTTGAGTGCCCACCCCTGGCGCACCAACGGGTCACTGGAATTGAGGCAGGCATCATCGCTTTCATATTGCTCTCTTGCCGCCAATGCTGCCTCGGCAATATCAAGAACCGCCTGATGACCAGACGCAATCTGCGGGTGTAGCCGCGCGTTAAATAGCAGTTTGCTCCATGACTGGCGCCATTTTTCTCTTCGTCGAGCCCAGCGTGTGCCTTGTGATACGTCCATATGAAGCGAATTTTCCCTGATTTAGCGCTTGAGTTTGATCAGCGTCTCAAAGTATTTGCGCCCCAGACCTTGTGGCAATACGGCAAGTACAAAAAGGTTCAATCGGTAGTTGCGGTCCAATACCAGGCCCAGACCTTTTTGAATACTGCGCCACTGCGACCAGGAGTGCCAGCCATGTGATGGCAATTGCTGGTACAACCAGGCCAACATGAAACGAAAGGCCGCAGGGACAATATCCGCATGGCGGGCGCAGTAGCGGCCAATCTCCTGTTGCGCCGTCCGCATGTCCTCTAGCGTTATGGACTCCTGCTCTATGTGCTGCAACAAGCCGGCGTTTCCCAACAATTGCGCGCAATAGCGGCTGCGAATCTTGCGCGCCAGACGGTCCAAACGGGCACTTTTGAGCTGGCTTGCCTGCTGGGCGTGGACACGGTAGCGCAACAGACTTTGCTGCAAATTGGCCATGGCGACTCCTTCTGCCGCCAGACGGGTCCACAGGTCGAAGTCCTCTGTGGGGCTCATATCCTGATCAAAGGGATGGTCACGAAACAGTGCGGCATGCCCCATCATGGTCGACATGCCAAAACAGTTACCACGCATCAGGGCCAGGCGAATTGCCTGGGGTGTGGCCGGATGGAAAACGGTTTCAAGGTCTTCGGTGTCAAAGCAGGTAAACCCTGTGCCACATGCCCCGATTTCCGGATGTTGATTCAAATAATCAATTTGCTGCTGAAAACGGCTCGAAAGGCAGAGGTCGTCGGCATCACAAAACCCGATAAAGTGGCCTCGTGCCAGCGCTACACCATGGTTGCGTGCTCCGGCCACGCCCACATTCTGCTGCAGATGAATGACCTGCAAACGGCGGTCCTGATAAGGCAATAAGGAGCCACGCAAATCGTCGCTGGACGCGTCATCCACCAGTATCACCTCAAAGTCCTGAAAACTTTGCTGAAAAATGGAATCCAAGGTCTCACCAACCCAGCGTGCTCCGTTATGCACCGGAATCACCACAGATAAAAGGGGGATGGGAGCAATGGACTTATCGCTAGGCAAACTGCGGGGCTGGGACATGCTTGTCATGATAGGGCTATGGAGTTCATTTCAGTCCAGCAGTTGCCAGCGCGCAGGAATGACATCCGACGTATTTACGCCTGCATCCTGAAACCAGCGTCGTGGCGCAATCACTTGTTGTTGCGGCGTGCCACAGCGCCAGGCGCCCCACCAACTGAACGAACTATTGGCAATCACGTGGTGTTTGCAATGGGTAATCAACTCGAGGTCCTGCATGCCGCTGTCAGCGCCGACGTTCTCGACAAAATGGGTTGGCAGTCCCAGCTTGAGGTGATCCTGCGCCCACTGCGGATCATCAGAAAACACGAACACCTCGGGGTCCTCGAGACGCTGGCGCATCTGCCCCACCGCAGACTCGTAGTAGCGCAAGTCACACAGGCCGTGAAACGCCGCCGCCGCAGCATTGCTGACATAGTCACCGCGGCGAATGTGCAAGGCGATACTGGTGCTCTCCTGCATGTGTTTTAACCAGGGGCTATCAGGCGTAAATGCATTCAGTAGCGTGATGTCCTGCAGCAATCGCGAACGATTCCATGCGAAGTACTTTTCGCTCTGCCAGTAGCCCACCAGAAATACCGGGCGCCTAATGCGTGCAAAGCGGGGGTCAAAACCAAAGCTGTCGGGCCAAAAGACGGGAAATGAAGAAAGCCAGGGCAGGTTTTGAGATAAGCGCGATTGCAGTCGTCCACGGCGCGAAGAACGCCAATGCGGCAACTGCTGCAGCAGCGCGTCATCTGCAATCGACGCCCGCACCTGGTAGCAATCCAACTGATAGGGACGGTCGGCATTTTCTGACAGACCACGCAGGTCCAATGCCAGCGCGCAACCAAGGCGATCGGCAAGCGAGCGCGCTGCAGCGTACTGAAACAGCTGGTTACCCAGGCCTCCTTCAATGCGCACAATTACCTGGTTCAGCCCCATACCAACAGGTAATTTCCAGGGTAGCTCAGTGGCTTTTCTTCCAGCACGCGGGTGTTTGGGATAATGGACTGTATTTCATCAAGTGCCATACGGCCATCGGCATACAGGCTGCCGGATACGCCGCTGTTCATGGTCAGATATCCCCGTTTAGCCTTCTTCAAGACCTTTTCCACGTAAATGCGCTGCACCACCGCTGGCAACTCGGAAAAAGCATAATTGCTAATCACCAGGTCGTAGTCTTTGGCTCCGTCGTGGGTATTGAGTGTTTTGGTTTGATAGCAGGACCGCAGCAGATGGCTCTCCAGATATTTGGAAACCAGCCCGAGTACTGCCGGCAGGTCAAACATGTCATAGGACGCACACAGGTATAACTGGTCCAACACCAACCGTTGCCCACCATACCCCACCCCAATCTCCGCCACATGGGCGCCCTGCAGCGCATCACCGAACAGTTGCACCAAGTCGGACGCGACCTTCACATAGCGCAGGGTGCTGGGGCTCAAATTGCACTGATCGGAGAAGCGGACGACACTGGCGCCCCCCACCAGATCATTGACGGCAAACTTTTCCAGCGCGGCTGAAATATGCGGCGTCTGTGCGGCAATAATTTCCAGATACTGGCGCGCCTGGGCCTCACTGGTGTGCTCAAGTATCTCTTGGTACACGAGACTTTGTTTGAAGTTTGCAAACACGACAGGATCGGCCACCGCCTGTTCCACAAAAGCGACATAGCCTCCGTTGTCCGATGCCGAGCGCAAACCCTCGCGAGAGGTGAAAGACTTGTTCTTTGATTTTTTTAGAAATTTAAAGGCCATAAATGCTCATGCAGGGGGTTTAGGGGCGCAGGGACTAGCTGTCTTTCGACAACAGTCCGTCAAAATAAGAAATCGTTTTTTCCAAACCCGCTTCCAACTGCACGCCTGGCTCCCAGCCACTCAACAATTCCTTGGCACGTTCAATATTGGGTTGACGTTGCAGGGGGTCATCTGATGGCAAGGGTCGAAATACAAGTTTGGAGGATGCGCCCGTCAGTGCAATTACTTTCTCAGCCAGTTGCCGGATCGTAAACTCATTGGGATTACCCAAATTGATAGGCCCAGGAAAACCGGGACCGCCATCTTCAGCGCGTGGCAGATCCATAAATCGCAGAAAACCTTCTACCAGGTCGTCCACATAGCAAAAGCTGCGCGTCTGCTGACCTTCACCGTAAATGGTAATGTCTTCGCCACGGAGAGCCTGCACAATGAAGTTGCTGACCACACGCCCGTCATTGGGATGCATGCGTGGACCATAGGTATTGAATATCCGTGCTACTCGAATGTCCAAGCCATGCTGGCGGTGGTAGTCAAAAAACAGGGTTTCTGCGCAACGCTTACCTTCGTCGTAGCAACTGCGAATGCCAATGGGGTTCACATTGCCCCAATAGGCTTCGGTCTGTGGGTGCACGCTCGGGTCGCCATACACCTCACTGGTGCTGGCCTGAAAAATACGCGCCTTGACCCGTTTCGCCAGTCCCAGCATGTTGATAGCTCCATGCACACTGGTCTTGGTAGTCTGCACCGGATCATGTTGGTAGTGCACCGGGCTGGCGGGGCAAGCGAGATTGTAAATCTGGTCCACTTCAACATACAGCGGCATGGTCACGTCATGTCGCATGAACTCAAAGCGCGGGTGCCCCAGCAAATGGGCAATATTGCGTTTGGCACCCGTGAACAAATTGTCCACACAGATCACCTCGTCGCCTCTGGCAATCAATCTGTCGATCAGGTGTGAGCCCAGGAATCCGGCTCCGCCGGTCACAAGAATGCGTCTGGTATTGTTATAAGTTCTCATGCGTTGGACGGTTGGTATATCGGCGATTTCATTGATTATCACATTCGCGCAAGGTCGCTCAATTTAGCCACGGACGAAGCCGTGTTGTAGGGGCTGACCATGGCATTATCAGGCAGGCCATGCGCACGCCAATGCTGCAAAAATTGCCCCAACAATGTGGCCAGCGTTTGAACCAGTTGGGCATTGGGTTCCGCACCACGATCCTCGGCACATGCATCGGTCTCCACCACCTGCTGCTGCAGTCTACGCAGCATCTCCGCCATCTGCGGGTTCTGGTGCACCAACGCCAGAATCGGCCGCTGCATCCACAGGTACTCATACATCTTGGACGGAATGTACTCGGCACAGATGGGTTCCACGCCGTGCAGCAGCAGCAGCACATCGGCGCTGCGCATACGCTGCAGGATCTGTTCGCGCCCGCTTTTTCCCGTGACCGGGTCAGCCTCAATGCGCCCGAAATGTCGCACGGTGGAATGCTTGGCGCTCGCGACCGCCGCCGCAGACACCGGGTCCAGCGGGCCGCCATAGACATGGAGCTCCACGCGCCCGGCCAGATCGGGCTGCTGGTCCAGCAGCAGGTCCAGTGCAGCGATGGTGCAGGCCAGGTTGCGGGTCTCTGAAAGGGACCCAAAATGGCCTATGACACATTTTTCACCCGGCTGATAGGGCTCCAGCGCGAAGGGCGGCGCATCCACACCGGGCAGCATCATGTGGCCCCGCTCGCCCAGTTCCGGGTTGCGCCTTTTTGCACTGGCCAGAGCCTGATCGGTAAACCAGATCGCCACATCGGCTTCCCGACAGATGGTGGTTTCCACCCTTGCCTGCATCTTCTGCTGCGGTGTCGTGGGACTCGTGCCGGGCACCACCATGGGGT
>Ga0316229_1002624_pt1 | contig 15299 bp, 11 predicted proteins | sample TBH18023metaG_FD_206011 | JGI IMG/M metagenome (GOLD analysis project Ga0316229, IMG submission 206011) | Freshwater microbial communities from Trout Bog Lake, Wisconsin, USA - TBH18023 | ecosystem: Environmental > Aquatic > Freshwater > Lake > Hypolimnion/Profundal zone | place: USA: Wisconsin... | reverse complement strand
GTGCAGCGGGCCTTCCCCGGGCTCGCCGCCGGACCGTTCCGGCCGTTCCGGCCCCGGGCCGAGGCCATGGCGGCGGTCGCCGGGCGCCGCGCCGAACTGGGCCTGGGCGACTACGTGGTGCTGGCCCCGGGCGCCAACTGCGAAAACAAGCGGCTGTCCGTGGCCGCCTTCGCCGCCCTGGGCACGCGCCTGCTGGGGGCCGGGCTCACCCCGGTGATCCTGGGCGCCGGACCGGTGGACGAAGCCCTGGCGGCGGCGATCCGGTCCCGGGCGCCGGGCTGCGTGGATTGCACCGGCTCGGGCGGGCTGGCCGTTTCTGCGGCCTGGATCGCCGGCGCCCGGGCCCTGGTGGGCATGGATTCGGGCCTGGCCCATGTCGCCGCCGGCAGCGGGGTGCCCACCCTGTCGGTGTTCGGTCCCACCCGGCCGCGGCATTCGGCGCCCTGGGGCCCCCGGGTCCGGGTGGTACGCCGGGAGGAGCTCGCCTGCCTGGAGTGCATGGCAACCTTCTGCCGGGTCGGCGGCATACCCTGCATGAACACGCTGGACGAGGACGTGCTCTGGAAAGAGCTGCTGGCCGTGATGGGACCCGAGTAGAATCGGAGGCCAACCAACATCGCGGGCAGGAGGGGGGATGTCTGAACAGGAGATCTTCCGGGCACCGCAACGCACGGTCGCCATGGTGCTGGCCGGCGGCCGGGGCAGGCGCCTGTTCGACCTGACCCGCTTCGCCTCCAAGCCCGGGGTTGATTTCGGCGGCAAGTACCGGATCATCGATTTCACCCTCTCCAACTGCATGAACTCCAATATCCGGCGCATCCTGGTGGCCACCCAGTACAACTCGCACCGGCTGCTGGAGCACCTGCAGTCGGGCTGGACCTTCCTGGCCGGCAACCTGAACGAGTTCGTGCACGTGCTCCCGGCCCAGCAGAGCCTGGACAGCGACCAGTGGTACAGCGGCACCGCCGACGCCGTGTACCAGAACATCCAGACCCTCCGGGCCCTGGGGCCGGAATACGTGCTGATCCTGGCCGGGGACCAGATCTACCGGATGGACTACCGGGTGTTCCTGGAGGACCATCTGGCCCAGGAGGCCGACATGACCGTCGCCTGCCTGGAAGTGGACCGGGAGGCTGCCAGGGGCCTGGGCGTGGTCGGCACCGACGCGGACCGGATCACCAGCTTCCTGGAGAAACCCGAGGATCCGCCGGCCCTGCCGGACCGGCCGGACCGGTGCCTGGCCAGCATGGGGATCTACCTGTTCAAGGCTGAATTCCTGTTCGACGAACTGCTGCGCGACGCGGCCGACCCCGCATCCAGCCACGATTTCGGCCGGGACCTGATTCCGCGGCTGGCCGGAACGGCCCGGGTGTTCGCCCACCGGTTCGAGAAGAGCCACATCCGCAACCTGGACAAGCCGCCGTACTGGCGCGACGTGGGCACCATCGACGCCTTCTGGGAGGCCAACATGGACCTCACCAGCGTGGATCCGGCGCTCAACCTCTACGACGCGAGCTGGCCGGTGTTCACCAACCAGGAGCAGCTGCCCCCGGCCAAGTTCGTGCACAGCGACCCCAACCGCAACGGCCTGGCCCTGAGCAGCCTGGTCTCCGGCGGGTGCATCGTCTCCGGCGGCATGGTGCGCGATTCGCTGCTCTTCTCCAAGGTGTGGGTGCACTCCCACGCCCACCTGGACCAGGCGGTGGTGCTGCCCGGGGCGGACATCGGCCGGTACGCGCGGCTGCGCAAGGTGGTGGTGGACCGGGGCTGCCGCGTCCCCGAGGGGCTGGTGGTGGGCGAAGATCCGGAAACGGACGCGCTGCGCTTCCATCGCACCGCCGGTGGTGTAACCCTGATATCCGGACCGATGCTGGACCGCCTGCGGGGTTGATGAATGCGCATGCTGCACGTTGCAACTGAAATCTTCCCCTACGTGAAGGTGGGTGGGCTGGCCGACGTGCTGGCGGCGCTGCCGGCGGCCCAGCGGGCCCTGGGCGCCGACGCGCGGGTGCTGGCGCCCGGTTTCCCGGCCCTGCTGGGCGGCGTCCAGGGCCTGGCGCCGGCCGGCGAGCTGCCGGACCTGATGGGCTTGGGGCCGGCGCGCTTCCTGCTGGGCCGCACCGGTACCGGCGTGCCCATCTACCTGCTGGACTGCCCGGCGCTGTTCGACCGGCCCGGGGGCCCCTATGAAGAGTCCGGCGACAGCCACCTGAAATTCGGCGCCTTCGCCTGGGCGGCAGCCCAGCTGGCCGTGGCCGGGGATGCCGGCGGCTGGCGTCCGGAGCTGGTCCAGTGCCACGACTGGCAGACCGGCCTGGTGCCGGTGCACCTGGCCCTGGCCGGGCAGCACCCGAAGACCGTGATGACCATCCACAACATCGCCTACCAGGGGATCTATCCGGCCGCCGCGCTGGCCGCCCTGCGCCTGCCCGCCGCCTGCTTCCATCCGGGCGGGGCCGAGTTCTACGGCCAGATCAACTTCCTCAAGGCGGGCCTCGCCTACGCCGACCGGATCACCACCGTGAGCCCGACCTACGCGGCGGAGATCCAGCGTCCCGAGGGCGGCTCGGGGCTGGACGGCCTGCTCGCGCACCGGGCCAAGGACCTGTCGGGCATCCTCAACGGGGTCGACTACTCGGTGTGGAATCCCGCCACCAGCCCGCACCTGGAGGTCCATTTCGACCCCAAGCGGCTCTCGGCCCGGAAGGTCAACAAGAACCTCATCCAGCGCGCCATGGGCCTGGACGAGGCGGCCGACGCCCCCCTGTTCGCCGTCATCAGCCGCCTCGCCGGGCAGAAGGGGCTCGACCTGGTGCTGGAGAATGTCGCCTACCTGATCCAGCTGAGCGCCCAGCTGCTGGTGCTGGGCACCGGCGACCCGGAGCTGGAAGCCGGCTTCAAGGCCGCCGCCGCCGCCCATCCGGGGCGCGTGGCCACGTCGCTGGGCTTCGACGAGGGCCTGGCGCACCGGATCCTGGCCGGCGCCGACGTGGTGCTGGTGCCCTCGCGCCAGGAGCCGTGCGGCCTGACCCAGCTCTATGCCCTGCGCTACGGCGCCCTGCCGCTGGTGCGGCGCACCGGCGGCCTGGCCGACACCGTGGTGGACACCAACGCCCAGTCCATGATGGACAGCACCGCCACCGGCTTCGTCTTCAAGGAGCCCACCTCCTGGATTCTGGGCGAGACCATCGGCCGCGCCTGCCAGCTCTACCGCCAGGAGCCCAAGGCCTGGGCCCGGATCCAGCGCCATGCCATGGCCCAGGATTTCGGCTGGGAAGCGGCGGCGAGGGAATACCTGGAACTGTACCGCCATCTGATTTGATCCACCCGGAACCTTGCCGTGCCCATCCGGCACAAAGGAAGGTCGGCCTGGAGAAACCCAAATCGGGACGAAACCAGGTTTGGCAGTTCTCCGCGTCTCCGCTCCTCCGCGTTAGGCTTTCTGCTTGATTTCCCGAAGCATTGGCCACAGGCACTACCGGTTTCAAGAAACTGCTGAACGCGGAGGACGCGGAGAAGCGGAGACGCGGAGAAAGAACAGCCCTCCCAGTCAATATGAGCCGATCGGCCCCTCATCCTGATCGGCCGGACGGCGGGGTTGGTCTGCCTGGGCTATGAAGGTTGTTGGAAATAAAGGGCATTCATCCTTTGGCGCGAACATTGCACGCCAGTCATGGAGGGGGTAACCATGAGCAGCGGATATATCGAAGCTGGCCTTTCCGGCGGGGCGCTCCACATCCACCAGGCGCTCGCCAGCCTGCAGGAGGAACTGGAGGCCATCGACTACTACCACCAGCGGGCCGACGTGGCCACCGACGCGTCACTGAAGGCGACCCTGATCCACAACCGGAACGACGAGATGGAGCACGCCGCCATGCTGCTGGAGTGGCTGCGCCGCACCATGCCGGACCTGGATCTGCAGCTGCGCAAGCTGCTGTTCACCACGGGCGACCTTCCCGCCCTGGCCGCCGCCGACGCGCCCCCGGCGCTGAACGGCAAGGGCCTGGGCCTTGGCAACATGAAATGACGGGAGAGTGACATGGCGGACCTGCTCAGACGGGAAATGGCGCCCATCGCGGATGCGGCCTGGAAGGAGATTGAACTGCAGAGTTCGCGCATTCTGAGGGGCAACCTGTCGGGACGCAAGCTGGTGGATTTCTGCGGTCCCCACGGCTGGCAGTTCGCCGCCGTGAACCTCGGCCGGCTGGATGTCTCGGCTGGCCAGGAGGCGGACGGCGTGGCCTGGGGCCTGCATCAGGTGCTTCCGCTGGTGGAGATCCGGGTGCCTTTCCGCCTGGGGATCTGGGACCTGGACGATGTCGAGCGCGGCGCCAGGAACCCGGATCTGGGCGCCCTGATCGCGGCCGCGCGCAAGGTGGCGCTCTTCGAGGAAACCGCCATCTACCGGGGTTTCACCGCGGCGGGCATCAAGGGCATGCTGGCAGTCGCCCCGCACCCGCCGGTGCCGCTGAGCCACGATCGCAGCCAGCTCACCGAGTCGGTGGAACTGGCCCTGCTGGCCATCCAGGAGGCGGAAATCGGCGGCCCGTTCGCGCTGGTGCTGGGCACGGAGCCGTACAAGTGGCTGATGGCCGGCGAGGCGAACGCCTACCCGTTGCGGGAACGGGTCAAGGCCCTGGTCAAGGGCGGCGTCCATTGGAGCCCGATCCTGGAGGGCGGCGCCGTGCTGTCGCGCCGGGGCGGGGATTTCGAGCTGACCGTGGGCCAGGACCTGGCCATCGGCTACAAGCGGCACGACGCCCAGGACGTGGATCTGTACTACACCGAGTCGTTCACTTTCCGGGTGCTGGAACCGGCGGCGGCGGTGGAGTTGCGGCTCCAGTGAGGGCCTCCCGCACCCGCTCGCCCATGCCGCGCAGCCGCTCGCAGGGCTCGTTGGCGTAGACGAAGCGCAGGTAGCGGGCGGTGTCCGGTGAACCCCAGCCCCCCATGGGGGTCGCCGCGATCCGGGCCTTGGCCAGCAGCAGGCCGGAGGCCTGCTCCCCGGTGAGTCCCAGGGGCGCGCAGTCCAGCAGCATCGACCAGCCGCCGTGGGCGGGGATCAGGCCGAACCCGGGCAGTTCCGCCAGGAGCAGATCGCGCCGCCGCTGCCACTCGGCCGCGGCGCCCGCCACGTCCGCCTCGGGCGCCTCCAGCGCGGCGGCCACGCCGGCCATGGCGATGCCCACCTGGCAGACCACGTTGGCCATGCCCACCAGGCCCACGTCGGCCATGAGCGCCTCCGGCCCCACCACCCAGCCCACCCGCCAGCCGATCATGCGCAGTTCCTTGGACGCGGCGCCGATGGTCACGGTGCGCTCAGCCATGCCGGGCAGGCCGGCAGGGTGGATCACCTTGCGGCCATCGAACAGGATCCGCTCCATGGCGGCATCGTAGATCAGCAGCAGGTCCCGGGCCACGCAGGCCTCGGCCACCGCCGACCATTCCCCGGGGTCGAGCACGCAGCCGGTGGGCATGGACGGGCTCATCATCAGCACTGCCTTCACCCGCGGCCCGGCCACGGCGGCCTTGAACGCGTCCAGGTCCAGCCGCCAGCCGTCGGCGCCCGGCACCAGGCGGGCCAGGCGCGGCACGCCCCCCGCCAGCCGCACCCGGTTCAGCAGCCCGGCGTAGATGGGGTCGGTGAGCACCACCTCGTCGCCCGGTTCCAGGGTGGCCAGCAGCACATTGAGGATGCCGCTCAGGCCGCCGGCGGAGATGACGCAGGCGCGCCGCCAATCGTAGGCCACGCCGCTCTGGCGCGCCACGTGGGCGGCGGCGGCCTGGCGCAGCCGGTCCAGGCCCAGGAAGGGCAGGTAGCTGTTGGCCGCGTCCTCGTCGACGGCGCGCCGGGTCTCGGCCAGGGCGCCGTGCCAGGGACGCAGGTCGGTGTCCAGGTTCTCCAGGCGCAGGATGCCGGGATCCGCCATGGCGTCGGCGGCGTTGCCCAGCCGGTCCACGCCGATGCCGGGGATGTCCTTGAGTCGACTTGGCCGAGTGAACATGGCGCGATCCTCCGGCTTCCAATATCCCACGGTGGTGCTACGGCGTCGGCATCTGGCAGGACGAGGCCACCGCGGCGGGGAGGTAGCAGTGGCGCACGTAGTCCATGACCATGCGGTCGGCGTTGAAGCGCCAGGCCAGGGTGCGCATGGAGCGCTTGATGGCGTGGACCCAGTGCCGGGGCACGCCGTTGGAGTCCTGGTTGTAGTAGAGCGGGACGACCTTCTCCTCCAGCAGCCGGAACAGGGCGTCGGCGTCGCGCCGGTCCTGCACTTCGTCGGAAACGTGGATCTCGCCGTTGCCGATGGCGAAGCCGTTCTCGCCGTCGTAGGCTTCCGCCCACCAGCCGTCCAGGGCGGAGATGTGCAGGCCGCCGTTCATGACCACCTTCATGCCGCTGGTGCCGCAGGCCTCCAGCGGGCGCCGCGGGTTGTTCAGCCAGGCGTCGACGCCTTGATAGAGATTGCGCCCCACGTGGATGTTGTAGTTCTCCACGAAGACGATCCGGCTGGCGAAGCGGGGATCCTGGCTGAGCATGCCCACCTTCTGGATGAGCGCCTTGCCGGGTCCGTCCGCCGGGTGGGAGCGGCCGGCGAAGATCAGGTTCACCGGGCACTTGGGGTTGTTCACCAGCCGGTCCAGCCGGTCCAGGTCGGAGAACAGCAGGTCGGGCCGCTTGTAGGGCACGAAACGCCGGGCGAAGCCGATGGTGAGGGCGTCGGGGTCCAGCGGCGGCGGGTCCTGCACCGGCAGGCCGACCCGCTCGCGCATGGTGGCGACCCGCTCGCGCACCAGGCGCAGCATGCGCCCCTTGAGCACCTTCTTGATCTCCCAGATCTCGGCGGGGTCGATGCCGGCGACCTTGATCCAGAGGTCGGGCCGGACGATGCCGTCCTGCCAGCCCACGCCCAGGTGGGTCTGGAACAGCACGTTCAGTTCCGAGGACAGCCAGGAAGGCACGTGCACGCCGTTGGTGATGTGGCCGATCGGCACGTCGTGCACCGAGCGGTCCGGCCAGAGGCCCTGCCACATGGCGCGCGAGACGGTGCCGTGCAGGGCCGAGACGCCGTTGGCGCGCCGGCAGTGCTTCAGCGCCAGCACGGTGGGCAGGAAGGGGGATCCGTGGTCGTTGGGGTCGACCCGGCCCAGCCCGAGGACGTCCTGGATGTGCAGCTTGAGGCCTTCGGCCAGGGGCCGCAGGTGCTCCTCGGCCAGGCCGGCGGGGAACCGGTCATGGCCGGCCTCCACCGGGGTGTGGGTGGTGAACACGGTGCCGGCGGAAGCCTCCCGGATCGCCTCCCAGGGGTCGACGTCGTCCTGCTGCACCCGGTGCCGGGCCCATTCCAGGATGGCGAACGCCGAATGGCCCTCGTTGAGATGGTAGACGCTGGGGGTGATGCCGAGCGCCCGCAGGGCCCGGGAGCCGCCCACGCCCAGCAGCAGCTCCTGCTGGATCCGCATGCGCTGGTCGCCGCCGTAGAGCGAGGCGGCCAGGGCCATGTCCTCGTCGGAGTTGGCCTCGTCGCGGGTGTCCAGCAGGATCAGCCGGATGCGCCCCACATGGGCCTCCCACACCTTGGCCCACACGGTGCGTCCGGGCAGCTCGACGCCCACCCGCACCGGCACGCCGTCCGGGCCCAGGGCCGGATCGAGGGGCAGGTCGGCGGAATCGAACGGCTCGCTGACGTCGTGCTGCCAGAAGCTGGCGTCCAGCACCTGGGTGGTGTAGCCGCGGTGGTAGAGCAGCCCCACGCCCACCAGGGGCACGCCCAGGTTGGAGGCGCCCTTCAGGTGGTCCCCGGCCAGGATGCCCAGACCGCCCGAGTAGATGGGGATCGACTCGTGGATGCCGAATTCGGCGCAGAAATAGGCCACGGGCCGGGACAGCAGGGTGCCGGCGTGGACCATGCCCCAGGTGGTGAGCGGGTGCAGGTACTCGTTCAGCTGGCGCAGGGCCCGGTCGGTGCGGGTCAGCACGTCCACTTCCTCGGCGCGCTTCTCCAGGTAGTCGGGGTCGATCTCCTTGATGACCCGCACCGGGTTGCGGTGGGCCTTGCGGTAGATCTCCATGTCCAGGTCGCGGAAGATGGCCCGCACTTCGGGCCGCCAGGTCCACCAGAGGTTGCGGGTCAGTTTCTTGAGCTTGGCTTGCAGGGTATCCATCGGTTCGTTCCTCGCGGGGTGGGGGGATGATGGCCGGATGTGCTCAGGGCAGTATGCGCTATGTCGCCAGCCGGAGGAAAACCGCGCCCAGGGGCGGCAGGGTGAGGGCGACCGACTGGGGGTAGCCGTGCATCGCCACCTTGGTGCTGGTCACCGCGCCGTTGTTGCCGAAATTCTGCCCGCCGTAGCGGCTGGAATCGGAATTGAGCACTTCGTCGTAGCGCCCCGGCCGGGGCACGCCGACCCGGTAGCCGGACTGGGGATTGGCGGTGAAGTTCAGCACCGCCACCAGGAAGGAACCGTCGGCGGCCTGCCGGAGCAGGGCCAGGATGCAGTTCTTGCGGTCCTCGTTGTCGATCCAGCGGAAGCCGCCGGGATCGCAGTCCAGCTGGTGCAGGGCGGGCAGTTCGCGGTAGAGCGCGTTGAGGTCGCCCACCAGGGTGCGCACGCCCTGGTGCTCCGGGTACTGCAGCAGGCCCCAGTCCAGCGCCTGGTTGTGGTCCCACTCGTGGTCCTGGCCGAATTCGCCGCCCATGAACAGCAGCTTCTTGCCCGGGTGGACGCACTGGTAGGCGAACAGCAGGCGCAGGTTGGCGAACTGCTCCCAGCGGGTGCCGGGCATGCGCCAGAGCAGGGACTTCTTGCCGTGCACCACCTCGTCGTGGGACAGCGGCAGCACGAAGTTCTCGGAGTCGTTGTAGAGCATGCTGAAGGTGATCTCGCCCTGGTGGTACTTGCGGTAGAGCATGTTCCGGCCCATGTAGACCAGGGTGTCGTGCATCCAGCCCATGTTCCACTTGAAGCCGAAGCCCAGGCCGCCGACGCTGGTGGGACGCGAGACCATGGGCCAGGCGGTGGATTCCTCGGCCACGGTGAGGGTGTCGGGGTAGTGGGCGTAGAGGATTTCGTTGAGCCTGCGCAGGAAGGCCACCGCCTCCAGGTTCTCCCGGCCGCCGTAGCGGTTGGGCAGCCACTGGCCGGCCTTGCGGCTGTAGTCCAGGTAGAGCATGGAGGCCACCGCGTCCACCCGCAGGCCGTCGATGTGGAACCGGTCCAGCCAGTACAGGGCGTTGGCGATGAGGAAGTTCTGCACTTCGGTGCGGCCGTAGTTGTAGATCAGCGTGCCCCAGTCCATGTGCCGGCCCTTGCGCGGGTCGGCGTGCTCGTAGAGGTGGGTGCCGTCGAATTCGCCCAGGCCGTGGGCGTCGGACGGGAAGTGCGCCGGCACCCAATCCAGCAGGACGCCCAGGCCGGCCTGGTGGCAGCGGTCGACGAACGCCATGAAATCCTCGGGCGTGCCGTAGCGGTTGGTGGGGGCGAACATGCCCAGCGGCTGGTAGCCCCAGGAGGGGTAGAAGGGGTGCTCGCTCACCGGCAGCAGCTGGAGGTGGGTGAAACCCATGGACTGCGCGTACGGGATCAGCTGATCGGCCAGCTCCAGGTAGCTGAGGAAGCCGCCGTCCTCGCGCCGGCGCCAGGAACCCAGGTGCACCTCGTAGAGGCTGATGGGGGCGTCGAACCGGTTGCTGCGCCATCGCTCGGCCATCCAGCCGGCGTCGGCCCAGGCGTGGGCCGGCTCCGGGGCGACCACCGAGGCGGTGCCGGGGGCGTGCTCGCAGCGGAAGGCGAACGGGTCGGCCTTGAGCGGCAGCAGCCGCCCGTCGCCGCTCTTGAGCTCGAACTTGTAGAGGTCGCCGGCGGCCATGCCGGGCGCGAACAGTTCCCAGACCCCGGAGGAGGAGAACCGGCGCATGAGGTGGCGCCGGCCGTCCCAGTTGTTGAACTGGCCCACCACGCTGACCCTGCGGGCGTTGGGCGCCCACACGGCGAACTCCACCCCGGCCACCCCCTCCCGCACCGCGGGATGCGCGCCCAGCTTCTCGTAGAGCCGCAGGTGGGTGCCTTCGGCCATGAGGTAGGCGTCCAGCTCGCCCAGGGCGGAGCCGAACCGGTACGGATCCTCCACCTCCCGCGGCTCGCCCCAGCCTTGCACCTGGAAGCGGTACGGGAAGGGCCGGTCCCGGTCCGGCAGCAGCGCCTCGAACACCCCCTCCGGATGGACCATCTTCATGGCGGCCACGGCCGCGCCGGTGGCGCTGTCGATCAGTTCGACCCCGGCGGCCCGTGGCAGGAAGGCGCGCACCGCCAAGCCCCCCGGGACCAGGTGCATGCCGAAGCAGGCGCCCGGGTCGCCGCAATCGCCCCTGAGGAAGGCCTGGACATCAAAAGGGAAGGGGGCGGCGGCGGGCATGGGGATCCGGGGTTTGATTCCTTTGTACTACGTATTGGCCGTTTCAAGCCCCGGGATTTGCCTGCCGGACCGTCCGGGCCTTGCCCGGGGCCGGCCCTGAGGCGATAATTTGCTGTGGAGGTCCCATGGCCATCGGCATGACTCCGCTCATTCCCCTGGACCGGGTCATTGCCGATCCGGCCGCCCGGTTCGAACGCTTCGGGGTCAACAATGATCAGCTGTTCGGCAAGCCCATGCTCACCTTCGGCGGCCTGAGCACCCTGCCGGCGGCCTCCCGCGCCAGCGCAGCCAATCCCAAGGCCGAAGCCGCGCCGGCTCCGGCAAGCCCCGGCAAGGACCTGCAGTCCGGCCTGGCGCAGTGGGCCAAAAATCCGGGCACCGGCGCCCCGCCGGCCCCGGGAGCCCTGCTGGACGTGAAGGCCTGACCGGACGTCGGACCTTCGGGAACTTTATTAATTATTCAAGCACTCCAGGTTGAGGACCGATCGGTTCGGGCCTGGAGTGACAATGGAAAACCTACAGAAGCAGAATTTCCTTGAGTGCGCCGTGGCGGCGGGTTGGGACGTGGAAGAGGGCGACGGCTTCGCCGCCGTGAAGAGCCCGGTCCGGGAGGCCTTCGCCAATACCGTCTGGGCGGCGCCGGAACCGGAGGCCATCGAGCGGAGCAAGCGCTTCTTCGGGGACCATCCGTTCTCCTGGTCGCTGGATGAGGGGCAGGACGGCGCCGCCCTGCGGGCCGCGGGCTTCAAGGCGCCGGAAAGCGTGCCGGGCCTGGTGCTGAACCTGGACGGCTACACCAGCCCCGGGCACAGCCGGCGCGTCAAGATCGCCCGGGCCGACGCCGACGAGGATTTCCCGTTCTGGGCCAGCGCGGCCAGCGAAGCCCTGGGCCTGTGCGCGGATTCGGTGCGGCGGTTCTTCCTGCCCCTGGTGTGCGAGGGCGGTGCGGTGCCGTTCCTGGCCCTTCATGACGGGCTGCCGGCCGCCACGGCCCTGGCCTATTGCGGCGACCACGCGCTGGGCATCTACGCGGTGGGCACCCGGCCGGCCTATCGCCGCATGGGGCTGGGCCGGGCGGTCACCCAGGCCTGCCTGACCCTGGGCCAGGACCTGGGTCAGCACCGGGCGGTGCTTTCCTCCTCGGTCATGGGGATGCCGCTGTATCGCCGGATCGGCTTCAAGACCGAGCGGGTCGTCGCGGAATTCCAGTTCCCGTAGATTTCCCCCATTCTAGTGGACGTTCATTGAATCATCGGAACAATCTCGCGCCGGCACACCGAGTCGAATCACTTTCGGGGGGATTTCAACGGAATTTGGCATTGCGGCGCATTGAGCCAAAAAGCATGGAAGCGCAGAGCAGGCTGAGCAACGCTGGGTGCGCAGAGGAGGCCAACAGGAATGGTCTCGTCATCACCGCGGAGCCGGGGCTAAAATCTCGACCCACCGGACCAGGCCCTGGCCCGCTGCACGGGCCTGGCCTGAGGCATCGGCAGGACGGCCCTGGCTCCTGACGTCTTGGGTTGATCCGGCATCTTAACCGGCGGAGGTTCCACATGCCCCACGAGGCTTCCAGAACGTATCCCCGTGCTGGTCTTACCCAGTCCATCCTGGCCGCGGCCATCCGCGTTCACGACGCTCTGGAACCTGGCCTGCTCGAGAAGCCCTGCCGGGTCTGCCTCGCCCACGCCCTGCGATGGGCTGGGCATCGCGTGACGCTTGAAGCTTCCCTCGACATCCTGGAAGACGTGCAAGCCAGGAGTCGGGGCGTTCACGGCGCGACCTCAGACCAGGCCCGTTACGGCCGGGGGCGGCCGGCGACCCACGTTCGGGACGCGGAAGCGCCGGCCGCCCACGGACGCGCAGCGCTCGCGCTGCGGGCCCGTGCAGCGGGCCAGGGCCTGGTCCGGTGGGTCGAGATTTTAGCCCCGGCTCCGCGGTGATGACGAGACCATTCCTGTTGGCCTCCTCTGCGCACCCAGCGTTGCTCAGCCTGCTCTGCGCTTCCATTATTTGGGCCCAATGCACCGAGACGCCGGGATCCATACGAAAGGATTTATCGGGCAATTCATCAATAGACGGTTTTTAACCGGCTGCGTCAGAATTGGGTTCTGATTCTCCTGGGGGCGTTATGGAGACAAAGGGAAAACCGCTGACAGATTTGCCAAGCATCGGTAAAGCGCTAGCTGGCGACCTTATGGCAATCGGTATCCAATCTCCCAGCCAACTTGCAGATCGGGATCCCATGGCACTCTTCCATGAACTCGCGCCGGTCATGGGCCATCGACACGATCCTTGCGTGTTCTACACATTGCTTTCGGTTAAACACTATTTGGCCGGTGGACCAGCCATGCCATGGTGGAAGTTTACAACCGAGGGCAAGGAGCTATTGGCGGTCGATGGCAAGCGCTCCGAACGGTCCCGCGCTATCCCAGCAGCAGCCACACCCGCAGCGCCTCGGTGACGCTCCAGGCCTGGGCGTCGCAGCCGCGCTGGGCGTGCGGCGCGTCGCCGTCCAGGATCTCCGGCAGCTGGCCGACGCAGCCTTCGGCCAGCAGGCCGTCCATGGAGCCCAGGTAGGCCCGGGCCGCGGCCACGGCTTCGGGCTGGAACGCCCAGGCCCGGGCCATGGCTTCGCAGAACGAGGGCAGCAGCCAGACCCAGGCGGTGCCGTTGTGGTAGGCCGGCTTGCGCTTGCTGTCTTCCGGGCCTTCGTAGCGGCCCCAGTAGGGGTTTGCCGGGTCGTTCAGCAGCGCGCCGGAAGGGTCGCGGATGGCCAGGGGCTCCGGCGCCGGCAGCGGGGCCAGGCTGCGCAGGGCGCCGGGCACCAGGAGGAAGCGGCGGATGGCGGTGACCACGCGCTGGGCCCGCTCGCCCTGCACCAGGCCCAGGCTGACCAGGAACACCTGGTTCGGCCGCAGCAGGCCGTCCGGTCGGGCTGCACGGGCCGGGCATCCCGCGGGACCGGCCAGGAGGTCCTGGAAGCATTCCAGGCGCTCGTCCCAGAACAGCTCCAGGGAGGCCGTGGCGCGCTCGGCCAGCCTGCCCCATTCGCCGGCCCGCAGCCGCTCCAGCTGCCGCAGCAGGCGGATCCACAGGGCCTGGAGCTCCACCGGGTAGCCTTCCCGGGGGGTGCCCGCAGGGTAGTTGGTGTCCATCCAGGTGAAGTGCGACGGGCTCCAGACCAGTCCCGAATCGGGGTCCACCTGGATGCCGTTGGGGGTGCCGCGCAGGTAGCCGGAGCCGATGGAGTCCAGCACCTCGGCCAGGGTGCGGCCGCCGGCGTCCCGCTGGTACAGGGCCGGGTCCGCCGCCGCGGCTTCTTCCACGGCCAGGGCGAACCAGAGCGGCGCGTCCGAGGTGTCCCGGTCGGCGGTGCTGTCGCCGTTGAGCGCGTTGGGCAGGGTGCCGCGGTCCTCGAACCGGGCGAAGGTGAGCAGGATCTCCCCGGCCTGGGCGGCCATGCCGCCGGTCAGCAGGCCGCGGGCGGCGATGAAAGTATCCCGGCCCCAGTCCAGGAACCAGGGATAGCCGGCGATGACGGTGGCGCCCTGGCCGCGCCGGGCCAGGAAGGCGGTGGCGGCGGCCGCCAGCTGGCGGCCGAAGCTGTCGGTGCGCGGCACCAGGGCGTCGCTGTCCTTCATGGCGTCGGCCCGGAGCTGGGTGAAGCGCTGGACCTCCAGGGCGCCCGGCTCCTCGGGGTCGGCGCAGCCGGTGACGGTGACCGCGCTCCCGCGCAGCAGCGGCAGCTCGAACCAGCCCGGGCTCCAGGCGTCGCCCTGGCCGGTCATGCCGCGCGAGGCTTCCACCGGGTGCGGCAGGCCGATGCTCCATTCCGGCGCCGGGTGCCAGCTTCCGGCGTCGGCCGCGGCCAGCAGGCGCCGGTCGCCGGCGGGCTGGAACAGGAAGCCCGGCCGGCCGTCCAGGTCCCGGGTGTGCTCGCGGAAGTGCCGGTCGGCGTCCGGGGTGGCCTGGGTCTCGGCGTGGAAGCTGCGGTCCTCCAGGTCCAGGCGCACGGTGAGGCTCACCAGCCGGTCTTCCGGCAGGTCCGCGCCGAACGGCGGCGGGCCGGTCCGGCGCAGGAACCGGGCGACCACGGTGTTGCGCCCCGGCAGCAGGTCCAGGGCCAGGTCCACCTGGACCATGCGCCCGTCCCCGGCCGGCACCACGAAGATCCACCGGCCCGGCGGGCCCGGCTCGAAGTGGATCAGGTTGGTGCGGTCCAGGGCGGTGATGAAGCCGTCGGCGTTGGCCCAGGCCCGGAGCCGGGTGGCCAGGACGTGGCGGTCGGAGGGGGCGTCCGGGTGCAGGTTGGCGCCCAGCAGGCAGTCGTACTTGGAGCTGACCGCGCCCAGGTCGGCGTCGACCCGGGCCATGCCGCCCCGGCCGTTGGTGAGCAGGCACAGGCCGGACAGGGTGTGGCGGGTGAAGGCGGGGGAATCGGCCAGCAGGCGGAGCCGCCCGGGCGAGGGGCTGTGGGCTTCCGTGAAGCGCTCCAGGGTGATCTCCGCCTCCAGCGGCCGGTGGCCGGCCAGGGCGGCGGGGGGCAGGGCGGCGGCGAAGCCGTCGCGCACCGGGATCGAGCGCAGGTGCAGGCGGCGCTGCCCCGGGAGGAGCACGGTGGCGGAAAACGGCGCTTCGTCGCGGATCAGCAGCCAGTGCCCGGGCGGCAGCGGCAGCACCCGGCCCAGGTCGCGCAGGCCCCAGCGCACCACCCGGGGATAGCCGGGCCTTGCCGCGTTGAGCGCCCCCAGCAGGTCCTGCCGGGCGGCCTGGGGATCCAGGGCGGACAGGGAGGCCAGGAAGGCGGCGGGGTCGTCGGCGGCCAGGGCGCCCAGCGCTTCCCAATCGGCCGGGCCCAGGTCCTCGGCCGGCACCACCGTCG
>Ga0316229_1002622_pt1 | contig 15300 bp, 38 predicted proteins | sample TBH18023metaG_FD_206011 | JGI IMG/M metagenome (GOLD analysis project Ga0316229, IMG submission 206011) | Freshwater microbial communities from Trout Bog Lake, Wisconsin, USA - TBH18023 | ecosystem: Environmental > Aquatic > Freshwater > Lake > Hypolimnion/Profundal zone | place: USA: Wisconsin... | reverse complement strand
ATAATATGGCAACTGTAAATCTTTCACCTTTATTTAATGGTGTAACCAATTTTGATAGCACAGGAGCTATATTGGCAGGTGGGTTGTTATATACCTATCAAGCAGGTAGTTCAACTCCATTAGCAACTTATACAACTGTTAATGGAACGATTGCTAATGCTAATCCTATTATTTTAGGTGCTGATGGCAAACTTCCACAAGAAATGTGGTTGATTTATGGATACTCCTATAAATTCGTTTTAGAAACGGCTAATAGCGTCTTGGTGAATACTTATGACAATATTGCAGGCTCACTATCAACTATACCTTCAACGACTCCTAGCGTTCCTAGTGGTTGTATTTTAATATGGTCAGGTTCAGTCGGTTCTATTCCAAGTGGTTTTGTTATTTGTGATGGTAATAATGGAACACCTGACCTTAGAAACTCATTTATTTTAGGTGCAGGCAATTCTTACACAGTAGGTCAAACAGGTGGTTCAACTGATGCTATTGTTGTAAGCCATACTCATGCAGCGACTTCTACTGTTACTGACCCAACTCACCAACATTTAGCATTAGACCCTGCTGGTGGAACTGCACAAAATGCTGCTGTAGGAAACAATCCTGGACTTTTTGCAGCAGTATATGGTTCAACTGCAAATTTAACTTACAAAACTGGTTTTGCATCAACTAATATTTCTGTAGCAACATCTAACGCACCAGCAGGTACAAGTGGCACAAATGCAAATATGCCTCCTTATTATGCACTTGCATATATTATGAAGACTTAATATGGATATAGAAAATATAGTTATCGAAACGGATAAGCGTTTAAATGCTCACGAGCAAGTATGTGCTGAAAGATATAAAGGCATATTAGAATCATTTGATAAAGGTTCTAAACGTATGCAACGTATTGAGTATCTTTTATATGCTGTAATTGCTTCTGTTTTCTTTGGTAAAGACATGATTCTTAATATCGTGCAACACTTGGTATTAAAATGAAATGTCTAATCCAATCGCACAAGGGACTGAGTCTTTAGCAAATAGTTTAGAACAAACTCGTGAAGCTGGTAAAAAGCTCACTAAGACAATTGAGAATATTCAGCATGATGGAACAGAAGTCGCTTTACAAGAATTAGAAGCACGAAAGAAGCATAAGATACACGAAGAATCAATGGAAAACTCAATGATTTATCGAGCTATCCAAGAATATAAAAATCAAAGTGCCATTATAGAAGCTGAGAATTTAGCCGAACGAGAATTTAAAGCAAAGTATGGCGCTAAAGAATGGTCAAAGGTTTTAGAGTTAAAGCAATTTGTAGAAAAAGAGCATCAAGAAAGTAAGAAGTATTACGGCCATAAACTAGAAGATGTAAGACGAGTGCAGTTTTGGTGTTTTTTTGTCGCGTTTATTATTACGTCTTTACTGTTTTACTTTAATCTTGTATGAGTTGGGTTAAGTATTGGTTTGCAGTATTTATTATTGAATTGTATATATGGTCGTATGTAATTTATTTGCATTTCCATATTAAAAGTTTAGAAAAGCCTAAAGCTAAGTTTTTAAAAGAGCATAAAGTTGTAGTCCGAACCAAGAAAGATATAGTCCGTGGATGATGAACTGTTTAAATGGTGGACAATGTTTGCGTTAATTTGTATGATGATAATTATATTGTTAAAGGATTAATATGGAGTGGCTTGCACAAATAGCACCAGGCATTGCAACAGCATTAGGCGGACCACTAGCAGGACTAGCTGTTACTGCCATTTCTAAAGCATTGGGAATTGATGAAAAAGACGTACAGTCTACGATTGACTCTGGTAAATTAACGGCTGACCAATTAGCTAGTCTAAAACAAGCTGAGATTCAATTACAAGCACAAGCTCAAGAGTTAGGATTAAACTTTGAAAAACTAGCTGTAGATGACCGTAAATCAGCTAGGGATATGCAAACAGCAACTCATTCATGGATTCCACCATTACTATCTCTTTTAATTACTGCTGGGTTCTTTGGAATCTTATTTGCATTAATGATGGGTTATGCCACCAAGTCGGATGAATTGATGATTATGCTTGGTTCATTATCTACAGCTTGGGTTGGTATCATTTCTTTTTATTTTGGTTCAAGTGCAGGTAGTCAAAAGAAAGATGAACTATTACATCAGAGTACACCAATATGATAGAAAATTGGGATAAATCGTTTCAACTTGTTATTAAATCGGAAGGTGGTTTTACCAATGACCAAAAAGATAAAGGCAATCATTTACCTGATGGTAGAGAAGGTTGCACAATGTTGGGTTGTACTCAAGCAAATTGGGAAAATTTTATCGGCAAGAAAGTAAGCCAAGATGAAATGAAACAACTAACCCCTGATGACGTGAAACCACTTTATAAGCGTGATTATTGGGACGCTGTAAAGGGCGATGACTTTCCTATAGGTGTAGATTATGCAGCGTTTGACTTCGCTATTAATGCAGGGCCTTATGAATCTAAGAAGCTCATTCAAACAGCTTTAGGAGTAAATAATGATGGCATATTTGGACCAGCAACATTAAATGCAATACAAAATGCTGATGCTATCGATTTATTAAAAAGATTTACTGATGCAAAAATAAAGTTTTATCAGAATTTATCTAACTTTAGTGTATATGGTGTTGGTTGGTTAAAGCGTTGTTCCGATGTTCAACTTGTAGCTTTGAAAATGATAGGAAAAGAATGAAAAATATAGAAATTGAATCTAAAGCTGAGCAAAAGCGTGAAGATAAACAATTTATTCAATTACGTCATGGCCTAGTAGAAGTCAAAAGAGAGCTTAAACAACATGAAAAGCTCCCTATGAATAAAGCACATCCACAAAAGTAATTACTTCTTTTTAATACCTAAAGCTCGTCTAAGGTCGTGGCTATGAAGTTTCTTACCAACTGATTTAGGAACTTCACCAGCCTTTTCAGCTACTTTAGCTGCTTCTTTTCTATTGACTATTTTGCCATTAGAAAGTTCAAACTCATGTTTAGCACCTTTAGCTTCTTTACCAGCTTTCTTTTTTAACTCATCGTGGCTATAGGATTTGCTTGGTGCAATAATTACTTTACCTGACTTTTCTTTAATAGCAGGCACTAATACTTTAAGCTTTGTTCCCATTTTTAACCCCTTCCCATTTCTCACGAAACCATGCTGATTCTGAAGGTTTCATAAATCCAAATCTTTCCCAAGTTTTAACTATATCAGTTTGAGCACTTGGAATCCATTTAAACCTGTTGAAGTGTAATATTTTTCCTTGCATGATTATCTCCTAGAATGGAATCGAATCGTCTTTAATATCGCCTAAAGTTGCTGGAAATTCTCCACTTGGTTTATCTTCAGGTTCGTTCAAATAACACATGAGAGAACCTTCTTTTAACGCTAGTAATGGCAATGACTCAAGTTTGAGCATTAAGCCGTTCTTAGTCTCTATAACGACTCCTATTGACTGATATTTTTTCTTGGACTTACCTTCCTTGTCAGTATATTCAGATAGTGCTGCTTTTACATAATATTTGATACCCATATTAACTTCCTCTCATTAAATTAACTTCACTTTCAACTTCTTCTAAAAAACGCTTTATTTCACTTTCCATTTCTGCAATATATTTATCATCTCGATAAAGACGTTTTATATACAATTGACTACGTTCAGGAAATCTACTATCAAAACTCACATAATCATTCCATTCTCGACCTGTGCAACTTAATTGTGCCATCATTTGAATGTAATATTTAGTAGGTATTTCATCAGCTTTTATTGTTGCCCAATGTGTGCTACTGTTTGGATTCTTGATTTCTACCATACCATTTGTATCAATTAGTCCGTCTGGGCTAGCTCCAAACCATTGAATTGTAGGATGGTCAATAAATGCCACTTGGTCAACAAAACTATTGGTATGCACCTCGTATGCTATACGTGCTCTAGGTTCTTCTTCAGTTCCTCTTTGCATAGCTTCATTAGTATAAGAAGGCTCAATATTACCTGTAACTCGCTGAAGTGCAAGTTCAATCATATAATTACCACGACTAGCAGATACACCAGCCTTAGTCTTTGCCATAATGTCAGCAACACGACTAGCAGTAACTTTGCCTAAACGGAGTTGATGCCAGGCTTCTGTTCCTTGAATAATATCAGTCATTTCTTACTTCCTTTATTTAACATTAATTTTCCTTCTTCATCATATTTAAACGTCTTGTAAGTGCCATCACTTTTGCGAATGGTTGCTATTTTATTTTTAGCTTTTCCAGTTTTAACATATTCATACTCCATCCACTCACCCCAAGATGTTGTACGCTTAAGCAAGTTTAAATTCTTGTTATAAACTTCCTTTAACCAATCACCATCTTCGGTTTTATAATTTAAAACAGTTCTCTCTTTGTTCCATGTTGGTCTGTTCATTTCCCTTGTGCCTTTCTTAATGTTCGCCAGACAATTCAAGTTTTAAATTTCCTACCAAACCTTCTCTATCAACTATGTTGTGGGTGCAGTTTTCAAACGCTTCATACAACTCTTTACGCAATTTCAGTATTTCTTTTTGGTCATAAGTGGCTATTTGGCAAGTAAATTTCAATTCAATTTCTTTAACTTTCATTTCACACCCTTTCTTAAACTGTCCAATATCTGACTGTAAATTGTTTGCATCAATAATTTGTTTTAGCATTCCTATTTCTTTTGCTTGTTGTCGTAGCATAGTGGCAACTTCTTTCATCCAATTTACATTAAACCCTCTTGGTGATTCGGCTTTGTAATGCTCCATAACTTCATCTGCTAGTTCATTTGCAGTCATTTCTCATTCTCTTTCTTTTTAATTGCATCCCAACGCTTTTTGTATTGCCAATCGGAATACATTTGTTCAATTTTGCTGATTGTAACCCAAGTTAATAATGTTCCAAGTGTTGCACCAATAGCAAATAAAAATCCAGTTAATATCATTTCTCACTCACTTTCTTTAGTAGATTTTTTGCTTCATCAATAGTCTTTGCAAAACCAATATAAGTTTGTTTACCATTTTTAGGAATTACAACTTTATATCCATATCCTTTAACATTATGAATATGTTTTATCCCTGTACTATTTCTATTGCTTAAACTGCTATTTAAAATGTTTTCAGACCTAGTGCATGGTCTTAAATTTTCAATTCTGTTATCACTACGAACTCTATTTATGTGGTCAATTTCTTTTGGAATATACCCATTAAACATCATAAAAACTAATTGATGTCCTAAGTATTGTTTAGAATTGATAACAATTCGCCTATACCCATGACTAGTCATAGTTCCAGCTTCATCGCCAACTTTTGACCTGCTTTTAGAATTTACAATTTTTTTCCAAAAAAGTTTGCCATCCTTGTATTTTAGGATTTCATGCAATAGTTCTTTGGTTATAATGTTGTCAGCCATATCAACTCCTTATTAGTTGTGGTGGTTAGGGACAGATAGATAATTGCAGTTATTTATCTGTTCCGTTAATTATACGACATCTTTCCATAATTGCTCTAGCAAAATCTAAAATATCTTTAGCACCATTTAGATTGTTTTTCTTTACCCATAGGGCTAGTATTTCCTCATCACTTATTTCACGTAGTTTTTTATAAGCAATACCATTCCAATAACCTGTTGCATAAATAGCAGATTCTCTATCTTCTATTTCTTCATGCTTTTGTGTTAATTGATACTTTAAATCTTGGATAGCAACTCTAAGGTCAGCTAATTCTTTTAATTGTGCGTCAGTCATAGTAATTCTGCCTTTCTTTTATCTTTAGCTGCACTAATCTTATTAATCGCTTCTTTGTCTTTATTTAGTTCTTTATATGCTTGACCATACGCTGATTTAAGAGTGTCTATATCTAAACATTCATTAATCATATCTATCCAATGAACAGTTAAATCTGTTAAGTCTGGAGCATCTTCATCAGGAATATCCTCGCCAGCGTAAATATATAGCCCAAGACCATGTAATGCGATTGCTTTCGCTAAGCATCTTTGCATAGCCGTATTAACTGAAAATGCGTCAGGATTAGGCATAGCTGCGTTTTTATTGTTCATAACAGGTAACTGAGCTGTCATGTCTTTACCAAATGCTGTAACTGTGCAAAACACCATTAAAGTATCGCCAAATGACATTGGTTGCTCATATCTCCATGTAGCTGATGGGTCAAGTTGAAGTAATTGGTCAACTGCCCAAGCCCAAGATAAATAAGTAAATTTACCTTTTTTCTCTGTATGCTCATTGACGTTAATTTTGCGTAATTCTAAAAATTTATTATGTTTATCCATTTCTTCTAATTCCTCTATAAATGTTTTCATTAGTATTTAATCCCAGCTTCGTTAATCATATCGATTTGGTCAATAATTACTTTAGATACCAAACCTTCTAGCATTGCTTCAGCATGACCAGCTATGTATTTATCTGATTTAATGTAATCTTTTAAAATAATCAGCATAGATAACAAATGTTCTTGTTTTTCATACATTGACCAAATTGCTTGTTCTTTTTTATTATTCATTTGTAATATCTCCGTTATGCCACTCGTCACGAGCTTGCCATGTTGCGTTATCTTCAGCACGTTTATAAGAAATAGACCAAAGCAATCGACCTAATTTTTCAAAGTCTTTATTGCGTAAATAAAACTCTATGGATTCAGCTTCTTCAGTTGTTGCTGAATAAATGTTTTCAGCAAAGTTTTCAAAGGAACATTCGTCAAACTTATTTCCTTCACGCATCAAATCTTGTATGCGTTCTTCAATCGCTTCCTGGCAATCTGACCAAAGTTCTTGTCTTTCATCTGTGCAATAGGCTCTGTAATCCATCATAGACCTCCTGTCTTGATAATCCATGCAGCTAATGGAATAACAAACATCAATGTACCGAGTATGAGTGCTTCTATAAATGTTTTCATATACTTTCTCTTTCTTCACTTGTTGATGGGGGTTTCCCCCCATTAATTATTTATTTAATGCTGCAATTTCAACATCATCAGGATGAGCTTCCCATAATTTATTTTTATAAACTGTATCAACCATCATTAAATGATTTTCGTTAGCCATAACAACTTTAAAAATAGTATTGTTGTGGTATTCAGGAATAAGTTTAACTAAATCATTTTCTTTATATTTCATTTGACTTTCTCTTTCTTCATTTGGTTAATTAAATTTACTGCATAAGTAATACTATACACTAATAAAATCACTTTGCAACACTTTTTTACAAATATTTTTATTTATTTTTGTTGCATTTATTCATATTTTTGTGTTATCGTTCATTTTAAGGAGGATTTATGGAAGAAATTAAAAAACATTTGCAAGTTGAATTTGGTACTTTAGATGAGCTTTCAAAGCTATTAGGTGTTAGAAATACAGCAGTTTATAACTGGCTTTCTAGAAAACAAATACCAATTAGACATTTAAAAAAAATTAGCGTTTTATCTGAAGGAAGATTAACAAAAGAAATGCTTAGACCTGATTTATTTAAGGACTGATATGGAATATTGGCAAAAATTAAAAGACCCAAGATGGCAAAAATTACGACTTGAGGCTATGCAAAAATCTGATTTTTGTTGTGATATGTGTGGCGATGGTAAATCAACTTTGAATGTTCATCATAAAGAATATTTTAGAGGATATGAACCTTGGGAATATCGAATAGAACAACTTGCTGTTTTATGTGAAGAATGTCATAAAAATTTACATAATAATGTTGATTTATTTAAATTTGTAGGTTCTCACGCTAATTTAGATGGGCCAGACAATCGTGAAGAATTAGCGTTTTTAATGTGTGGTTATTTAGGATATCCTTTAAATCGTGTTTTAGACATGATGAATATGGATTTATATAAAGCAATACAAATTTATTATGATGCAGGTGTTTTGGCTAAAAAATATGTTGAAAAAAAATTGTATAAAGGTAATAAATTATGAAAAGACCTTCATTTCAATTTTATCCTTCAGATTGGTTAAGAGATACTGCTTTACGTTCTTGTTCTATTGAAGCTCGTGGTTTATGGATAGATATGATTTGTTATATGCACGAAGGTACACCTTATGGTTACCTTAAGGTTAATAACAAGGTTATCCTTGCAGACAACCTTTCAAGGATGGTAGGACTAACCTTAGATAAAGTAAATGGTTGTTTAGAAGAATTGCATGAAGCTGGGGTTTATGAAATTGCAAACGATGGTTCTATATTTTCAAAAAGAATGGTAAGAGATGAATACCTTAGGAATATCAGGGCTGAAGGAGGTAAATTAGGTGGTAATCCAAAGTTAAAAAACATGGGTAAGGTTAACCTTGTTGAAAACCTTAAAATAGAAAATAAGGATAAGTCAATTCCAACCCCTACATCTTCTTCTTCATCTTCTTCTTCTAATAAGTATTCGTATGATTTTGAGTTATTTTGGAAAGTTTATCCAAGACATGAAAAAAAATCTGTTGCTTTAAATTCATGGAAAAAGGTAGATGTAGAACTTGATGTTATTTTAAAAGCTGTTGAAAAACACAAACAAACTCAACAATGGAAAAACAACATTATTCCTCATGCAAGCACATGGTTAAATCAAAGACGATGGGAAGATGAAATCTTTGTTGAAACAAAAGAACAGGTGAGCTTTATATGACTGGACAAGACCAAGCCTTTAAGTTTTGGTACAACAATGATTACTTACATGGAGTATTTGTAATTGTTGGTACTAAACCTGATTGGTTCAATCCTAAAGACAGTTATAGTCCTATGCCTACCATTTATACAGAAAAAGATATGCCTAGAAGCATTGATTTAGCATTTTTAACAAACCAAGTTGTAAATTTGATTCATGGAGATTGTACTGATGAACAGTTTGCAGCTTGGTTTATACATTTAAGCAACTTAAAACCTAAAATCCTGATTGGATTAGATTCGGAGAACGAAGTCCATGTTAATAAACATTGATTTAGAGCAATATCGTGAATATCACGACATCATGTATCAAATTAAAGAAAAAGCTGTTTTTGAAGATGAAATTAAAACTTATTTTAAAAATCGTCATTTAGGAATAGAAGGTGATAAATTACCTTGGGGTAAATTAGACCAATTAGTAGGACTTAGACATTCAGAGTTGACAATTTGGGCTGGTGAAAATGGTTCAGGAAAATCATTGATTCTTGGACAACTAAAACTATCACTTCTAAAAGCCCATAAAACTGTCTTAACGGCTTCTTTAGAGATGACACCTACTAAGACCTTATCTCGCATGGTTCGTCAAGCCATAGGCTCATTAAGCGTGTCTAATGGCGATATTGAACAGTTTATGTCTTGGAAAAAGGATAAAGCCTATTTATTTGACCATCAAGGAAGATTAGATGCATGGCAAGCTATAGCATTATGTCGCTATGCAAAACAGCATTTAAAGTGCGACCACATCATTTTAGATTCCATGATGAAGTTAGTCAGAGGAGAGGATGATTTTAACGGACAAAAAGACTTGGTAGATGCTTTATGCGATGTTGCTAAAGAAACTAAGATGCACATTCATTTAGTTCATCACATAAGAAAAGGTGGAGAAAGTAATCGAATTGCTGAAAAAAAGGATATTAAAGGTTCAGGAGTTATTACGGATTTAGCTGATAACGTTATTTTAATTGCTAGAAACCGATTAAAAGAAAAAGAAACAGAACAGAATAGGATTGCTGACAATACGCAACCAGACACATTTTTAATTACTGCAAAACAAAGAAATGGTGATTGGGAAGGTACATTAGGACTATGGTTTGACAAGAAAAGTCAGCAATTTACGGAGAGTTTTCAACAACCAATTATTAAATACTTAGAGGAATAATGGAAAACCCTAATAAAGTTGTTGAATTTTTACTTAAAAACGCTGGTAAATATGCAAAAGCTAAGTCTGAACGTATATATATCGAAGAATTCCGCAAATCTAAAAAAGCACTTTTAATGCAAATAGCACAGTTAAAAGGAGTTGAAACAATGGCAGCTCAAGAACGTGATGCTTATGCTAATTTGGAATATCAAGAATTACTGCAGGGTTTGAAAGAAGCTGTAGAAATTGAGGAAAAGTTACGCTGGCAATTAATCGCAGCACAATTAAAGGTAGATATATGGCGAACTGAACAAGCAAATAATCGATTAATAGACAAAGGAACAGTATGAATCATCCACTTGATATTCTTTTACATTTAACCAAGCAATATGAATCAGCTTGTAAAAAACTCGATTTCATTCGAGCTTACGAGATTGCAGTAGATATATCTGATATTGCATTGCAACTTGAAAATCTTGCTCAAAGATTAGCGAATGAGGAAATGTAATGAAAACACTTTTATTTTTATTTTCTGTATTTATTTGTGGATTTGTTATTTTTTTATCTGAACTTACAAAAGTTTGCAAATGTTAATGCGTAATCCTGAAGCAAGACATACTGACTATGAAGATTTATTAGGGTTAATACCTAGCAATTCTAAATTCTTGCCTAGTAATGTTGATGGCATTGCTGAACGAAATGGTAAGTTTTTAATCATGGAATGGAAGCGACCCAATGAACGGATTAGTAAAGGTCAAGAATTTTTATTAAAGGCTTTAGCTAAACTACCAAATTTTGTAGTTGTGATTATTATTGGAGACACAGATAATGGCATGAATGTAGAAAAGTTTTACTATTTAAATGCTTTGGGTAAAAATTTATTAATGGGAAACGGAACACAACAATTTAAAGACTTTTACAAACTTTGGTATGAGTGGGCAAATGGCAACTAAAAAAGAACATTATGCAAAATTAGCAAGAATCGGTTGCATTTTATGTAAACAACTCGGAGTAAAAGAAATTGAAGATAGTCCAACAGAAATTCACCATATCCGACTCAACGGTGGCCTTAGAAAAAACGCACCAGCAATTCCTTTGTGTGCCTGGCATCACCGACTTGGTAATACCTCGGTTCATTTACTTGGCAACAAAGGATTTACAAAATATTGGGGAATATCTCAAGAAGAACTCCTTGAAAAAGTCGAAAGGTTGTTAAATGAATAATCCATTTAAAATAATTGAGCCAACAGTAATATCTTTTAGTGGTGGCAGAACATCAGCATATATGCTTTGGCGAGTATTGCAAAGCAACAATGGTTTGCCTGACGATGCAATTGTATGTTTTGCAAATACTGGTAAAGAAGATGAAGCAACGCTTAAATTTGTAATGGATTGTGAAAAAAATTGGAATGTTCCTATTCATTGGTTAGAATACACATCCGAAAAACCTAAATTTAAAAAAGTTTGTTTTACAACAGCAAGCAGAAATGGAGAACCATTTGAAGCAATGATTAATGATAAAAAAATGCTTCCTAATAATTTTATGAGGTTTTGCACTTCTGAATTAAAAATTAATACCATAAGAAGGTATTTAAAAAGCATTAATTTGGATATTGATGATGACCAACATTTAGTTGGAATTAGAGCAGATGAACCAAGACGAGTTGCAAAAGTAGGTCTTTCTATGTGTCCTTTAGCACAAGCTAAAATTACTAGTAGGGATGTTGGTGCGTTTTGGGAATCGCATAATTTTGATTTAGGATTGCCAAAAGTGGGACAAAACAAACTTTCTAATTGTGATTTATGTTTTATGAAGGGTGATGCAACACTTATATCATTGGTTCAGGACAAACCTGAAAGAGCAACATGGTGGATAGAAATGGAAAATAAAATGAAAATCCATTCAAAATTTGAAAACAAAAGTTTAATAAGTTTTAGAAAAAATACAACAAGTTACGAAGATATGTTAAATTATTCAAAAGCTCAAATAGATATGTTTTCTGATGAAACTATGTCTTGTTTTTGTGGTGATTAAATGAGAGCTAAAAAAGTCGATAGTAACCATAAACAAATTGTCGAAGCATTTAGACAATTAGGTTGCAGCGTCTTTGACACAAGTGGAGTGGGTCGAGGGTTTCCTGATTTATTGATTGGCAAGGCTCTTAAAACGGTCTTGGTTGAGATTAAATCTTCAGATAAGGCTAAGTTTACTAAACATCAAAAAGAGTTCATGGTGCATTGGAAAGGCTCTACAGTATGTCGTATTCAAGATATTGAGGGTGTAATTAATCTTGTAAAAATGATTGACAAGGATTAAAAACACCTTAAAATGAAATTACTGCGTTTTGCAGACTTTTTAGCTAAAAGGAAAATATTATGGCAATGGGTAAAACAAGTAATCCAAATAGTATGGCTGGTATTCCAGCTAAAGGTGTAGTTGTTCCTAAAAGTGCATCAAAGGCAGATATGTCAGGTGAACGTATGGAAAAGACGCATCGTGGTGGTGTAGCTATGGGTAAAGAAGATGCTATTGGCTCAGATAAAGAGTTTAATACAGGTCGTACAATGGGTGTATGCTATGAACATAAACGTTCTAGCTATGGCAAAGAAGATATGATGGAAAAAGACTAAAAAAGCGAAAGCCCAATATGACGTGAACATAATGGGCTCTCTAACCAACTAAGTAATCGGAGTTTACCTAATGGCTGATAGTAACAATAAAGATTTATGTAATTTTTGTAAATTTTTTTCTAGTGGCGAACGACTAGGAATTTGCAAAAGATACCCTGAATCTGTCAATAAGTCGAAAGACGATTGGTGTGGTGAGTTTTTATCACAAACCATTAATATGCCGATTGATATTATGGTTCAAAAGATGAGTGAACCTGTAGTTCTTAATTCAGGACAAAAGAAAGCTGGGAGACCTCGCAAATATGCTTAAACCACTTGGCGATAAAATTCTAGTAAAACCTATAGAACGTATTAAATCTAATATTATTGCTGTTGTCATGGATGAAAAAGACAACATGGGAACAGTCGTAGCTGTAGGCGATGGCAAAAAGTTATCTAATGGAAAACGTGAACAAATGCCGATTGAAGTCGGTTCTTTTGTGCGTTTTGGACACATGGGCAATGACGAATACTTAAAATACACAGAATATTTTTATAATAATGAACGTTATTTGTTGATGTCTTGGGCTGATGTATGTTTTATAGAGGAGAAAGCATAATGGCTACTAAAAAACACGATAAACCAATTCCCCATAAAACTACAGGTAAGGGTAAAACCTATAATCCTACAGAAAAAGGTGCAGGCATGACAGCTAAAGGTCGAGCTGAATACAATGCAAAGAATGGCAGTAATCTAAAAGCACCAGCACCAAATCCTAAGACTAAAGCTGATGAAGGTCGTAAAAAATCCTTCTGCTCGAGGATGGAAGGGGTAGTAAAGCATGCAAAAAGTGATGCACCAAGAGCAAAAGCAAGTTTAAAGAACTGGAACTGTTAAGGAGAGATTATGTTAAAGAAATCAGCAAGTCCTAAAGCATTTAAAGAAAACATCAAAACTGAAGTCAAGGCAGGTAAACCTGTTAAGCAGGCTGTTGCAATAGCGTATAGTGAAGCAAGAGTAGCTAAGAAAACAGAAAAAAAGGGTAAAAAATGAACATTAAAGACATAAAAGTAGCATTTGAGCATACTGCTGGCGAAATAGAGATTATTATTGCTGGATTGCGTAAACTACCTATGGAAGTCGTACAAGAACTTCACGATAGAATGATTAAAGACGCTAACGCAAAAGTTCAAGAACATATTGCACAAAATACACCTGAAGCACCAAATGAACAAGCCTAAAATTGAATTAAGGAATATCAACAAACTTATTCCTTATATAAACAATTCAAGGAAACATTCTGATGAGCAAGTGGCACAAATTGCTGCTTCAATTAAAGAATTTGGGTGGACTAATCCTATTTTGGTTGATGGTGATAATGGCATTATCGCTGGGCATGGTCGTATGCTTGCTGCTCGAAAGCTCGGTATGGATACTGTACCTGTTATTGAGTTGGCTCATTTAAGTGAAACACAAAAGAAAGCATTAATCATTGCTGACAATAAATTAGCTTTAAATGCTAGTTGGGATAGTCAAATGTTAAGTTTAGAAATTGAAACATTAGAACAATTTAATTTTGATGTTAATTTATTAGGTTTTGACGTTGATGAACTTAATCAAATCTTAAATAATGAGCAAATAGCAGATTTAGGTTTATTGCCAGAAGAAAAATTAAATAATTTTCTTGATGGTGATACTAAAATATTAAGGCTTGCTTATGACGAACAAGAGTTTAATATTATTACAACTAATTTATTAAAACTAAAAGAAAATATGCAAATTGATGATTTTTCTACAATTATTATGGCTGTAGTTAATGAAAAATGCGAAAAATTATAATAGATAAACCTTTTAATATTGATTTTTCTGAATATAAAGGAAAAATACCAACTATTCAAGATTACGATGAAGTAATTAGAGAAGAATGCCAAATTTATGAAAAAGACAAACTTATCTGTACTTACAAACAAGTATCACCTGAAATAAAAAAAATTATTGCTTATGCTAGTGCAAACTCTACATCTAAAAAAAGCCAAAGAACTAGAGGAACATTTACACAATCTACTGTTTTTGGAGCATTACCCAGAGTTCCTTTAAGGGAAGATTATTGTAGGTTTAGTGCTGATACAAAACAAAACCCTAAAATGTTTCATTTATTAAGCAAAGTAGCACAAGAATTATGGGGTATTTATAAAACAGATTTTCCTGAAATGAGCCAATATTTTGAAAAAGAAGCCAACTTAATTAATAAAGATTGGGTAAAAACGGGTACACCATTTAGTACTATAAACATTAATAAAGGTTTTGCTATTAAATACCATGTAGATGCAGGAAATATGGCTAATGTTTTTAGTAATGTCATAATAAGCAAAAGAATGGCTAAAGGTGGTTATTTTGTAATGCCACAATATCGTATAGCACTAGCTCAAGATGATGGTTGGTTAGCAATAGTAGACGGAGTAAACGTAATGCATGGAGTAACACCTATAGAATTTGAAAGTAATACATCATTTAGAAATAGTTTTGTATTTTATACATTAAAAAACTTAAAACAATGTGAGTGCAAACCTTTAGAATTGTCAAGAATGAAAAATAAAGCTACTGAAAGAGCCTTAAAAAGGTTAAATGGTGACAAAGAATTAAAAAAATTACAAAATAAACGAATGGTTAATGGTTAACTTTGGGAGTTATAAAAGTTATGAGTCAAGGCAAAGAACATATTCCTGATGACAACACAAGGTTGCTAGTGAAAACATTGGCAGCTGTAGGAACTCGTTATGTTGATATAGCCCATAAACTAGGCATTAATGATGAAACGCTTAGAAAACACTATAGACAAGATTTAGAAGATGGAAGAATAGATGCTAATAGCCAAGTAGCAAGTACGCTATTTCA
>Ga0316229_1002618_pt1 | contig 15309 bp, 16 predicted proteins | sample TBH18023metaG_FD_206011 | JGI IMG/M metagenome (GOLD analysis project Ga0316229, IMG submission 206011) | Freshwater microbial communities from Trout Bog Lake, Wisconsin, USA - TBH18023 | ecosystem: Environmental > Aquatic > Freshwater > Lake > Hypolimnion/Profundal zone | place: USA: Wisconsin... | reverse complement strand
CTGATCCGTCCTGATGCCCAGCAGGCTGTAAGCAGGGCATACCCGAACCAGCGCCGTAAATATGGGCACCACGCCGATCCAGCCGACCCAGTTCCAACCCGTGCTGGGAAAGCCCAATTGAAGGGCATAGGCGATCAATATCAGCCCTATGACGATACGAATGGCGCGGTCGAGATTTCCGACATTTTTAGACATTACGGCACCTGCTTTCTCTCTGCGGTTGAAGCGATACGTTGGTTCCACGGCATGATCGCCATCAGGCGGGCCAGTCCACAAAAGCCGGTCACACCAGCAATGGTAAGCCCCGCCCCGATGAGAACCGCAACGAACAGGAATGCGGGATCGACGACGTAAGCAAGCGCGGCCCCCGCCAGCAGACAAATGCCAAGCGTCAACTGCACTTGCCGGTCCAAAGGCAGGAAAAACGAACCGGAGTTCTTGACGGGAAAGCCCGCGGCACTCCAGGCATTGGTGCCGCCTTCCAAATTGTAGATTTCCAGCGAAGGCGCTTCGGCCAGCAACTTCTCACAAGCCTGCACGCCGCGCGCCCCCTTGAGGCAATGAACAACCACTTTCCTGCCGTGGCCGTTCGGCAGCGCTGCCGCGCGCACCTGACCCAATGGCAGCAAATTCGCGCCTTCAATATGCGAGGCGCCATGTTCCGCGGGCTCGCGGACATCTATCAGCACGGCCTCGCCCCGTTCCATCCATTGCTTGAGGGTCTTTGCGTCAACAGCCTTCGCCATGGCTTTTCCTTTGGATCTTCAAATCTTCCGGGATTTTTGAGGCTTGCAGTAAATTTGATAAAGCACGGAAAGTATGGACTGCGCCTCAGCACTGCTGATGCGGTAGAAAACCATCTGTCCGCGCTTCTCCGCTTCAACCAGTTTGGCATCCCGCAACTTTGCCAGATGCTGGGAAACGGCGGATTGCGACAGATCAACCAGCGCCGTGAGCTGGCCAACGGTTTTTTCGCCCTCTGTCAGGCTGCATAAAATCAACAGACGCCCGGCATGCGCCAATTGCTTGAGCATTGCCTCCGCCCGGGCGGCGTTACGCCCCAGAATCTCGGTAGACGAAGCCTTCACATTGCGAACCATGTTGACAATATATTAGAAGATACTAATATATGCAATGGCAATTTCCTGAAGTGTGGAGGTTCTGGTGAAAAATTACCCGGAGATCGTCAAGGACATCTCGGCCAAATTGCGGGTCCTTCGTTCCGATATTGGCGATACCATGCAGGGCTTTTCTGCGCTCGCACAGGCGGCAACCAAGTCACAGGCGCTCGACAAAAAGACCAAGGAGCTCATCGCGCTTTCGATAGGCGTCGCCACGCGATGCGACGGTTGCATCGGCTTCCATAGCGAGGCGCTGGTAAAACTGGGTGCGACCCGGCAAGAGGTGGAAGAAGCCCTCGGCATGGCCATTTACATGGGCGGCGGCCCCGCACTGATGTACGCTGCGGATGCGATAGGAGCTTTCGACCAGTTCCAGAATCAAGCCAATCCCGCCGCGGCATGAAAAGCGCAGTGCGGCGGACCGGCTTTGAGGCCCGATGACGGGCTGGACGCCTAGTTTCCGTTGGCCGGCGTTTCCGGCGCCGGCATGTTCGACATGGTCAGCCCGCTTTTCTTGGTGACGCTGCCATCGACATGGATGATGCGGCCGGACCCGGCGATGTGCGTCTCCAGCTGCCGCGGTTCGCTGTGCAGCGTCACCTTGCCGGAACCGGCGACCCTCACCTCCAGCCGATCCTTCGGCGCCACATCGGCATCGCCGCTGCCGGCGATATTGACGGTGACGCTGGCCGCGTCCAGCGCTTCAAAGTGCCCGTCGCCCGATCCCGCCACGGAATATTCCAGGTCGTCGGTCTTGCCGCTGGCCGTGACGTCGCCCGAACCATTGACGCGAAGCTGCAGCCGGGGCTGCGCGATCCCGGCCAAATTCATGTCGCCGGAGCCGTTGATGGTGAAGCGCTCGAAGTCGCGGCCCGGCAGGGTGATCTCCAGCCGCTTGCCCATGCGGCGCATGTGGCAGTTGAGACGGATCTGGTTGTCCTCGATCTCGACCAGCGGCACGATGGCGCTGTCGCCCGTCACCGTCACCTTGTCGCCCTGGCCGCGCTGGTAATGGATGTTGGCGGGCAGGTTGATCGCCACCCGGTCGCCGCCGGTCCAGTCCAGGTCGCGGCTGGCGTCGGTGTTCGCCAGCGCGACGCCACAGCGCGGATTGCCCCAGTCGCCGAAATCGAAGTCGTCGAGATGGCTGAGGACGCTTCTGCCGCCCACCGCCATCGCCACGCCCAGGCAGATGGTGCCGATGGCGATGCCGCTGGCGGCGATCAGTGCGAGTCGCTTCGACATCTCAGACCTCCTGCGCCGCGACGGTGTTGATCAGGCGGAAATGCAGGCGGGCATAATTCACCAGCCCGCGCACGATGAAGTTCACGATCATCGAGAACAGCGCCCCCAGCCCGACGCCCAGCGCCACCAGGCCGACACCCACCAGGCCCATTGCCAGCACTTCGGGCCCGCCGGTGAGACCGAACCAGGCCAGACCCGGGATCAGCGCCCCTATGATCAGCGCGAAGCCGACCACCACCATCACCAGCACGGCGACGGAAAAGCCGACAAAGATGCCGAACATGGCGCAGAGGAAGGGAAACAGGAACATGATGTCGATGGTGGCCAGGCCCATCAGCCCCAGCACCGCGCCCACCAGGTTGCCCGGCGTGCGCGCATTCTCCCAGCGCTGGAAACCGGCCTCGGCCCGCAATTCGCGCGCCAGGCGGCCCGGATCGCCCAGCGCGGCGGAGATTTCCTCCTCGCTGCGGCCGGATTGGCGGCCATCGTCGAAATGCGACTCATAGTCGTTCATCACGTCGCGGATGTAATCGGGATTGAGTCCCACCAGCCCCTGCCGCAGCCGGGTCATGAATTCATTGCGGGTCATGCCACCTCTCCCAGAATCTTGCGGACCGAGCCTTCAAACGTCTTCCAGTCGGCGATCTGCGATTTCAGCGCCAGCGCGCCGCTTTTTGTCAGCTTGTAATATTTGCGCGGCGGGCCCGACGCGGATTCCACCAGATAGGTCGTCACCAGCCCGTCATTCTGCATCCGCCGCATCAGCGGATAGACCGTGCCTTCGCCCATGCCCACCGCGTCGGCCATGCGGCTGGCAATGTCATAGGCATAGTTGTCGCCGTTGGAGAGCAGCGCCAGCACGCACATCTCCAACACGCCTTTCTTCAGCTGGACCTGCAGGGACTCGGACATACGCATTCCTTTGTTGAGGAACCTTCTATCACCCAGTACCTTGTTGCGCAAGATAGAAGATTTGGCGGCATTCCGCGGCTTTTAACGCCTGGTTAAGCCCTGCGCGCGGGACCCCGCGAAATTCGTCACCAACGAATCCTTAACGCGGACGCGCGATACTCCCCCCATGTCTGCCAATCCCCGCTTCGCCCATCTGCTGGAGCTTGCCGACAAGGGCCCCGCCCTGCGCGCCGCCCTGGCCGAGGAAGTGGCGGCGCTGTTGCTGGAATGGCCCGCCGACTGCCCCGCCGAGATGCGCCCGGTGTTTGAGAATCTGCTGGCGAAGGCGGCACATGACGTCGATGCCGACACCCGCGCCCGCCTGCGGGTGCAGCTGTTCGCCGACCGCGCTTTGGCGTTGCGGGTGCTGCCGAAAGAGAAAAATCCGGAAACATCGCTGATCGACGCCGCCCGCGACGGCGGCGACATCGCCAATACTCTGGCCCAAACGCTGGGGCTGGAAGCGTCCCGCGCCATCGAAATCCTGCATGAGGACAGTGGCGAAGCCCTGGCCATCGCCTGCAAGGGCGCCGGCCTCAGCCGGCTTGCCTATTCCACCCTGGCGCTGCTGGCGCTGCCGCAGGGCAGCGATCCGGCCGCAAGGCTGACGGTCTATGACCGCATCGCCACCCTGGAAGCCGCCCGCACCCTGCGCGGCTGGCGCAGCGGCACGCAGCACACGGGCACGGTCGCGGACTAGTCACCGCGGCTTGCGCATCACCGTCACGCGCCCGACGCTGGTGTCACCGGCATACAGATTCCCCGCCTTGTCGAAGACGAAATAGCTGGCTTCGGTGAACTGGCCCGCACCGATGCCCATGCCGCCCCCAATGGCGCCCACCACCTTGCCGTCCCGCGTCAGCTTGAGGAACTGGCCGTCCTGGCCGCTGCCCATCCAGGGATTGCCCTCATTGTCGAAATGGATGGCGCAGACCAGGTTGCGCATCTGCAGCGTCTTGAGGAACTTGCCGTCGCCGCTATAGACCACGATGCGATACTGCTCGCGGTCGCCGATCCAGACATCGCCATTGGCCGGATCGACCGCCAGGCCATGGGCGGAATCGAACTTGCCCTGGCCCACCTCATCGCCGAACCATTGGCCCAGGAACTTGCCGTCCCGCGTCAGGTGAATGATGCGCGAGGCGCCGATGACATTGGCCGGATCGGGGCTGTCGACATCGTTGGGGCTCTCATTGGCATGGCCCTCGGCGATATAGACGTCATTGTTCCTGCCGAACGCCACCATCACCGGCTGCCACAACAAGCGCTGGCCCTTGGCTTCGTCCCAGTCGCCGCGCTTGCCATGCGTGCCCAGCGTCATCAGCACCTTGCCCTCGGGCGACAGCTTGGTCACGGTGGAGTAACCGGCATCGGTGATCCAGACATTGTCGTCGGCATCCACCGCCAGGCCATGCGCCTTGGACTGGTGGCCGATGACATCGTCGCCCACCGACAGCACCAGCTTCCTGGCAAGGTCGAACTTCATCAGCTGCGCTTCGCCGGGCGCGCGGCGCTGGAAGGCCCAGAGATTGCCCTTGGAATCCAGCCCCACCGACGGCAGGCCGCCAAACCCCGGCGGCAGGTGATAGGAATAATCGGGCGTCCAGCCAGCCATCGTGTCCCAGTTCACCCGCATCAACTGCCCGCGGGGAAAACCGCCACGGCGGCCACAGACGATGGAGCCGCGGCAGCCCGGCACATCATCGGTGGCGCGGATGGGATCGGGGGCGCCGCGCCCGCCGGCCCGCGCCGGTACCGTCACCACGCCATTGGCATCGACCATGGTGTGGCCGGTGGGATCGGGATAGCTGGGCGCCAGATGCCAGCCGGGCGAGCCATTCGCCGCCGGACCGGACGTGGGCGGCACCGTCTGCGCCAGCACGGGCGTGGCAAGAAAGATCAATCCGGCAAGGATGCGGCGTTTCATGGCGTTTCCCCAGGTCTTATGTCGTTGGGGCGAGCCTAATCTCACGAACCCAAATTGTCATGGCCCGCAAAGCCGGGCACCTGCGCCCCACGTGAATGGCCGCTTTTGACCCAAAGCGGACGTGGGCAATAGTGTGGATCCGGTCGATGTTGCGGAGATTGCCCGTGCTCAAATACCCTGACAGTGGCTTCCTCTTCCTGATGGTCTTAGCTATGGGCATTGAAGGATGGGGTCTGGGCTTTATCCTGCCCACCATCTTCTCAGGGCCGCACGGAAGGATTTTTTCGGCTGCAGTGACACTGATTTTTGGTATCGCCTTCGTGACCGGCGCTGTTTACATCGCCAAGGGAATGGCTTGGGTTCTTTTCCGGCTCCTTCCGCCACGGCCCTAAGCCAAACAGCAGAGCCCAATGTCCGCTTTTGGCGCAAACCGGACATTCAATCAGCCCGGATGGAGTAGTTGCTACGCCTTCTCGGCGTTGACGTCATGCCGCTCGCGCGTCTTGAGGAATTTCACCTTGGGGAAGCGCTCGGCGACATAGCCGACCTCCCAGGCGCTCTTGGCCAGGAAGACCGGCGCGCCATCGCGGTCGGTGGCCATGCCGCCCCGGTTGGCGGCGGCGAATTTCTCGATTTCGGCTTCGTCACCACCCAGCCAGCGGGCCGCGTCATAAGGTGACTGTTCCAGCTCGGCATCGAGATCATATTCCGCCACCAGCCGCGACTTCAGCACATCCAGCTGCAGCGCCCCGACCACGCCCACGATCCATTGCGAACCGATGGCGGGCTTGAACACCTGCGTCACGCCTTCCTCGGCCAGCGATTCCAGCGCCCGCGCCAGATGCTTCTGCTTCATCGGATCGCCCAGCCGCACCCGGCGCAATATTTCCGGCGCGAAGTTGGGAATGCCGGTGAAGACAACGCTGCCGCTTTCGCTCAGCGTGTCGCCGACGCGCAGCACGCCATGGTTGGGAATGCCGATGATGTCGCCCGGCCAGGCTTCATCCACCGTCTCGCGCTCCGACGCGAAGAACAGGATCGGGTTGTGCACCCCGATGGTCTTGCCGGTGCCCGACTGTTTCAGCTTCATGTTGCGCTTGAACTCGCCCGAGGCCAGCCGCAGGAAGGCGACGCGGTCGCGGTGGTTGGGGTCCATGTTGGCCTGGACCTTGAAGACGAAGCCGGTGACTTCCTTGTCGCCCGGCTGGGCGCACCTGCCGATGGCGGCCTGCTCGCGCGGCGGCGGCGCATATTCCGCCAGCGCCGCCAGCAATTGCTCGACGCCGAAATTCTTCAGCGCCGAACCGAAATAGACCGGCGAGAGATGGCCTTCGCGATAGGTGGCCAGATCGAACGCCGGCAGCCCGGCCTTGGCCAGCGAGACATCCTCTTCCAGCTTGGCGGCTTCCTCTTCGCGCGGCACCGAGTCGTTGTAGGCGATGAACGACCCGCTTTGCAGGTCCTGCACGCCACGGAAATTCAGCCCCATGCCGCAGGGCCACATCATCGGCGCGGTCTCGATCTGCAGCTGGTCGGACAATTCGTCCAGCAATTCAAAAGGATCGCGGGCCTCGCGGTCCATCTTGTTGACGAAGGTCATGATCGGGATGTCGCGCAACCGGCAGACCTCGAACAGCTTGCGGGTCTGGGCCTCGATGCCCTTGGCGGCGTCGATCACCATGACGGCGCTGTCGGCGGCGGTCAGGGTCCGGTAGGTGTCTTCGGAAAAATCCTCATGGCCCGGCGTGTCCAGCAGGTTGAAGACCGCATTCTTGTACTCGAACGTCATCACCGCCGAAGTGACCGAGATGCCGCGCTCCTGCTCGATCTTCATCCAGTCGGATTTGGCGCGCCGCGCCTCGCCGCGGGCCTTGACCCGGCCGGCGGCATGGATGGCGCCGCCCAGCAGCAGCAGATGCTCCGTCAGCGTGGTCTTGCCGGCGTCGGGATGGGAAATGATGGCGAAAGTGCGCCGTCGCGCCGCTTCGCTGGCGGGGGTCTTGGTCATGGTGGCCGGGGGTTAGCAGGGGCGGCGCGTCAGTGCAACAAAGCCGCCAAACCGCTGGCGGCAGCGGCGCAAAGCCCCACCACGGCCCAGGACGGCGCCCGCAGAAACAGCAGCAGCAGCGCCCCCAGGGCGATGGCGGCATCGCCCGGCGCGAAGATCGCGCCGGTGAGGACCGGCGACCACAACGCCGCCGCCAGCAGCCCGACGACAACGGCGTTTATACCCCCAAGGGCCGCGCGCCAGCCGGGACGGTGCGAGACCGCCTGCCACAACGGCCAGCCGCCACAGACCAGCAGCAGCGACGGCAGATAGATCGCGGCAAGGCACAGCAGCGCCCCGCCCCAGCCCGCCATCGCCATGCCCAGGAAGGCGGCGAAGGAGAAAAGCGGACCCGGCATGGCCTGGGCCGCGCCATACCCGGCAAGGAAAACGCCATTGCCGATCCAGCCCGGCGCCACCACCGCCTGTTGCAGCAGCGGCAGCACGACATGGCCGCCGCCGAACACCAGCGCGCCGCTGCGGTAAAAGGCGGCGAACAACGCCAGGGCGTGGTGCAGCGGCGCCAGCAGCGGCAACGCCAGCAGCAGCAGGACGAACAGCGCCAGCCACAGTCCCGCATGACGCGGCACGCCAGCGGGCGCCGCCGCCAGGACGGGCGGTGTCAGCAGCAACCAGCCCAGCAGCGCGCCCATCGCGATCGCGGCCATCTGCCCGGCCGCACCGGGCAGCAGCAGCGCCATCGCCAGGGCCGCCGCCGCCAGCGCCAGGCGCGGCAGATCCGGTGTCAGGCTGCGCCCCATGTTCCACAGCGCCTGCGCCACCACGGCGGCGGCGGCCAGCTTGAAGCCATGCAGCCAGGGCGCGTTCGTCACATCGCCCAGCCGCGACAGGACCAGCGCGAACAACGCCATCAGCAGCGCCGACGGCAGGGTGAAGCCGATCCAGGCCGCCACCAGCCCGGCATATCCGGCGCGGCGCTGTCCCAGCACCATCGCCACCTGGCTGGAGGCCGGTCCCGGCAGGAACTGGCAGAAGCCGACGATGGCGGCATATTCGTCGTCACGCGCCCAGCCGCGGCGTTCGACGAACTCGCTGCGAAAATAGCCGATATGCGCCACCGGGCCGCCGAAACTGGTCAGGCCCAGGCGCAGGAAGATCAGGAATGTTTCCAGCATGGCGGCGTCAGCGCCCGCTTTCCACCATCACCCGTTTCGCCCGCAGATACATTTCCAGGCTGCGGACCGCGAACAGGGCGGCGGTGAAAAGGATCAGGCCGTCAAAGATCAGCGCCACATCCAGGTGCCAGGCCTCGGCTTCCATCGTCGCCCCGGCGCGCACCACCAGCCGCGCCGCCACCAGCCCCAGGATCACCAGCAGGCCGACGGGACTGGCCTGCACCATCAAGGTGCCATCCTCGGGATGGACATCGATGGCCATGGTCCGGCCCATATACCAGCCGCCGACAGCCCCCAGCAGGATCGCCAGCCCCAGCACCAGGCCATCCACCGGCACGAAATGATGCGGCGGCACGCCCGGCTGCGGCACCGCGAAATACAGAACGCAGACCGCCAGCAGGAGGACGGGGCGGATCAGCAGCCGCCCCAGCTTCAGCGGCTGCTTGCGCGACAGCCTGCGCGCCCGCAGCAGGATGATGGGAATGATGATGACCAGCGGAATGAGAAGCTGCAACGTCTGCGGCGACATGAAAGGCCCCTTTTGCCGCCGGCAGATTACACAATCGGCTCATCGACGAAAGCGCGGCCCTGGCGGTCCTCGATCTCCACGATCCAGAGGTCGGGATCGAACTTCACCTGTTTGTCACACCATTGCGCCGCGGTGGCGTCGGGCACGGCCTCGCCCAGCGGCCGGGCCCAGACCAGCCCGCCATCGCCCATCCGCGCCTGGTTCAGCACCTGCACGGTGCCATCCAGTTTCGCCAGCTTGAGGATGATGGCGCCCGCCTCCTCCATGCCCTTGCGGACGATGAAGGCCGACGCGCCTTCCACTTCGGCACGGCGGATCAGCGCGCGCACGAAAATTCCGGCCTTCAGGCGTGGGGTTGATTCCATGACATCCCACCTTGTCATGGTCCGCGCATGCGGACCACCCGGGTGACCCGGGCACGGTTGGGGAATGACCGCTTCTGACCCAAAGCGGACCTACAGCATTGCTTGAAGCAACTTGTGTCCCGAAAGGCGGGCGTGGTTACCCGCGCCGGGGACCGGACGGCGGCTGTGTGTAGACGACCAGATATTCTGTTCCGGGGGACCGTGCGTTGTCGCACCCCGTGGTGCTGAGGTTCCACAAACCGTAATTCACGCTCAAAAGCTGTGGCACGACACATGCGCCGTCCAGGACCGCAGACTGGCCGAGGCAAATCACGACGCGATCAGATGAGAAGAGATACCGGCTCTTGAGGGCGGCAATGTAGGCCCCATACTGAAGACACTCGTCCAAATTCGCCGGACGCGGCGCCCCATCTTTGCGCGCCTTGATGTCCGCGAGAACCGTCTTGGTGTCACTGGCCTGGTCTGGCGTGAAGAGCCCCATATTCGCGATGTGCGAATCGGTGCGGGGGAGCGGGAAATTTTTCTCGTTTATCTCGGGGCTCACATGGCTATAGGCCCCCTGCTTCACAAGCGCCGGAACGCCGAGGTCGTCCTGAACGACGAACCCAATGGGGATGCGGCGCCAAAGCGCCTGATCCGCACGATACTGCGCAATGAACCACGATCTGAAACCGAACGCGGCGCCAGCACACAAAACCAATGCAGCCCCGAAGCCGAGAAAAAAGAACTTTAGAGCACGCATCGCAATCTCCTTTTCAAGCCAATGATACGGTGACGGGCCGTGGTCATTCAAAGGCAACGCAAACGGACGAATGCGCCCGGCTGTGTCACCAAACAACTTGGCCCAACTCGCCACCGCCTCCAACCCCGAATTTGAATGGGCTCGATGTCCGCCATGGCGTAAAAGCGGTCGTTCGCGTCAAGATACGAAGGGGACACAGAGCGTATCCCGTCCGTGTCCGCTCCTGACCCAAAGCGGACATTCAGACAGGATCCAATCGCTCCCTAAAACATGATGCCCACGCGAAACCGCGTTCAGGCCGCGCCGCGAAACGGCACCACGGTTGTTTCCGGCGCTGGCCGCGCGGCGTCGACCGCCGCATGGGGCAGGCGCACGGTCACAATGGTGCCTTCGCCCAGCATCGAGCGGATCACCGCCGCGCCGCCATGCAGCGCCGCCAGCGATTTGACCAGCGCCAGCCCCAGGCCGGTGCCTTCCTTGCCATGGGCGGCCTCGGCCTGCTCGAACGGCTTGCCCAGCCGCGCCAGGTCGGCGGGGGCGATGCCGGTGCCGGTGTCGGCGACGGTGAGGACCACCGCCTTGCCGTCCGTCTGCACCGTCAACAGCACGCCGCCGCCGGGCAGCGTGAACTTGACGGCGTTGGAGAGCAGGTTGACCAGCATCTGTTTCACCGCCCGCTTGTCGGCAAAGGCCAGCCGCGCCGCCGGGTCCACCGCGACGGTCAGGCTGACGCCGGCCCGCTCGGCGCCCAGGCCGACCGTGCGAACGGCGCTTTGCGCCACCGCGTCCAGCGCGAACAGCTCTTCATGGAGCTCGAACTTGCCCGCCTCGATCTTGGACATGTCGAGCAGGCCGTTGATCAGGTCCAGCAGATGCTGGCCGCTGTCCTGGATCAGCCCGGCATATTCCTGGTAGCGGGGCGTGAGCGCCCCGAACATCTCCCGCGCCATCATTTCCGAGAAGCCGATGATCGCGTTCAGCGGCGTGCGCAGTTCATGGCTCATATTGGCGAGAAAGCGCGTTTTCTCATTCGTCGCCGCCAGCGCATCGTCGCGGGCCTGCGCCAATGCCGCGCGTTGCGCCATGAAGGCGCCGATCTCGCGCGTCACCGCCACGATGTCGCCGCCGCCATTCTCGTCCAGCGGCGTGCGGCGGCAGCGCAATTCCATCCAGAGCCAGCGGCCATCGCCGTGGCGCAGCCGCGCCGCCACCGCGCCGTCGCGGCCGAAATAGCTGGCGTCGCGGAACACCGCCTGCAACCCGGCCAGATCGTCGGGATGGGCCAGTTCGCGCGGCGTCAGCCCTTCCAGCGCCGCCGGGTCGCGGCCCAGCAGGGCGGATGCCGCGGCACTGGCGAAGCGGATGCGCCCGTCCGGGGCGTGGCGGGTGATGAGGTCGGGGGCGTTTTGCGCCAGCAGCCGCCAGGATTCGGCCATGTCCCCGGCCCCGGCAGCCATCGCCGCACGGCCTTGAAAGCCCTGCCAGGCGGCCTGCAACCTTTGACGGAGGGATGTGTTCACGCGCATTGCGTTCTTGGGCGCCAGGCCCCTTAAGCTTTCGTTCACAGACTGCGCCGCAAGCCTTAACGAAAGCTGAAGGCCCCGCGCCCGCGTTAGGCAATCCACAAGGCTTCTGCGCCCCCCGCAATTTTCCGCAAAACGCCCGGCTGGCGGGCACATTTGCCTAACCTTTCAGCAAGGCCCGGTCCCGCAGGATACTGGAAGGTTCGGATCGAGGCCTTTCGGGGAATGGCCGTGGCGCTTGCGACGTCGACGCAATGGCAGGAGGAAACGCAGCCGGAGGATCTTCTGGCCGCGCTCGACTGCCTGCGCATCGCCATCACCATCCTGGATGCCCAAGGCCGCCTGGTTCACGCCAACCGCCATCTCAATTTCATCTTCCCCGTCCTGCCGCCGGTCGCGACGCTGGTGGGCGAAACCTACGAAGAGCTGGTGCGGCGCGAACTCGCCGGCGGCGCCATCGCCAAGGCGGCCCGCGCGAACGGCGACGAAGCGTTCATCGCCGCGCGGCTGGAGCAGCTGGCGCCCGGCGCTTCGGCGCCGCGCGACCTGCTGCTGTCCGACGGCCAGATTCTGGAGATCAAGGCCCGCCGCGATTCCCATGGCCGCACCGTGCTGCTGTGGAGCGATGTCACCCAGGCCCGCCATCATCTGGGCCGCCTGGAAGAAGCGATCGGGCTCAGCGCCGACGCCGTCGCCTTCTACGACAAGGCCGAACGTTTCCTGATGGGCAATGACCGCTATGCCCAGCTGGCGGGCAGCACGCTCGCCGAACTCAAGGGCAAGAGCATTACCGAGGTGGTGACACGGGCCGCCAATTGCGGCCACATCATCCATGACCAGACGAAAAAGGACTGGCTGGCCCGCCGCCTCGCCAGCCACCGCGCCGAAGCCTCCGCCCACACGCTGCGCGCCACCGACGGCACCGTCTATCTGGTGCGCACCCGCGCCACGCCCGATGGCGGCCGCGCGCTGGTCTTCACCGACATCACCGAAAAGACCCGCGCCGAAGCCGCCCTGGCCCGCACCGAAAAGGCCCTGGCCGATCAGCGCAGCCACGCCGAGCGCCAGAACACCTATCTGGCCGATCTCAGCCAGAGGCTGGACCGCGCCAGCGCCGAGGCCGAAGGCGCCAAGACCACGCTGCTGCGGGCGATGAGCCATGAACTGAAGACGCCGCTGAACGCCATCCTGGGCTTCTCGGACCTGATGGGCACGCTGGCCGACAATCTTTCGGTGGCGCAGGTGCGCGAATATGCCGGGCTGATCCACCAGGGCGGCGTCAACCTGCTCCGGCTGGTCAACCAGATCATGGACCTGACCAAGCTGGCGGCGGGCCGCTACGAGCTGCGGCGTGCGCCGCTGGCGGTGGCGCAGCTGCTGCACCGCGCTGGCGAACCTTATGAAACGCGCGCCGCCGAGCGCGGCATCGCGCTGGACATCGTGGATGGACCGGCCGGGATGAAAATCGACGCCGACGAAACCATCGTCACCGCCATGCTGGGCCATCTGCTGGACAATGCGCTGGCCTTCACCCAGCCCGGCGGCCAGGTCTGCCTCTCGGTGCAACAGGAAGAGGGCCGGATCGTCCTGGCCGTCGCCGACAATGGCCCCGGCGTCCCGCCCGCCGACATTGAGCGCATCCTGCGCCCCTTCGAGCAGGCGGGCCACGTCACCCATCATGCCGAAGGCTCCGGCCTGGGCCTGACGCTGGTGAAGGCGTTCGCTGAACTGCATGGCGGCGCGCTGACGATCCAGACCAGCCCCGGCGAAGGCTTCACCGCGAAAATAAGCTTTCCGCCGGCCGCCTAGCCGTCAAGCCGCCGCGCCCAGGCCCTTGGCAGCCGGCACCGCTATCCGGATCGCAACGCCCGCCGCGCGCCAGCGCCGCCTCTGCTGCACTTTGCCGGCGGCTATAGTAACCTGCCGCGGATGCTGCATCCGGAATACGCGCTGAAACACGCCGCGGCTTTGAAAGCCGCGGGGAAACTGTCGGAATGCGCGGCCTCCTGCCGCCAGATGCTGGCATCGGCGCCCCAGTTCATTCCGGCACGGCATTTGCTGGCCATGACGCTGGACGCCCAGGGACACACCGCCGCGGCGCTGGGCGAGATCGAGACAGCGTTGCAGCAGCAGGGCCAGTTTGTGCCCGCGCATTTTCTGAAGGCTTCGCTGCTGCAGAAGCTCGGGCGCCTGTCCGAAGCCTTGGACACGTATGCGGCAGCCCTGGCGCTTGACCCAAACCGCAGTGCGGCCTGGAATGGCCGCGGCACGCTTCTCAAGCAGATGGGCCGGCATCTGGAAGCGTTGGAAAACTTCGACCGCTGCCTCGTCCTCGACCAAAATAATCTGGCGGCGCGCAACAATCGCGCCAACACCTTGCGGGAAATGGGTCAGTTCGAGCGGGCCTTGGCGGACTATGATGCGGGCCTGAAGCTGCGGCCGAATGATCTTCTGCTGCGGCTCAATCGCGGCACTCTGCTGCTCGGCAATCTCCAGCGAGCGGCAGAGGCGGCCGAGGATTTCGAAGCCGTTCTCGGCAGCGATCCCGGCAACGGGAAGGCCCGCAAAGGCCTCGCCGAGGCGCGCACCTGCCAGGGGCTTGCGCTGTTCGAGGCTGGGCGATTGACGCAAGCCCTGGCCGCCTTCGAAGCGGCGCGCCGCCACGCTCCCCGTGATCCGGATTTGCTGGAACATCTGGGCAGCACATTCAGAAGCCTGCGCCGCTTCGGCGACGCCAAGATGACATTCGATGGCATTCTCGCCACCCATCCTGATCGCGCGAGCACGTTCAACCATCGCGGCGCCACGTTCCTGGAGGCAAATTGTTACGAAGAGGCGCTGGCGGATTTTGATGCCGCGCTGGCACTGGAGCCGGAAAACCGGCACATTCGGCTTAACCGCGCCATCGTGCTGGGCAACCAGTCCCGCCATGCGGACGCCATTTGTGAACTCGAAGCGGTCCTGGCGGCCGATCCCGCCAATCCGCAGGCCCTGGGCATGCTGGCCGGGAATGTGCTGCATGCCTGCGACTGGAAACGGCGCGGGGAATGCGCGGCCAGCCTGCCCAGGCTCATCGAACGGCAGCCCATTCCGCCGCTGACCCTGGTCGGATATTGCGACGACCCGGCCCAGCTGCTGCGCAACGCCGCCGCCTTCACGGCTCAAATCTCGGCAAATGTCACCGCGTTTGCACCGCGCCAGCCGTCACCCGGCCGGATTCGCGTCGCCTATCTTTCCGCGGATTTTCGCCCGCACCCCATCGCCTACCAGATTGCGAGTGTCATCGAGCATCATGACCGCTCCCGGTTCGAGATCATCGGCATCGCGATGGGGACCGACGCCGGGACGCCCATTAGAGCGCGGCTGGAAGCCGCGTTCGATGAATTCCATGATGTTACCGCGATCTCCGACGCGCGCGCCGCGATGCTCCTGCGGGAATTGAATACCGACATCGCGATAGACCTGCATGGCCATACCTTGGGCGGACGGCCCGGCATATTGGCGCGCCGCCCGGCCAGCCTGCAGGTGAGTTGGCTCGGCTATCCCGGCACCACGGGTGCGAAGTTCATCGACTATGTGATTGGCGATCCCGAAACGACCCCTTTGGCGCACCAGCCCTGGTTCAGTGAAAATATCGCGCAGCTTCCCCTGACCTACATGCCCAACGATTCCAAACGCACCCCGGTTGGCCGCGTCCCTGCCCGCGATGCCGCCGGTCTGCCG
>Ga0316229_1002608_pt1 | contig 15363 bp, 6 predicted proteins | sample TBH18023metaG_FD_206011 | JGI IMG/M metagenome (GOLD analysis project Ga0316229, IMG submission 206011) | Freshwater microbial communities from Trout Bog Lake, Wisconsin, USA - TBH18023 | ecosystem: Environmental > Aquatic > Freshwater > Lake > Hypolimnion/Profundal zone | place: USA: Wisconsin... | reverse complement strand
CCTGACAGCGCGGACTCGATGGGGTAGGGCACCAGGATCTTCCCCGCGTAGGCGGTCGGGGCTTTCTCTTCGAATTTGCCGCTGACGGCGTAGTCCCAGAGCCCGTTGAGGGTCTGCCAGGCGTCCCGCACCATCTGGGGGCGCGGATATTCGGGCAACGCGTTGCTCGGGCCGACCTGCCGGGACCACGGGGTGAGGAGCGGGGCGTTATCGGGAAGTTTCCAATCTTCCCCGTGACAGAGGAACACCGAGCCCGCCACCAAGAGCCCGGCCAGCCGCCGTGCCGAGGTGGCACGGGCGCCGGTTGGGTGGGTGGCGGAAGCAACGTTGCTCATCGCCGCGGAGTTTAAGCACCCGAAAGTCTGAGGCAAGGAGAGAATGGCATCGTGGAGTGGGGGGGGCAACGGTTCCGGGCCACCCGGCTGGGCCGGTTCCGGCGGGCTGGTATGGCATACGGTTAGCGGCATAGCCGCTAAGACAAGTATATATCATAGATACACAGTACGCGACCGGAAAATGTGGCAAATCGAGTGGGGGGGTGGGTTATCCGGCACGGTTAACGCTTGGGTGGACGCACGGGAAGGCTAAAGGATAAGGGATGGATGCTGAAGTCGGGCAACGGCACGCGCCCACCAGGCCTCGGTGAACAGTGACGAGGCTAGGTGTGGCCCTTCTGCCCCGACCAGCGGTGGCGAGCCTCAGTTTGTCCGGAACCAATCTGATCATTCACGTGGTGAACGGCGTCTCTGGGGCAACCTATTATGTGCTCATGAGTACGAATGCCGCACTGCCAACCAGTCGGTGGACACGGGTTTCCACCAATCTGTTAAGCGGCGGTGGCAGCTTTACCATCACTGCGACCAACGTCGTGAATCCCACCGCCCCGCAACGATTTTACACGCTCCAGGCGCAATAGGCGGCGGGAATGGACAAACTCCCGCCTGCACAGCGTTTCGGAAAGCCGGTTGGATGGCGCGCCAACCCACTTTCCTCAATCACTCCCTCCCCAACCGCTCATCGAAGGAACTTGGCCACCGCTTCTGCCTGGGAGTGGACTTGGAGCTTGTCGTAGATGCGGCGCAGGTAAGTCTGGATAGTCGTGACGCCGACATTCAGTTCGGCCGCGACTTCCTTGACGCGTTTGCCCCGGGCAATGCGCTCCAGCACCTCGGTCTCGCGTTCGCTCAGCGAATCCTTCGCCGCCGAAGATCCCCTCTTGCCGTGAAAGGACTCCACGACGCGGCGAGCGATGACTGCCGACATAGGCGAACCGCCTCGCGCGACGAGTTGGATGCCGTCTAGGATTTCAGCGGGGGTTGCGGCCTTGAGGAGATAGCCGGCCGCGCCTGCTCGTAACGCGGCAAAGACGCGGTCGCTGTCGTCCTCGATGGTCAGCATCAGCACCTGTGCCGCGGGGCGCAAGCGCTTTAGTTCGCGCGTACATTCGATGCCGGAGAGACCGGGCAGGTTGAGGTCCATCAAGACCACGTCCGGCGCGACGCGGGGAAGTTCACGCAGCGCTTCCTCGGCGGTCGCGTACATCCCCACGCACTCCAGGCCCGGCGTCAGTTCGACGATCGCACGCAGGCCCCGGCGAAAGGGGAGGTTATCTTCCACGACAGCAAGCCGGACGGCGGCGGCAGCGTTGGGTGAGGGCATGGGTCAGGTCTCCTTTGGTTCGCCCAGCGGCACCGCAACGGTGATGATGGTTCCCCGGGCGGGCGAACTCGAGGCCGTGAAGCAGCACCCCGACTGGTTCATGCGTTCACGCAGGTTTTGTAACCCGCTGCCGCCAGCCTTGGCCGGATCAAGTCCGACGCCGTCATCGCTCACCTTCAGACGCAGTTGAGCCCCGACAACCGAGACATGCAACGTGACACTCCGCGCGTGAGCATGCCGCGCAACATTGGCCAGTGATTCTTTCACGACCACGAGCAAATCGTGCCGAACTCTGGCCGGCACGACCCGGGCATCGTCCGCCGATGGCAGTTCCAGCTTGCAGTCCAAGCCGGCGGCGGCGCAAAAGCGCTCGGTCAATTCACCCAGGAACACGCCCAGGCTGCCGACGTTGTCGCAACGCGGGTTTGTCGTCCACGCCATTTCTCGCACATCGAGGGCGAGGGATCGCACCTCGTCGGCCAGCGTCGCGAGTTGCCCGCTCTCAGCCCCGCCGCGCCGGTGAGCCGCCTCCAGTTCGAGCGCCATGCCGGTGAGGCTGGCGCCCAGGTCATCGTGCAGGTCGCGGGCAATCCGAGTGCGCTCCCGCTCGACGGCCGCGGTTTGCTCCGCCTTGAGCGCGCGGCGTTGCCAGCGCAGCCGCCAGGCGGCGAACGCGCCGCTCCCCATCAACAAGGCCAGCGTCCAACTCACGGGAAACCAGGGCGTCTGACTGAACTTGGGTGCCAGCGAGAAGGCCAGAACCACCGGGGCGGTGCTCCACACTCCGTGCTGATTGGCCGCCGTGACTTCGAAGCGGTAACTGCCAGGGCGCAAGTCCGTGTAGTGGGCCACCCGGTCGGCCGTCTCGTCGCACCAGGCGCTCTCGTGTCCGACCAACCGGTAGCGGAACCGCGTCCGATTGGGCGCGCCAAAAGTGTTCGCGGTGTAGTGAAACTCGACCAGGTGCGCGCGCCCCGGAGGCAGGCGCACGGGCGGTTGGTTGGCGGCGCGCCAGGTGGACGCCCCGTCGCCATAAGTGATTTCCGTGTCCGCCTTCATTTGCTCGATGACCACCGGCGGCGGAACTCGGCTGACTTCCACCGTCTTGGGGTCAATGACCACGAGGCCGCGCGTGCTGGGAAACCAGAGTCGCCCATCGCGCGATTTCCAACCGGCGGGTTGGTGCTCGCCGTTGGTCTCGCTGCTTTCCATCCCGTCGGCTGTACCAAAAGCGGCGCATTCCACGGTGCTGGCGCGGCCATCAGCTACGGCGTTCAATTGTTCGCGTCGCACACGGTAAATCCCGCGCAACCCGCTGAGCCAGAGAAAGCCGAAGTCGTCTTCGAGAACGCAGTTGACGGCGTTTTCAAACAGGCCGTGCCGTGTGCTGAGAGCAAAGCAGCTCCCCTGTAACTGCCCGGCTGATCCCGCCCCTCGCGGGAGGGGAGAGGATCGGACTGAGGAAAACCCCGGCGCTGTCAGGCGGTTTAGACCGTTCTCTGTCCCGATCCAGAGCGTGCCCTCGGCATCCTCATGAAGCGACCAGATGCGGTCACTGCTCAAGCCGTCGCGCGTGGTAAACACCTCGAATTTGCCGTCGCGCAGGCGCGTCAGTCCTTGACCCTGTGTGCCAAACCAAAACGTCCCGTCGCGGTCTTCCAGGATGCACCTCACATCGTGGCCAGCGCGACCAGCCCAGTTCGTGTAGCTGGCCGTAGCCCGGCCGCCTTCGAATACGGCCACGCCGTTCCCCGCGCCGACCCAGAGACGGCCCAACCGGTCCTCATAGAGCGCGGTGGCGCTCGGACCAGGCAGCTTGCCCTCATCGACCCACGGACCAAAGTCGTCGCGAACTCTCAGAAAGCCGACGACCGATTTGGCGACGAACACACCCCCTTCCCGCGCCGGCCAGACGCAGCGGTCAGCGTAAGGAACGAGGGGCTCAGCAGTACTGAGAGGAACCACGCGACCATTCTGAATGCGACTCAGGCCGCGGTCGGTCCCCACCCAGACCGTCCCGTCTGTCCCTTCACAAACGGACCAGACGTTGTCATCGGCGAGACCGTCGCGCGTCGTGTAAGCACGCACGCGCCGCGGTTGGAGTTGAACGAGCCCCTGCTCGGTGCCCAGCCAGACATTCCCTTCGCGATCCTCCTCCATGCAAGTCAGGGGCGCTGGTGCCAAATGATCTCCCAGGTTAAGGTGTGTCCAGTGCGCGCGGTCCCATCGATACACCTCGCCTGGTCTCGCGGAGGCCCAGAGATTGGCGGCGGCATCCTCGTAGATAAAGTTTACCGTGTGCGAGCGCAGTTCCTCGTTCCCGGCCTCTTTCCAGCCCCCTTGTTCCCAACGGCGCAAGCCTTCGACCGTGACCGCCCAGAGGGCGCCGGGTTCTTTGCCGGGCAAACCCGCCAGCCAAAAAGAGTCCGGCAGCGCTCCGAGCCGGTTCGTTCGCATCTCGTCCGCCTTCGGGGATAAGGTCTGCCAGGCGCGGTCCATGATCACGCCGAGCCATCCGTCCGCGCCTTCGCGCAGCGAAAGAACCGCCCGCGGCAGGTTCCAGGCCCGCGAGAACTTGCCCGAGTCCAGACGCGCCACGGAAGCACCCGCGTGAAGCCAGATGCCGCCAGCCCGACTGGCCGTCAGCCGCCATACCTTTCCGTCAGGCAATCCGTCCCCCGTAGTCAACCGGTGAAATCGATGCTCGCGATAGCTTACCAGACCATCCGCCGTGCCTATCCAAAGCGTGCCATCGCGGTCCTCCGCCAGCGCGTTGATCGCGTCGTTCACGAGTTCCGGCGTGTTGAATTTGTCGAACACCGTAAAACGCCCACCATCGAAGCGCGCCAGCCCGAACCAGGTGCCGATCCACAAGTAGCCGTCGCGCGTCTGCGTGAGACAGGAAATACGGTTCTGCGGCAGGCCCTGGTCGGTGGTCCAGCGCGTCACGCGAAAGGGTTGCTCCGCGGCCGCGCCGAGGATGGCTGCCGGCACCACCGATGCTGCCGCAAGACCGGCGAAGGCCAGCCATGCGGGGGTCACTCGGTGAAACGGGTGGCAGCACATGCGGTCTTATTGTTAGCACGAGTTGGGCTTCAGGGGAACAGCGATCCTGCGCAAAGGCGCAAAGGCTCGGCGCCTGAATGGCTTCAAGGCAGCATCACCACTCGATAAAAGCGCTGGCGGTCGGGATTGACGGCGTCGGACGCGCTCGCGGCCGAGTTGGTGGCGGTGATGACGCTTCCGAGATCGGCCCAGGCGAACTGGTTCAAATTGGTTTTGTACTGCAGTTGATAGGCCCGTGAAGCGGACGCGCTCCAGGTCATGGTGACGGCGTTCCCCATTCGAGTCACCACTTGGAATACGGGGGGCGGTTGGACGGGTTGGAAGATGAGCGTACCGCCGGAGTTGATGAAGGCGCCGCCGCAACCGTTGGTCACGATGGCATCGACGACGAGTGTACCTCCATTGAACAGGAAGATGCCCTGGCGCACGTCGAGGGTGGCGGTATGGGCCGCGTTGGTGATGTACAGCGCGCCTCCGCTCATGGTGAACACACCGGTCGAGTTGCTGCCGCAATCGCCGACAATGAGGCTCTTCGTCACGCCGACGGCCCCGCCGGATTGGGTGAAAGTGCCGGTGAAACCTGGGCTGTAACCGACGAACAGAGTTCCGATATTAGTGGCCGTCCCGGCTGAAACCACCATATTGGCGCTATGGTTTTGGCCGACGATGACGGTCCCCCCGCTGCCATCCAGTCCGCCGCCATCGACCCGGATGAAATTGGCGCTGGCATTGGAGAGGATGGTCAGATGCCCGCCGGCCAACAAACTCAGTTCGCCCGAGGCGGTGGTGGTGGTTCCACCCAAGGTGACCTGTCCCAGCGTGACATTGCCGCCGGAGATGGTCAGCACGCCACCTCCGGCAGGGCCGATGAGTACGGGGGAGTTGGTGGCGATGAACGTGCCGCTGGCAAGGGCCAGGACGCCGGTAGAACCGGCGGTCTGCCCGATGCTGGTGCTTCCGCCGATTTCGTAGTAGCCTGCATTCGTGTAGGTCCCCGCAGGAAAGTCGAGGGTCGAGTCGGCCGCGGTCAGGAGCGTGCCGCCGTTCAGGCCGCCACCGTTCAGATGAAGGGCCCCGCTCAGAACTTGGGCGACAGCATCGTTGACGAGAGGGACGTAGCACACGAACCCCCACCGGGTGCTCGCCCCGGTTACCTGCATCAGGCCGTCATTGTAGATGGCCCCGCTGGCGCCCGCGGAGGTGCGCGCGACGATGTTGCCCCCGTTACTCGGGATGTTGATGAGCATGGCCGCTCCGGCGCTGTTATTGATCACGGCTCCGTTGTCCATTAGGAGGGTGAGGTCACCTTGGCCACCGGCCCCGTTGATAGTTGCGGGTGCTGTGCCCTCGTTATTGAGCACGCGGCCGCTGAGGGTCAAGCTGTAGGAAGGAACGCCGATGTAGATCATCAGCTCTCCCAGCACGTTCACGGCCCCGGCGCCACTGAGCGTGCCCGCTGACCACAGGAAGGTGTTGGCCACGTCGAGCGGATCGGTCCCGCCCAAAGTCCCTGTCCCAATGGTCAGGCTCTGCAATCCCTGCCGCACCCCGGTGTTCAAATTGACTGTTCCGCCAGCGACCGAGAGGCTGCCCAGACTTAGCACGTTAGCTCCCGGATTGAAGTTGTTCGTGCCGCCATCCACCAGGGTGAGGCCGGTCACATTGTAGGTGCAATTGATGTCGCACGGGGTGGCCGAAAACGCCACGGTTCCAGCCCCGGCAATGCTAGCCGAGGCAGTGAGGGTCTGCGGACTTCCGTTGAAGCGAAGCGTCGTGCCATTGGTTGCCGTGAAACTGCCTGTCTGGGTGCCGCTGCCAACCCCGAACCCGCCCTCGAGCAACTGCACGGCGCCGGCATTGAAGAACGGCACCGTGCAATTGAAACTGCTGGGCCCGGTTACCTGCATCAGACCATTGTTGTAAATGGCGCCGGTGGCGCCGGTGGTGTTCCTAGCCACGAGGCTGCCCCCACCAGTTGGGCTGACGATGAGCAGGCTCGCTCCCGCCTGGTTGTTGATCACCGCGCCGTTGTCCATTCGGAGGGTGATGTCACCTTGGCCCCCAGTTCCGCTGACAGTGGCCGTGCCGGCGTTATTGAGCGCCCAGCCGCTGAGGGTCAAGCTGTAGGAAGGATACCCGATGTAAATGCTCAGCGCCCCCAGCACGTTCACTGTCCCGGAACCACTCAACGCGCCGCCCGACCAAAGGAACTGGCCGCCTATGTTGACTTGACCGCTGCCCCCAATCAAACCGGCGGGCACGTTCAGGACAGCGTTGGAGGAGAACGAACCAACTCCGTTGATGGCGAACGTGCGGCCGGCAACCGAGAGAGTTTGCTGGCCGGTCGATCCGCCCATGGTAATGTCGGTTAGGGTAACATCGACATCCACAGTTACGGTATAGGTGCCATTGCTGAGGATAAATACGGTGTCATCTGCTCCTGGTGCCGAGCCGCTACTCCAGTTAGCCGGGCTGCTCCAGTTGCCGCCGGCGGTGTTAGTCCAATAGTTGCCGGCAGGGGGTGTCGCCGTGATTGGGCACTCGCCGTTAGCGCCAGCCAGGTAAATAGCCCCAATTTCGCTGCCCGATAACCCTCGATTGAAAACCTGGATTTCGTCCATGAGGCCATCCAGATAATAGTCAGCCCCAATGGTATGGCCGCCAATCTTCAATGGGTTTGAGGAACTGGTCCAGACTGGCGTAGTGGCTGAGGCAACCACGCTGCCGTTCAGATAGAGGCTCGTGGCGGCGCCCGCCTTGGTCACCGCCACCAAATTCCATACCCCGGGCGATATGACCCCGCCGCCGCTGGCAATTTCATTCACCCCCGCATGGCCGACCGCCAGCCGGCCATCCCAATATACGTACACTGCCCAATTGTAATCGTTGTCTATTTGACTCATGAAGCCTGACGCAGCGGCTGCTACGGAGGGCAAGCTGCTGACGTTAACCCAGAAAGCGATTGTCCCATCATGCGCGGTAAAATCCCAGGCAGCCCGGGCTGGCACTTGAACGAACTGGCGGTTCCCGTTGAAGCTAAACGCTTGGCCCACTTCTCCCGACGCGAACGTCGCGCCGTTTTGCAGGACGCCGTTGTTGGTCCCCCCCACGTCCGCCGCGCTCCCCTCCGCCGGCCACCAGGCCGTCAGGCCCGCAGGCGCCGGCACACAATTGCTGGCCATGACGGTGAGCGTGGCGACCGTGCTCGTAACGGAGTTGAGCGCGCTGCTTACCACCACATCGTAATTGCCGGCGTCGGCCGCTTGCACGTTGGTGAGCGCGAGCAAAGCATTGGTAGCCTCAGGCAGGTTGCCGGCGTTCTCCCGCCACTGGTAACTGAGCGGCGCCAGGCCACTCGCCGCAACGGCAAAAGTAACGTTGGAGCCGAGCGGGACCGCCTGGCTCTGCGGTTGCGTAGTAATGGTGAGAGGAATTCCCGTCACCACCCAGGCGTAGGCTCGGCTGCCAGCGCAACCGTTGGCGTCGGTCGCCGTCAGCGTAAAAACGTTCGTGCCCATAGCCGCCAGGGTGCCGGTCAAAAGTCCGCTGCCGAACAGGCTCAAGCCGGCGGGCAAGCCGCCATCCGTGACGGCATAAGTGTACGGCGCCGCCCCGCCCGCTGCACTCAGGTTCTGGTCGTAGACCTGGCCTGCCGTGGCCGTGGGCAGAGTCGCAGGACTCAGCGCAACCGCCCCGCAGACCACCGCCAAAGTGCCACTCGTGAGCGTGACGGCATAGTTGCCTAAACGAAGGTCCGGGTCGTTTAGGCTGGGCACGATGAGATAGGCACCCGGCGGACTATTCGACACAGCGGCGCATGTGTAGCCGACGGTGATATTGTCATTGTTAGTCAAACCCTTCATGGTCCCGGTGAAAACCGGATTCGCGCCGCCGTACGGCCGCGTGGCGTTGTCGGCCTTGACGGTTAGCGGGGCCGGCAGGACCACCAGGGCCACCGTCCCGGTTGCCAAGCTGTAGCTGTTCGTGTCACCGGGGATGAAGAGGACCGAGAGGATGTTGGTACCCGCGTCCATGACAACGGCAGAGCCTGGGGCATAGACGAAAAGGCCCGGCACACTGGCGGTGGCGTTCAACTGAAGGCTGCTGAGGGCGGTCCCATAGGTGATAGCGGCGGGCATGGCCCAAGTCAGCAAGGGGATGGCGGGCTGCACGGTCAAGCTGGCTATCGCGCTAGTGGCCGCGCCGGCGGGATTGCTGACGATGGCCTGGTAATTGCCGGCATCGGTCCAATTCACGTTGGCGAAGGTGAAGCGGTTGCTTTGGGAACCGTTGATTCGCGCATCGTCCGTCAGGTTCGTGCCGCTGAATTGCCATTGGTAAGTAAGCGGCGGCGTGCCGCTCGCCGTTACACTGAAGTTCGCCGTCGTGCCGACCTGGTTGGTGGCAGCCTGCGGTTGGGCGGTGATGCTAGGCGGGATTCCCAGGACCACTAGCGTGTAGGCCTGGCTGCCGGCGCAACCGTAGGCGTCCGTCGCCGTCAGCATAAACACGTTCGTGCCCATAGCCGCCGGGGTGCCGCTCAAAAGTCCGCTGCCGGAGATGCTCAAGCCCGCGGGCAAGCCGCCATCGGTGACGGCATAAGTGTAGGGTACCGCCCCGCCCGTGGCGCTCAGGCCCTGGCTGTAGGCCTGGCCCGCTGTGGCAGCGGGTAGAGTCGCGGGACTCAGTCCAATTGCCCCGCAGGCCACCGCCAAGACTCCGCTGGTGAGCGTGACGGCGTAGTTGCCCAACCGAAAGCCCGGGTCGTTCAGGTTGGGTACGATGAGGTAGGCGCCCGGCGGGCTATTCGACACAGCGGCGCACGTGTAGTTAACGGTGATATGGTCGTTGTTCGTCAACCCCATGATGGTCCCGGTGAGAACCGGATTCGCGCCGCCATAGGGCCGCGTCGCATCGGTGGCCCTAACCGTCAGCGGCGTCGGCAAGACCAATAAGCCTACCGCTGCTGTCGCGCGGTTGGGGTTGTTCGTGTCATTCGGCGTGAAGATGACCGCGAGGGTGTTGCTGCCCGCGTCCGGTACGGCGCCCGAGGTTGGAGTATAAGCGAAACTGCCCGCCACGTTGGCGGTGGCGTTCAATTGGGCGCCGCTGAGCGCGGCGCCATAATAGATGCCAGCGGGCGTGGCCCAGGTGAGCACCAGCGTGGCGGGTTGCACGGTCAAATTGGCGTTCACGCTGGTGGCGACTCCGTTGGCGCTGCCGAGGATCGCCTGGTAATTACCGGCATCGCTCCACCCCACGTTGGCAACAGTGAGGCGGTTGCTTTGGGAACCGCTGATGCGCGCGTCGTCGGTCAAGTTCGTTCCTTTGAACTGCCATTGGTAACGGAGCGGCAGGGTGCCGCTGGCCGTCACGCTGAAGCTCGCTGTTGTGCCGACCTGATTCGTGGCATCCTGCGGCTGGCCCGTGATGACGAGAGGAGGGTTGATTCCGGTTGCGACCAGGCTGAAGGCGGTGGCGCCGTAGCTGGTTTGCCAGGAAACAGCCTCAGGCAGATCGACATTGGTGAACAGGCCACTCAGGGAACCGTAAGTAACCACGGAAAAGGAATTGCTGATGGCGGGGACAAATCCGCCGAGCAGGACCGCGCTCACCGTGCCGCCGAAGGTGGCGCTGCCAGGAAAACTGAGTTGCCCGAAGGTGGATGGGCCGCTCAGGCCAAAACGGAGCGTGCCGCCCGTGGGCGAGAAACCACTGCTCAGGACGATCGTCCCTTGCTGCGCCTCCAGCAAGCCCAGGTTGTTGAAGCTCAGGTCCACGTGAGTGGCGCCGGCGCCACCGGTCTTGCGAAATGTGCCCGCGTTGTTGAACGTCCCGGGAGCTCCCGTGTAATCGATGAGGCTGCTGTCGCAAGTCACCGTGAACACCGCTCCCGTCAGATTGTTGAGCATGCCGCCATTCGCGACGAAAATCACCCCCGGCCCGCTCCAGGTCGTCGCGTTGCCCAGATTCAACGTGGTGGTATCCAGTACGGCCGCGGTTCCCGCCGTGGGATTGATCGTCAGCGGCCCGTTTACTTTCAGCGGCCCGCTACCGGACAGGGTCGCTTGGCCCCATGAGGCCGGGCCGTTCACCGTTACCGCTCCGTTGCAGTTAAGGGTGCCGCCGATGAGGTCGAGCCCCGCGAGGCTAATCGGACTGCCCGTACTGAATATCACCGTTCCGCTACTGACGGTCAGGTTCGTGCCGACGTTCACTACGCTGCTGCCGGGTTGAAACGCCACCGTACCGCCGGTCACCAGCGTACTGCCGCCGATATTGTAAGAACCCAGAAAGTTGGCCGTCGCGCCCACAAAACTTACCGCCCCCGCCCCGCTGAGACTGGCGCTGGCCGCGAAAGTATGGAGGCCCCCCGCGAGAATCAAGGTCGTCCCGGCATCCGCCATGAAGCTGCCACTTTCAACCCCTCCGGCCAACAGCCTCACCGTGCCGCTTTGAATCTCCAGCGTGCCGCTGTCGTTGAACGCCACACCAAAGGTGGTGGCCCCCGTGCCGGTGGCCTTGCGGAAGGCGCCCGCGTTGTTGAACGCCCCGGCCGCTCCCGTATAATCGCCAGCGAGACTATCACATGTCACCGTGAACACCGCTCCCGCTAGATTGTTGATCACCCCGCCATTCCCGAGGTAAATAACCCCCGGCCCGCTCCAGGTCGTCACGCCCCCCAGATTCAAGGTGGCGGTATCCAGCACGGCTGCGGTTCCCGCAGCGGGATTGATCGTCAGCGGCCCGTTCACGTTCAGCGGGCCGCTACCGGACAATGTCGCCTGGCCCCAGGCCATCGGGCCGCTCACCATGACCTCGTCATTGCAGTGAAGGGTGCCGCCGTTCAGGTTGAGCGCCGACAGGCTGATCAAAGCGCCCGAGCTAAAGGTCGCCGCCCCGCCAGTAACCGTCAGGCTGGCACCGAGGTTGGCCAAACGGCTGCCGGGCTGAAACGCCACCGTCCCGCTGGTCACCAGCGTGCTGCCGTCGATATCGTAGGAGCCCAGGAAGTTGACGGTCGCGCCGCCAAGCACCACCGCCCCCGCTCCACTGACACTCGCGCCGGCTGCGAAAGTGTGGAGGCCTCCGGCGAGAGTCAAAGTCGTCCCGGCATCCGCCATAAAGCTGCCGTTGTGAACCCCTCCGGCTGCCAGTCTGAGCGTCCCGCTTTGAATCTCCAGCGTCCCGCTGTCGTTGAACACCACCCCCAAGGTGGTGGCTCCCGTACCGCCGGTCTTGCGAAATGTGCCTGCGTTGTTGAGCGCCCCACCCGCCCCCGCGTAATCGCTGGCGCCGCTGTCACAAGCCACCGTGAATATTGCCCCTGCCAAATTGTTGACCACTGCGCCATTCTCAAAGTAAAGGCCTCCCCCCGGCCCGCTCCAAATTGTGACTCCGCTCAGGTTCACCGTGATGGTGTCCAACGCTACCACGGATTCAGAAGGGGGGGTGATCGTCAGCGGCCCGTTCACGTTCAACGGCCCGTAGCCAGAGATCTTCGCAGAGCCCCAAACCATCGGGCCGTTCACCGTCAGCGCTCCACCGCAATCAACCACGCCCCCGTTTAGGTTGAAAACCCCGTTGCTCCCGAATAGACCTGCGCCGCTCAGGCTGAAGGTGTGACCATTCATCGAGAAGGTTTGCAGGCCAGCAGAACCGCCCACCGTGAGGTTGCCCACGGTGACGCTCACGTCGAGCGTCACCGTATAGACGCCGCTGTTGATAATAAAGGCGTTGTCCCCGGAACCAGGGACCGTATTGGGGCTCCAGTTGGCGCCGTTGCTCCAGTTGCCGCCGTCCGTATTGGTCCAAGTGAGGTCAGCGGCTGACGCGGCCGTTGCCACGAGGAGGCAAAGCAGGATTAGCGGAAGTCTGATTCGGAACATTGCGTTAATCATACGGAGCACTGTTGGATCTCATTTGCTGGATTCATGAGGAGAACATCATCTAGTGCCCATGACTCCGCCATCCCTTAATTGGGGGACAAACACCAGCCCAAGACGCGAAAAACGGCTCGTTTGTCCCTCATTTAGGGGACAAGCCAACCGCAGACCGCCCAAACGTAGGCGGCCAATTCCTGCCGATGCTGGGGATCCTGCCTCATTCCAAGCGCTGCGCTTCATGGGAAGGCAACAGTTTAGCTCCTGGGAGCGGAATTTCTCAGTAATTTCGACGAACGCCTATTGACAGGCTGAGTGTTATCGCGTAAAGTGTGCGTATATATACGCATGCTTATGAGCAAACAAGCCGAACTCCTCCGCTTCCGCCAGGAACAACTCAAACGCCAGATCAACGACGCCTTGGAACTCCTCCAGGGATCCATCCACAAGAATCCTTCCCAGCGCGGCTACCACCTGACCTTTAAGGTGGACCAGAAGACCCTCACCAGATATGTCCGCAAAGAACTGGTGCCCCAGGTCCGCGCCATGACCGCCAATCACCTTAAAGTTCGCAAACTCTTGCAGCGGCTATCGGACACCAACTGGCGGCTCCTCCAACTGCCCCCCGACTGACCATGCCTCAGTTCCAAGACCTGCCCGACGATTGGTCTTGCCCCCATCGGCATGGGTGCCCCTATCTGGAGGGGCTGTCCACCAGTTGGGTCTTTCATCGCTACCAGGAGGTCGCCGGTACCGAGTGCCACTACGAATATCAACTGGAACAAATCCACCACCAGTTGGATGCGGAGCGGCAGCAGCGCAAGCGACTCGAACTGGAAAACCAGCAACTCCGGGCCCAACTCCAGGCCCTGCACCGCCGCCAGTTCAAAGGCCGCAAGGCTCCCCCCACCCCGACGCCGGACTGCCCCTCGGCCCAGCCCAAGAAACGCGGCGCCCCCGTGGGCCATCCGCCCTGGCAGCGAGCCAAACCCAAGCAACTGGATCGGATCGTGCCTGTGCCGGCGCCCCAGACCTGCCCCCACTGCCACGGCCACGACTTGCAACCGGTCCAGGAAGTCCAGCACCACGTGCAGGAGGACATCGTACTGGAGCCGCGCACTGTCGCCACCTGCTTTGTCCACCAACAGGCCTACTGTCCGGTCTGTGATCGCCACGTGGGGCAACCCGGCCCCGGAGAGTTGCTCGGCGCTTACATCGGGCCGGCGGCCAAGGCCACCGCCCTCTACCTGCGCTACGAACTCAACGCGTCCAACCGGAGAATCAGCCGCTTCTTCGCCGAATTCTTCGGCTTGAAGTTCGTCCCAGCCAGCGCCTTTGGCTTCGAGCGTCAGGCCGTGCGCCGTGGCCGGCCTCTGTATGCCGACCTGCTCGATAAAGTCCGTTCCCTAGCCGTCGCCCACGCCGACGAAACCTCCTGGCGCAACGATGGCGACAACTTCTACGTTTGGTTTGGCGGCGATGACGACCTGGCGGCCTTCATGTTCCAAAAACACCGTTCCATTGAGGCGGCGCAAGAACTCCTGGGCGAACACTTCGGCGGGGTCGTGGCCGATGAGCACGAGATTGTGGAAGTGTGGGAAGTCCTCGAAGCGAAGGCGCAGTTTGCGCTAGCAGTCGGTCTGCATGAGGTGAGCGTCGTCAATGATGGGGACGAGCATTTTGGCGGTGCGGTGGAGGCGGAAGGCTTCCTGAACCAGGAGGCGTTCGCAGTGGTGGTCGCGACCCTCGAACTCGATCTGAAAGGCTTCGCAGAGGATGCGCAGGGTGTTGTGATAGGCGTGGAGGGTGCGGTTGACCACCGGGGTCATCATCCGCTTGGGGTCGTGGTTGACCAGGGCTTGCTTGAGGATGGATTTGCCGGTGCCGGGCTCGCCCAGGACCAGGCAAAGGCCGCCTTGCTGGGCGTGAACGCGGAGAATGTCGAGGACCTGCTGCTGGTGTTCGAGCAGGCTGAGGTTTTCGGTGTCGAAGGGATTGCGCTGGAGGCCAAAGTGAGAACGGATCATAGGGAGTGCGGGGTGGAGAGTTCGGCGTGCGGAGTGATTTGCGCGGCGGTGACCGGCGAGGACGGCGGGTGCTTGGGGCACTTGGCCGCAGCGCCGGCGGCGCCGCCGGGTTCGGCGCCGGGTCCTCCTGGGGGCTGGCGGAGTGGGTGGGCGGCGCCGCTGGCGGGGCGGTCGTTGGCGACGGGGTCCAGCAGCCTGGCGGGACCCATGCGCTCGCCTTTATAGTAAACGATAACGCGGGTGGTGGGGTCCCGGCGCTGGAAGCGCACCTGGATGGTGCGGTCGGGCAGATGGCGCGGCGCTATCTCAGCCGCGCTGCCGTTGTAATGGATCGGAACCGTACGATGTCAGTACGGCACAAAAACGGCACTTTTTACGGCGGCGCTACGGCCCGTAACAGAATACCTTTGTTGGCTCGCTACTTACCCGCGAAACTGTTACTTCACCTTCATTCGTTGAGGAGATTCATTATCGGCCCAGGTGTCGGCGGTCGTTGGGGGGCGCAGTCAGGGTTGTTGCACGGCCCGATAGAACTGGCGACCGGGATCCGCCGCCAGGTCGGCGATGATCAGCGTGCCGGTGGAATTGGTTTTGAGGAACTGGCTGGTCCAGTTGACCAGGTCGGCGCTGGATTGGATGTCCAGGATCTTTCCGGGTTGACCGTTGACCGTGAACTGCAGCCCCGCGCCCGGCAGCTTCAGCAGTGATGCCAGCAGGATGACCGGGCG
>Ga0316229_1002605_pt1 | contig 15377 bp, 7 predicted proteins | sample TBH18023metaG_FD_206011 | JGI IMG/M metagenome (GOLD analysis project Ga0316229, IMG submission 206011) | Freshwater microbial communities from Trout Bog Lake, Wisconsin, USA - TBH18023 | ecosystem: Environmental > Aquatic > Freshwater > Lake > Hypolimnion/Profundal zone | place: USA: Wisconsin... | reverse complement strand
TCATCTACGTAAGGAATTCAATACTTGCATAAAGGCGTATACCGATAGTAGTTTTTTGAAACTGAATGTTCTGTCTGTAGATAATTCCTCTTCAATTTATCGGAAATCTCAACCCTTCCTGGTCCCTGATGAAATATTGTTAGCAGCAATCTGCCTTTTTAGAAAGCGTTTTTATCCCTTTGAGGTAACACTTGAAATAAAATCACTTGCCATTGCCGAGAATTCACCGGGAAGACTATTTTACCTAAGCGAAAGATATCTTCGAGATGCTTTGGATCGTTTACGAATTAAGGGTTATTTAACAATCGAATCGTTTGCCGATCTCGACCAGATAAAATTCACCATGTTTGATGATTATTTAGAGGTTATAAATATGTACTTCAAAACAAAACTCACTTAACATGACGATCAATCTCAACACTGTATTAAAAAAGCAGAAAACAGAGAGATACAGTTCTTTTATTATTTATGGGGATGCGGGCATTGGCAAATCAGATTATATCTTAAAATTTATAGAAAGAAATAGGGATTTGCAGATAGCATATTTCAACATTCTGGATGAATATCCCAAACTCAAATCTCGACAGCCTTTGTTTGATTTCAATCCAAAAAAATTTATTACATGGTCTTTGTCATTAATTGATGGCATATCTCAAAAAAATTGTGATGCTCTGTTTATTGACAATTTCGACTTCATACTCAATCTTTGGTCTACAATTGAGAAGGAAGAATTCTTGAACCAGGTTGAAAAATACTTCGAAAAATCGATAACAGAGGTTTCGGTAATTTTTCTCCTTCACTTTGATCCCTTAGTTGAAAATCAGCTTGATAAAAAATTTATAATTAGGTTTTCTGAGTTAGAAACACAAAATGTTTATTGAAATGGTAAAAATTTCTGAAGTAATAACATTGTATGCTGGTATGTCTCATACCGTCAATTTAAGGTACGAGTTTAATGACAAAGAAAAAAATAAATCCCGGATGGAAGGGTACAAGCCTATTAAATCTCATAGGGAGATAATCTTGTCACTTGTCAAAGCTTTCCAGCCCGGTAACACGTTCAAAAGTTCACTTTTAACAGGTCACTATGGTACCGGCAAATCACACCTTCTTCTGATGCTGGCCAACATTTTCTCTCAAACACCTGATCAGCCTGAGCTTAAAACTTTTTTTAAAACATTTGCCGAAGCAGATCCGGATGTTGCCCGCCAGGTAAAAAGCATTAGGGGTAATAAAAGATATCTAGTTGTACTACCTGATTATACTTCTACCGCCGATTTCAATGAATCAGTGCTGAATGCCCTCGAAGAATCTTTGCAAAAGGAAGATTTTGCGACTGATATTTCTACGATATACAAAGAAGCTGTTAGGTACCTTGATGAAAGAAAAAAAACAGAAGAAGCAAATCTTTATTCTTTATTTTCTGCTTTTATTGATGAACTTGAAAAGGAACCGGTTGATTATAAAGGGTATCAGAAATTTAAGGCTGCACTTAAGACAAATAGAAAAGATGCGCTTGAACTTTTCAAATCAATTTATAAACGCTTAATTGGGAGTGATTTTCGATATAACGCAAGTAATATTAATGTAATTCTTGAAGATTTAGTCCAATCACCAGAATTTACATCTCGTTTTGAAGGCGTAGTAATCCTATTCGATGAATTTGATTATGTGTTGAAAAACAAACGTATCTCAGTCGAAGTAGTCCAGGGATTGGCAGAACTTTGCAGGACATCAAATAAAATAATTTTTATAGGGGCCATGCATAAGCAACTTTCAGCTTATGCCAACGAGTATTCTATTGAAGATTTTAGGGTGGTTCAAGCTCGATTTAAACCAGTTGATGTAAGAACGGAAGGTTTAGAGGAATTGGTATCTGCCATCGTTAAAATTGAAGAAAATGAAATTTATAATAAAACCGTTCAACCTTTACTGCCCCAGCTATATACTAAGATAACCGATATCAGACGTTTAGACTTGTTTAAGTGGCTTACAGATAAAGATATACAGGGAAAAATCATCAAAGCGATATATCCATTGCATCCACTGTCTATGTCTTGCTTGCTTAATTTAAGTACTTCAGTGGGTTCATCAAACCGAACTCTTTTTACATTTTTGGGCGGCGAGGGCGATGGAGCGGATAACAAATACTCCTACAGAAGTTTCATAAATGCAAATGAGATCATTAATGCTGAAGGACTGCTAACTTTATTTACAACTGATTACTTGGTTGATTATTTTCAACGTGAATTGGATGTTAACAACATAGATTTAACACCTAAATCAAAAGATAGTGTTAGGGCATATGGTGCATCATATAAAGATTTGCAGAATATAAATGTTGACAAAAACTTTTTTAATCCAGACGATTTTAGTATTGAGAATACAATCTATATCAAGATTCTGAAGATTATGCTTGTATTTGATATAGTTGGTATTAAATGCGAATTAAAAAATATTGCATTTGCTTTAAATCTTCAAGCTAGAGATCAGAACAAAGTATCAAATGCTCTTAAATTACTGTCATCCAAAAAGATAATAATTTATAATTCGGTTAGTGATAGTTATGAGTTTCGTAAAGGAACAGAAATTGAGTGGATTGAGTTTATTAATGTCGAAAAGGAAAAACTGATCACCGAAGGCAGTTTATCAATCGATACTGAATTTGTCTCAATTACTAAATCGTATGATAATACCTATACGGATTATCTTATTGCAAAAGGTTTTAATTCAACAATAAACTCTGATTTTCAACTCGCCCGAGTTTATGAACTTTTTAAAAACTTTGGCAAAGAAAAAAAATCAGAGGCTGGTCAGATTGGGTACTTCGAGTACTATGAACATATTCTTTTAAATCAAATCGGTAGTAAAGATGGTTTTGATGGTATAGTAATTTATGTTATTATAGAGTCCGATGACGACCTTAGGAAAGCGAGAGAGATTGCAAAAGAAAATATCTCACAGTACATTCTTATTGTAATCCCAGAAAGTCCTATTCTAATCTCCGATGCATTTATCTCCCTTAAAGCGGCCTTAAATGTCAAGAATTCCCCTGATTACTCATCTGCCTCAACATCTGAACAGGCACAATTGGATGAATCATTCATTGGAACAATAAATTCAGGATACGTTAAACAATACGCTGACTTACGAAACAAGTATCTTTCAGGTAAGCTATCAACTTGGTATAGAGATAAAGGTCAAATAGTTGATAACAAACCAGTTTCAGATCAGGAGCCTGTAAAAAAAATCTTAAAAAGTCTATTTATCAGATTTAATAATATATCTGATGAAGAATTAAATCGGAAACATAGAAATCTTGCGGGTAATAAAGAAACCATTTTCAAAGAAGCAGTGGACACCCTACTTCTTCCTGGTCAAATAATAAAAATCGACAAACGATTTGGTTCAGACAAAGGATTCATCAGATATTTGTATAATGTATTGCATACAAAACAAGTTTTGGTTACGAGCTCGAAATCTTCAGGTGATTCTCAAATACTAAATTGTGAAACGCAAAGCGATCTCGCGAAAATTGAATCTACATTCCCGGCTTTAGCTGACATGATTAAAGAGATTCAATCAGCAAAATCAATAAATCTAAAAAAGTTTATTCAAAAATATAAAGAGGCACCTTATGGGTTAAGCGGAATTTCTATTAAACTATTTATTGCTTATTGTGTTAAATTATTTGGTGATGAACTTGAATACAAGAAAAATTCTTCTGATGCAGGTGAGGTACAGATTACTGATTATAAAATAATATCATCCATTATCGATTCAGATACTTCTCTTGCTGTATTCAATAAGCGGTCCTTATCTGATACCGAAAAATTATACTTGGTGGAACTTTATAATATATTTTCTCCCAGTATACTAGCTGTCGGTGAAGTACCAGCATTATCGGAAACGAGTAATGTTTTAAATAATTGGTGGTCTCCTTTAAGTAAACCTGCAAAATCAGATGATTTTTTTACTGAAATAAAAACAAAAAAATTCATACAAATAATAAATTCTATTGGGCATTACACATTTTATGATTTCTTTTTTTCTAAGACGTTGGCAATAAGCGATATTCCGGAGGACAGTAAACTTGAGAAATCAGCTATAGATCAGTTGATTTCGGATATTACTGAGTGTAAGAATCAAATAGATAATATTCTAACTAGAGTAGAAAATCAGATATTAGAAAAACTCTTAATTATTTTTGGAGCAGAAGGGAAAACAGATGACGATTTAAAAAAGAAGATTATTGAATGGTACAATTCATTGGATGATAATCAACGCGACGAAACTGCAGGATGGCATACAAAAGAAAGTAAGGCTCTTTTACAAGTATTCAAAAGCATTTCAGAAATATCTAATACAATCTATAATAAACTCCCTTCTGCTCTTGATTTTGGACCTGTAAAGGATTGGCCGACAAATGAAATTAATTCCTATGTAAACAAAGTAAATTTAGGTATCGAAACACTAGGAAAGAATAAAATTAAAGTTCCTCTGCCCATCCTTGAAGGGAAGAATGATACCTTCGAAAAAATTGAAAACAAAGGTGAAATTACTTTTAAATTTAATGATAAGGATATGTTTCTTCTGAATATCAAACCCCCTTCACCAGGAATTACAGTTTTGGTAACCGACAATGGCCAGGACCCTCAAAATTCTTCCTCTCAAAAAACAATTTTTAAAAAAGAAGATAGTTATAAACCTAAAAACACTTTTCAATCTCTCAAGATTGTATGTAAGGATAGTATGCACAATTACAGCAAAGTGCTTACTGTAAAACTTAAAGAAAATTCTGAAGATCACATAGCAGACACTACTACAGGTTATGATGTAGAAAAACCAGAAAATACTGAACAGGCAAAACAGGTTATAAAAGCCTTATTAGGTAGATTTGTCAACAGTGATAAACAAATTGACAAGAAAGAATTGGGCACTTATATTAAGGAACTTGGTTCAAAACTTGAAAATGAAGCTTAATCTCTATATAGATAAAACAAATGAATTCAATCCCAAAGGAGCAGTTTTCTTTCAGGATGATAATGCATACTTTGATATTATTATTAAAGTATACGCAGCATTAAAGTCGAATTCCGATCTAACGATTATTTGTCGATTAACTTCTTTGAAGGAGTTGATTAAAAATGCGTTTTCTCCTTATGAAAAGATCGAAATAATCGAACATAAAGAAATTACATTCAAAACATTGTTAAAAACAAAATGGAATATTTCTGTTTTTGATTTTGAACCATCCGATAAAGAAATACTCGATCAACATTTGCTCAACTTAGATTTCGGCACTGAAAAGCCAGAATCTTTTTCAACGATTCTGATTTCAAATCTTGTTTCTCCTTATCTTTCTGATGATACTATTCCCGCAAAAAAGTTTGGGAATCTTGTTAACGATCTGAATAAATACTCTCAAAGTGCATCGGATTTACCACCCATAGTAAAAAAGGTTCTAAATTATAAGTACTCTTTTCTTACCAAACTAAAGAAATGTTCAGATGAATTATTGAATTTAATCTTCAATTCCCCTATCGAACTTTACGAGAATGCCTGTCAGTTTTCTCTTATAAAAGAATATCCATTAGCATTTATAATCAAGGTACAGGATCAAAAATGGAATAATTTATTCAAAGGCTTTAGCTTAAAAGATCTAGAATTATCTGATTATTTAGAGAAATCCTTGCTATTTCAGAACTTGAAAGGTGAGTTAAGTATTTATTTTTCATCAATTAAAGATGGCATCACTGATGAAATTTTAGATAATATAATTGATTCAGTTTCTGGATATTTAATAGAAGAGTTCGATTTCTTTATTGAGGTTCTTTCATCACATAATGAAGTTATAAATCAATCACGGATAAAGAAGTTGGCTTCTAAATTTTCAGTATTGGATTCTACAATACTCGGGCGACTTTTTGAAATCGAGGATAAGATTAAACCCACATTTGAGCTTCCTCCTTTCAACCCTGACGAAGATTTTGAAAAAATACTTGATAATGCTATAAATTACTACTATCCATATAAAATATGGTCGGATAATTCTGAATGTTTCGATGAAAAGGTTATGGATTGGGGGATTAAGTTCTCAGAATTTATCCTTGAGGAATATGAGCAAATAAGTTATCATTATGAAAACTGTATATTTCGTTTCATTCATAACAATATCTCTTTTATCAAAGAAACAGATTTGTCAATATTTCTAATAGTTGATAATCTCAATTACAATTATTTTAGGTATTTAAAGGAAGAGTTCAATAACTTCAATATTATTTTACCGAAAGAGCCATCACCTTATCTAAGTCTTTTACCAACTACGACTTCAGTTGGTAAATTTTCTATCATCTCTGGCAAACGAGACAGGATTGATTCATCAATTATTAACTATAGTTCTCTCATCACCTCAACATGGGAGGAATATTTTCCCGATCATTCGTTGTTGTATTTTCATTCTGATCTTGCTGAATTAATAAAACATAGTGTTAAGGGGAAAGAAATCATTTTTATAAATTTTCTGGGTGTTGACGATGAACTTCATTCATCACCAAAAAAAACATTGATTAATCATAAAGAAAATATACGATTCATTCTAAAAAAACTTACGTCTATTTTGAATCAATTTATCAAAAGAAATAGAATGGAGGATAATGCAAAAATATTTTTCATTTCTGATCATGGATCCACGCAAATCCTTGAATCTTATCCGAATCCAATAATTGAAGTAAATATCTCAGCCATACTGCCTGGAGAAGTGATAAGCGAGGATCACAGATTCATAAAAGTGCAAAAGAATGACCTTAAAGAACTCCAATCAAACGTAAATATAACAAAGGTCCTTTTTTGTCTGAATGACAAAATATCTGGTGATGGCAATAATTATGTAATTGCTAAGGGTTATGGAAGATTTAAAAAATCCATTTCAGACTCTTATATCCATGGAGGTGCTACTCCAGAAGAGATGATTATACCAGGGGGATATTTTATTTACCAGACCTCAGGATTTAAGGATATAATTGTTCAACTTCTGAAAACGGAATATCGTTACCTGGCACTTGAAACTTTTACGCTAAGATTAGCAAATCCTAATGATAAGCGCATTGAGAAAATTCAATTTGAAATATTCGAGAATGACACCCCAAAAATTAAGCTATATGAGAATGATGATATAGATCCAAAGAGCGAGATTCAAATCGAGCCGAAATTCAAAGTGAATAAAAAAGAGAAATCAATTATTAGAATATCAATAAATTACACAATTGAGAGCGTGAAAATGAGCGTTGAAAAAGAATTTCCTATAAAAGTGAAATCAATTGTTGAAACAAATCTTGATATGGAAAACCTACTTAATATTTAACTATGAAATCCTTCGAATTAAAAGCAAAAGATGTATTTGGTGAGATTATCATTAATAAATCATTTTTACATAATGCTGGTTTTGGTAGTCGGGCAATTCCGGCCTATGTAGGCGAATGGATAATCAGTTCATTTGCTGGTGATTCAGATGTGATTACTCCTGAAATAAGAGAAAAGATTTCATTATTTGTAAAAAAATTCCTGCCTTCAAAAAGTGAGAAAGAATCAGTAAAGAACAGATTACTCTTACAAGAAGAAATTAAACTACTGGATAATTATTCTGTTGCCGTAAATCTTGTGAAAGGTGATCGGTATTTATCCGTGCCATTTTTAGATATTTCTGATGGATTCACTACCACGCAAATAATCGATAAAAATCAAATGCTTCTTTCAAGTGGCCTTTGGGGGGTAGGAAACCTTTTCTATATTCCTCCCAGTCAAGAGAACAAAAAAGGCCAAATATGGCTAACTGAGTTAAAACCATTTCAGGTTGCAAATCTAGACCTTGAATATTTCTGCGATTCGCGTCAATACTTTACAACCCAGGAATGGATCGATTTTATTGTATCATCTATGGGGTACAATCCTGAAACTTATGATGAAAGGCAAAAAATTCTTCTTTTAATAAGGTTATTGCCTTTACTTGAAGCACGGTATAATTTGGTCGAGTTGGCACCCAAGGGTACTGGTAAATCATATGTGTACGATAACATGTCTCGTTATGTGGCAGTCCGTTCAGGTAATATAACGCCTGCAGTATTGTTTTTTAATGATTCACGGAAAGCTGCTGGTTTGATAACTAAATGCGACACAGTTGTCATTGATGAGGCTCAAAAAGTTAAAGGTGATACCTCTGGAGAGTTAACAGCCCTTCTAAAATCATACCTTGAATCAGGAAAATTTGGAAAAGGAACCGCATCCTCTATCGCAGCAGAAGCTGGTCTGGTAATCCTTGCAAACATCGAGATCGATGAAAACCGGCAACCAATTAATATGGTAAAAGGATTATTTTCAATCTTTCCAAATTTCCTCCGCGAAACAGCCTTCATCGACAGGTTCTCTGGATTATTACCAGGTTGGGATTTACCGCGCATTTCAAGAGATAGCCCTTCAAATTCATTAGGATTAAAAGGAGATATTTTTGGAGAAATTATGCATTCCTTGCGTTATGATTCCGGGTATCGTGATTATATCAAAGCCAACATGGAGGTAACCGGATCCGATGATATGCGGGACATGAAGGCTATTGAGGCCGGAGCGAGTGGCTTGCTTAAGATTCTGTTTCCGAATAAACAAGTCGAAAAACATGAATTCTACAAGTATTGCGTAAATCCAGCCATCGAGCTTCGGCAAGGGGTTAAAGATGAATTGTGCAAGATGGATAAGGAGTACAAACCAGTAAAAATATTGTCTAAAATTTAGGAATAATTTATCTTCAATCTAATGTATTGACTTTGATTATTTCCACAAGCACTTTCATAGCATTTTTTGCAGCTGCCAATCTCCAAACATCTTTCTTATCAATATCTGCCTTGTCTGAAATTCCTCTAATAACCAATATCCCTTTTACTCGTCTAGAATAATTCAACTCATCCTCATAAAACTGTTGTGCAACTCCTCCTGCCTCAGTTTCAACTGCAAGAGTTTTATCATTAACTGAAATTAACCATTTTGTTTCTTCTGCCTCTTTATATTTAATTACTGCTTCACCGGTACCTAAAGGACCAAAATAGCTTTTAAACATTGGCGCAAAACTATTTTCAGATGCAACAAAGGAGGGTTCTTCTGATTTATTCAAATGATGATATCTTCTGACAAATTCTTTTGACCATGCATTAATTTTAAATGGATCAAGTCTATGTGAAGTTCCTGTTTCGTTTTCTGCACGCCGATCATAATAGTATGTGGATTCACAAATGGCAACATCACATATATTAACTTTCTCATGGATCGAACCACCAATGCCTAAAAGAACAATAATTGTTGGATTAAACTCCTCAACTAAAGCGTTATAAGCTGAAATTACAGATCTGTTCCCTTGATCGATTGACTGAGTAGTAACAATATTTACCTCATTTCCATTCAGATCCGTAATTTTACCAAAATAATAGGTCCTTCTAGATTGAGTTCCTCTTTTTTCGGCAAATGTGCGATTACTTTTAAAATAATCAGTAACTGCTGCTAATTCTTCAGCGACGATAGTTAGTATCCCAATATCCATAATATTTTTTATTTGGGTTTCTGGATTTTTGATATAATGGTTTGATTTGAACCTTAAGCTATAAGGATTCATTATGGTAATTTCTTTCTCGCCTCTATCATGTTGATAAAATCCTTTAAGCTCATTTTTTACATCACTTTCGATGGATGAGATATTTGATTCTGAAGCAGTAAAATATATAATTTCATGACCAGTTTGAAGCTTGAACTTCGTTCTTAGTAACTCTTTTGCAATATCCCAAAATAATGGTGCATAATATTGATTAGATGAGACTTTCTTAATAATATGGAACGGATCTAGATGAAAGAAAAATGTAAATTTTATTGTCGCAATGCTATCAAGTGCTTCAACAAGTTTAGAGCATAGTCTCAGTAACCATCTCCTTGAATTCTTCCCTTGCGAACAAAGCCATATTCCAGTTTTAATTACGGAATATTGGACAGGTATTTCAAACAAATAAGTTGCATCAGTTTTTTTTGCTTCAATACGGATTTGATTAATGACCTTATCAAAGACCTCCTTAAGTTCCCTCTTTGATGTCCTAGATTTTTTAAAATCTATTACTACAGCATGATCGTAATAAGCTGTTTTCTCAACTTTTCCGAAATTATTAGCTAAAGCCTCAACTTCAGATAAGAGTTGTCGACTTATTTGAAAATTCTCATTTATCTTATCAACCGAATATTTATAGAGCTTTTCTTTGTTTAATTCATTTGATTGATATCTATTAATAGTTGTCTCATATATTCTTTTTAGTTCTTCATAAAGCCTAGGCAAATACTTATTTGTTGCTGTCAAGATATGCTGAATTCCTTTTTCTGAATTACTTTCCTTGAATTCTTGCAAATCTTTGGTTAAGGACGCTTCTATAAGATTGATAAAAAACCGAGTAGAATACAACCATTCTGCAAGTCTTATAACAATTTGAGATAATTTTGGATTTGCCGATTCAAGACTTGTTTCTTTTCCGGTAGTTGGCCAAAATCCCTTCCAAACTTCACTAAATAATGAAATACTAAATGAAGATGATGCTTTATTAATGGCATCCCAAGGCGTTCCAAGTTTAAAGTTTTCAAATTTCCATGTACCGCTATTAAGCGCTGTAAAAGCATTTTGTTTCCTTATTTTCGTAAAATTCTTCTGGTTATTACTTGCAAAGTCATTAAAGAAATTTTGTTTTTGGAACTTGTAAAAACTTTGGAAAATATAAATTTCCGCGGAAAGTGCTCCAACAACATCTATAACATATGGACATGTAGATAATAACACAAGGTCATCATATGAGAGTTTAGGGTTTTGATGATTCAACAAATTGCCCATGACTAACCCTATCTGATTTGCATAATTCAGGCCTTTTAGATTTACCCCAGTTTTAGGACTTCTAACAATTGAATAAGGATCACTAAAGGTCTCTCTATGTAAATATCCTGCTTCTTCTAAAATATAAGCCAATGAATGATTAAAATTTACTTTGTAGATACAGCTATCAAATGCGCCTACAATTGCGCCATGCAAATAGTAACGAATTCCTATAGTATTAAAGTCGCTTATTGGATTTGTCGAAATAGTAAGAAAATCTTTTTCGATTCCAATTCTTATAAATAATACCAACAATTTCTCGACAATAGTATGCGGAATTGCAACTTCTCCATATTCTTGAAGAAAATTATCCAACATGGAAACGCACAACCGAATTTCATTTTCAGAAAATTCTACATCTTCACCATGTCGAAAAGCACGATAAATTAAATCACCTTTTATATAAGTTATTGGAACAACGGCGCCCTTATCTATGTATAAGTCAAGGAAATATGAGACCAACTTTATTGGACTTATAAGATTTGAGATTCCTCCTAAGAAATTTTTCAAATCTCCTATTGAATATCCCTGATTTAATCTATCCATTGTTGATCTATATTCCTTATTTCCAAATACTTTTGATCCAAGTTTCTTGACTAGGTGCCTTGCCTTAAGTTCTTTATCATAATATAAGTCAAGAAAAGGTTTCGAGAGTTTATGCAAAACAACTGATTCATCAAAATCTTCCTCGGGAACATGAGGGGGGGGGACTTCACTCTGGTAATCAAATTTAATCTCGAGGTCAGCAAAATTAATATTTGGAGTCAATGATACTATTTTGATAGCGTTGGAAATTGGAGGAGGAAAAAGGAAATTTAGGTTTTTGAAATCTTGTTCTAGGATTATATTACTATCAATTTTACTAATCATGTCTTTATACCAGAGAAGACTGAGTCTACTTGCGATATAATATTGAACCAGTCTAAGTTTCGCTTTTAATGAATCCTCATGATCATCATGTTCAAACCAATCTTTTATATTACCCTCTATACTAAATTCACAAATTCTTTCAAACAATTTTTCAAGATCTCTTTTTATTAATGGCGGAAGGATAACAATTGGCAATACTTGACACCAAAAAATATCTTTTATTTTAATCGCATATAATCGCAATTTTAATAATAAATTATCTCTTATCGAAAGTCCTAACTCATCTAAAAAGTACAATTGTTTAGATTCACAAGGAACGATTGTCAGATTTAAGATATCATGTTTCGCTTGATGTGAAGATGTAGATTCGTATACAAGCCAATCAGCTGAATTACTAATATCCTGAAAATCAGTTTCCTTTATACGAATATTTTTAAATAATGGGTAATCAATTGTATATGGTCTAGGTACAACAGAGATCGCGTTAACAATGTTTGCACAGATAAGTGATGTCTGTTCGGAATTCAGTTTGAAATAGGGCGGAACAGGTTTTACTAATTCCTCACACCACCAATTTTCATCAACACTAAGAACAAATACATCGACATTTTCGATGCCAGCAACATGCAATTTGCCTAATGCCTCATAAATTGTGGTCCCACTTATTAGTGCATCGTCAACAATTGCTACCTTCTTTGATTTTAACCAAGCCAAATTCATATCTAAAATTCGACTTGAAGTAATTATACAATGAAAGTTTGTTAATTCTAACTCCTCAAAACAATCGGCTAAACAAGCAGCTTTTCTTGCAAGAAAAATTAGAACATCATATTTATTCGATAGTTCAGTCAATCGTTTTGAAAACTCGATTATGTGAGTCCTGAAAATTGAATCAAATTGATCTAAGAAAAAATCACGCCTTGTACTCATGTCATTATTATTTAAGATTAACTTGAATATACTTGATCCTAATCAAAAAGTTCAATCTATAGCTTGTTGAAAATCAAAATTAAGTATAATATTCATGTTAATATACAAATAATTTTGTTTAGACCATAACAGCTGTAGCGAGGAATGAAGAATAGCGAAAATTAATAACTCGATCTATAAATATTTCAAAATAATACTCTCATTTTGAGGTAAATCGATAATAAAGAAATAGTTACGTGAAAAGAAAAACGTTCAGGCCTTTTTGCCTTCTTTAAAATCTTTCTTACTCATAATTCACTGTTTCAAAATTGTAAGATTGCTTTCTTTGGCAAGCTTCGGTTTGAGAATCGATTCGTACAGTTTGCCAATGTATGCATGTGGCGGAGGCTGTTGAAAAAAAGAAATGCCACTACAAATATAATTTTTACGGATTCCCCACTGCAACAAATGAATTGAATCTTTTGTAGATGAGCGAATCTAGGATATTAATCAGGATTGACGGATTAAAGTGATCTGAAAGACATGAAAAATAATGGTAGGAAATTTGATGTTGTATTACGACCATAAAAAAAAGGCGTTCAGGCCTAAGCCTGAACGCCCTAATCATGGACTGAACCGATAGTTAGAACTTGATTTTGCCTTCAACATCAGAGATGCTTGCATCGAATGATGACTTGAGAAAATCAATAACTTTCTTGATGCCAGGGGTGAAACTGGTAGTGAAGACATTCCCGTCTGAGTCATTCAGCCTCATGGAGCAGTTGAAATCATTGGATGCCGTCTGGAACCTTTCCAGTTCGCTACGGGTCTGGACCAGCTTGGCCCTTTTTTCGATGACCAGCTGAAGGTTTTCGACCTTGAGGATTTTCTCCATCAGGGTCATTTCCTTGACCGGCTCCGGAGCAGGAACAACAGGTTTTTCAGGTTCGACCTTCAAGTGCAGCTTCTTTTCTTCGGTTTTGTTCACTTCAGGGTTAAGAACCGTTTTTGCAGCTGCAAGTACTGCGTTTTCTTCCTTGGATGTTCCGCCATTGGTCGGCTTCAGTACTGGTACTGTAATCTTTGTCATTTTTTTCGCTTCTGCCCTGAAGACTTTTTTAGGCATCTGGCTCGCCTGGGTTTAAGAAAAAATTTATGCCCCCGGGAACAAACGGAATGAAAATTTTAAACAAGAGTTCAGGTCATGATTTTATGCAATAAAATCTGAATGAACCCGAAGGGTGACCGTGCCATAAAGTGGTCACTCTTAGCGCAAAAGATTTTCATGAGTTTAAATTTGCTGCAAATTTTGAGTAACAGTGGGTTGGGTTTTGCTTGGTTTTCCTTTAAAAGCTGCCCTGAAGGGATTTCTTTTTTAGCAGGGTTTCTTCTTTGTCCTGGTTGCAAAGAAAAAAGCCTGATCCGAGAAAAAAAAAGACCACCGAATGGCAGTCTCTCTCAGGGTTTCTGTGTTTGATCAGGAGGGGAAATCTCCGGATGGGATGTCTTTGGAAGCCTTCTTTGAAGTTTTACGTTTCTTTTTGGGAGTTTCAGCGGGCTTTACCTGTTCGTTAACTTCGGATTCTTCCAGGCGGTTTACATAAGCTGTGTAGTCATGTCCGAATTGGTCAGGACTTTTCAGTTTTGCGATTTCAATGGTGATGTAATCTTCATCCTTGTATTTGTGTGAGAACTTTACGAGATCTTCAATTTTGAAGTTGATCTTAATGATTTCAAGGCCTTCGACTTTCTTTCCTTTTCCGATGTAGTTTTTTACAAAATTTTTCATGGCTGTGATTTTTAAGTGAAATTTATATGCTGGGTGTAATTAAAACCATGGAGGGGCACTCAAGTAGGAACTGGAATACCGAACACCTGCAGGATATGCCGGGAAAATTCTTGAATGAGTAGCACTTTCACCCTGGAATGGGATAATAGCTTAGCATAGGAATAATACACTACCTTTGACACTCAGGTATATATCTTTGAACATCCCGTAAACAGTGATTAATATTTAACATTGTTTACGAACGTTTACCGACTGTTTATAACTTTTACTGACACTATTGTACAATATTCTGACAGTTGTTATCTTTGTACTGTCAACTTTTTAAACCCCGAAAAATGGCTTCAATAATCTTTTATCCCGACAATGAAAAGAATGGAGAATCTCTCTTGCTTCTTTCTTTCACCTTTAATCATCAGCGTTTACGACTTTCGACAGGATTGCATGTTCCTAAGGATAATTGGGACCAACAAGCACAGAAAGCAAAGCCTGCCAAGGATTATATAGATGAAAATAAGCGTCTTAGAGAAACTGTCAACTTTTTTCTTGATAAATACGATGAGCTTTTCCCGAAAGGAATCAAACTTTCAAAGGAAGAAGTCAAGAGAAAATCGGATGAAATGGTTGAAGCCTACAAAGTATTTACCGGCAGAAAAAAGGCAACTGAGACGAATGATATTTCTTTTATTTCCTTTATTCCTGTTTTTAGAACTAGGTACAAAAACAAGGTAAGTAACAGTCATAATATTCAATTCCATAGTCTGCAGAACCATCTGGAAGAGTTCCAGGCAAAAAAAGGATTCAGGGTTGATTTTGATACAATCGGGAAAGACTTTTACATTAAGTTCACAGACTATTTGAAAGAAATTG
>Ga0316229_1002586_pt1 | contig 15448 bp, 13 predicted proteins | sample TBH18023metaG_FD_206011 | JGI IMG/M metagenome (GOLD analysis project Ga0316229, IMG submission 206011) | Freshwater microbial communities from Trout Bog Lake, Wisconsin, USA - TBH18023 | ecosystem: Environmental > Aquatic > Freshwater > Lake > Hypolimnion/Profundal zone | place: USA: Wisconsin... | reverse complement strand
GACCGCCGACAGCGCCGATTTGCACATCCCCTTGGCGACCGGAACCGACGTTGCGCTGTTCAATGGATTGCTTGCCTATCTGTACCGCGCCGGCAAGGTCGATGCAGCCTGGATCGACCGGCACACCACGGGTTTCGCCGCCGCGTTGGATGCCGCGTCAGGCAACGACATTGAATCGGTCGCGGCCGAATGCGGTGTCGATCCAGAACTGCTTGAAACATTTTTCGACATGTTCGCGCAAACCGAGCGGACGATGACCGTGTATTCCCAGGGGGTCAATCAATCCTCAGTGGGAACGGATAAAGTCAACGCCATCATTAACTGCCATCTGGCAACCGGACGAATCGGACGGCCCGGCGCGGGTCCGTTCTCGGTCACCGGGCAGCCTAACGCGATGGGCGGACGGGAGGTCGGCGGTCTCGCCAATCAACTCGCCGCGCATATGCGGTTTGACGATCCGGCTGATCGGGCAGCGTTGCAGGATTTTTGGCAAGCGCCTGCACTGGCACCACAGCCCGGCCTTAAAGCGATCGACATGTTCGATGCCGTTCTCGACGGCCGGATCAAGGCTTTGTGGATTGTCGCGACAAACCCGGCGGCCAGTTTACCCCGCGCCGATCGCGTACGGGCCGCGCTGGCCGCGTGCCCGTTTGTTGTCGTGTCCGACTGCTGGCCAACCGACACTTCCGCGCAAGCGCATGTTGTGCTGCCGGCGGCAGGGTGGGGAGAAAAGGACGGGACCGTCACAAATTCGGAGCGCCGCATTTCCCGCCAGCGCGCCTTTCGCGCCGCCCCCGGTCAGGCCCGCGCCGACTGGTGGCAGTTCGCTGAAATCGGTCGCCGCATGGGATGGGCCGACGCGTTCGCCTGGGAAACGCCGGCCGCCGTTTTCCGCGAGCACGCCGCATTGTCGGGCCACGCCAACAACGGCCGCCGCGTGTTCAACATCAGCGCCATGGCCGATCTGAATGACGCCGGGTTCGAGGCGATGCAGTCCTTCCGTTGGCCGATGCCAACGGGCGCCCTCAGCGAAGGTGGAAGATTGTTCGCGCAGGGCGGCTTTTCGACACCGGACGGCCGCGCCCGATTTGTTCCAACCCGCTATCAGGAACCGCCCCGCGCCCTGAAAGGGGGGCTGCTGCTGAACACCGGCCGGGTGCGCGATCAGTGGCACACCATGACTCGCACCGGTTTGGCCCCGTCGCTGATGAGTCACACGTCCGAACCGAAGCTGACCATCCATCCGATCGATGCGGCAACGGCCGGCATCGAGCAGGACGCGCTGACTCGCCTGTCCACCGCCGAGGGCGAAGTGCTGCTGCGGGCTGATCTACGCCACACCCAGCGGCACGGGGAAATATTCGCCCCGATGCACTGGACGGATCAGTTCGCCTCCACCGGCACGATCGGGCGCGTGGTCAGCGGCAAAGTGGACCCGATTTCCGGACAGCCGGAATTGAAGGCCACCCGGGCAACGGTCGAACCAGCTGTCGTCCATTTCCACGGCCTGTTGCTGCGCCGGACCGGCGGCGCATTGCCCGATATCTGCCATTGGGTGCGCATACCGGTCACCGAAGGCCAGGTCTATCGACTCGCCGGTTTACGGCCGATGCCGCAGGGCGACGACCTGACCAGCTTCGCCGCCGCGCTGCTCGATCTGCCCGAAGGCACCGACTGGCTGGAAATGTCCGACACAAGGCGCGGCGTATTGCGTATCGCGGCGGTGTTCGACGGAGCGCTGGAAGCCTGCCTGTTCCTGTCGCGCGACGCAGGCGGCCTGCCCACCGAAGCCGCCGTCAGCCCCATGCTCGGTGCCCCCGTCCCGGACGCGGCCCGAACGCAAATCCTCGCCGGCCGGATGTACAATGCAACGGCGGCCGAGGGACCCAAAGTGTGCGCCTGCTTTGGTGTCACCCGCGATGCCATCCGTCATGCCGTCGTCACCCATCGCCTGAGTTCGGCCAAACAAATCGGCGTGCTGCTCCAGGCCGGAACCAATTGCGGTTCCTGCATTCCCGAACTTGAGGAGATCCTGCGCGATGTTCGCATCCCCGCGGAATAAAGGCAGCGCAACGTTGGTCGGCGCCGGCCCGGGCGACCCGGACCTGCTGACGCTGCGCGCGGTCAAGGCGATCCAACGCGCGGATGCAGTGTTGTACGATGCGCTGATCGACCCCTCGATTCTGGACCTCGCCCGCCCCGATGCCCGGCGCATCGATGTCGGCAAACGCTGTGGCCGGCATGCGATGAACCAGGCGGCGATCAACCGCCTGATCGTGACGCTGGCTCAATCGGGAGCCCATGTCGTGCGCCTGAAAGGCGGCGATCCGTTCGTGTTCGGCCGTGGCGGCGAGGAACTGGATAGCCTGCGCGCCGCCGGCGTTCCGGTGGAGGTTGTCCCCGGAGTCACCGCCGCCTGCGCCGCCGCTGCCAGCCTGCAGATCCCGCTGACGCATCGCGATGTAGCTCGATCCCTGCACTTCGTGACCGGCCATGGCAGCGATGGGGCCGTTCCCGCGCATGATTGGCGCGCGCTGGCGGCCAGCGGTGGCACGATCGCCGCCTACATGGCGAGCAAGACGTTACGATCCGTGGCCGCCAGCCTGATCGAGGCAGGTTTGCCAGGTTCTACGCCCGCGGTGGCTGTGGAAAATGCGTCGCGCCCGAGTGAATCGTTTCTGCATGGGACTCTGGCAACTTTGCCGGACCTGCTAGAGGCCGGACGACCCGAAGGCCCGACCATGGTGCTGATCGGTGCGGTCGTTGCAATGTCGCGCGCGATGCAGGCGGATGTGTCCCTGGCTGCGTAATACCTGACAGCCTTCCGGTCCAACTGTCGCGGCACCGTCAGGGCACAGGTGGCCCGGACAAGCCGGGCCATGACGGGGGGGTAACAGTATCAACTGTGGTGCGGCAATTATCGGCCGTCGTCTTGGTTAAAACCGCATCGCATGACCAAAAACCAAACTGGAACTACACCACCGACATGCGGTTCCAGGCATCCAGGGCAGCGATCTTGTAGGCCTCGGCCAACGTCGGGTAGTTGAACGTATTCTCGATGAAATAATCCAATGTCCCGTGCAGATTCAAAACAGCCTGACCGATATGGATCAATTCCGTGGCGCCTTCACCGACGATATGCACGCCCAACAACCGCCGCGTCTTCAGCGAGAAGATCATCTTCATCATACCGTTGTTCAGACCCATGATGTGGCCCCTGGACGTCTCCCGAAACCGGGCAATTCCACATTCATAAGGGATACCGCGACGGCGGACTTCTTCCTCGCTCATGCCGACCGTGGAGATTTCCGGGACCGCATAAATACCATACGGGAAGTAATCCGGCGCCGGCGGCATCGCGATATTGAACGCGTGGCAGGCCGCGATCCGTCCTTGCTCCATCGAGGTGGACGCCAGACTGGGAAAGCCGATCGCATCGCCAGCCGAGTAAATGTGGGGCACTTCCGTCTGAAACGTGACCGGATCGACCTTCAGGCGTCCCCGGTCATCCGTTGTCAACCCGCAGGATTCCAGGTTCAAACTGTCGGTCGCACCCACACGCCCGGCAGCATAAAGCAGCATTTCAGACCGGACGCGGCGACCGTTGTCCAACACGGTCACGGGCCAGTCATTTTCGAATTCAATCCGTGCGACCTTGGAGCCGAACCGGATCGCCATACCGCGATCACGCAATTGATGGGTAAAATCCTCGATCAATTCGTGATCGATGAAATCCAGAAGGCTGCTGCGTGATTCCACCAGCGCAACACTGACGTCCAGTGCGCTGAAGATGGTTGCGTATTCAACCCCGATAACTCCGCCGCCCACCACCGTCAGGCTGCGCGGAAGCTGGGGGATATCCACGATCTCATCGCTATCCAGCACATTTGTGCCATTGAACGGCACATCGGCCGGCCGATACGGCCGTGTCCCTACAGCGATCATGATCCTCTCGCCCTCGACGATCCTTACATCGCCGTCGGCCATCGTGATCTCGACCATGTGCGGCTCGAGAAAGCGGCCCGACCCCAACATGGTCTGGACTTTGTTTCGGGCGAATTGATGCTCCAGCACATCGACTTCATGATCCAGCGTCATGTGCAACCGAGCCATCAGGTCTTTAGCCTGGATGTCTTTCTTGACGCGATAGGCACTGCCGTAAAAGCCGCGCTCCCGCCAGCCCGTCAGGTTCAGGACCGTTTCGCGCAATGTTTTAGAAGGAATAGTCCCGGTATGGACGGAAACGCCGCCGACCCTGCGGCCTTTTTCGACCACCAGGACAGAGCGTCCAAGCTTCGCTGCCTGGATGGCCGCCCGACGCCCCGCGGGGCCGCTGCCGATAACGATAAAATCATATCGTGTCATTATTGAATGGCACCCGCCTGTTGCGGATAAGTTAACCACCTTTCCTCGGCAATGGGGAGAGAAATTTGGCCGTATTGACGCCCATCCGGTCCTGGCCCAGCATTTCCTCAACCAAGCAAAGGGGGACGTGCCATGCCGCTACCAGCGGACACAGATGTCAGCACACCGAAGTACCTGCGCGACAAGTATGCGATCGTAGGTATCGGCGAGACCACCTACACACGCGGATCGGACAAGACGACACGCGCCCTGGGCACCTGGGCACTCCGCAACGCGGCGGCGGACGCCGGGATCAAACCATCCGACATCGACGGCATGCTGTCCTATTCGAACAACGACAGCACCTCCGCCACTTTCATGGCCGGCGACATCGGCGCTCGGTTGAACTTCTACATGGATTGCGTTGGCGGCGGGTCATCGACCGAAGCGCTGATCGGCATCGCGATTGGCGTGATGGAAGCCGGACTATGCAATTGTGTGGCGTTGTTCCGAGCGATGAACGGTTTCTCGCAGGTTCGTATCGGGGGCACGGGTGCGCGGTCGGCCACACCGGTCGGCGGCGACATGCTGCACAACCGGGCGTACGGCTGGCAGAGCGCCGGCCAGATGTTCGCCCCGTCCTTCATGCGGTATATGTACGATTACGGCACTAAGCCGGAACAAGTCGCGATGGTGAAGGTCGTTCACTCCGAACACGCGTCGAACAATCCCAAGGCGTACTACAAAAAAAGATACACGGTCGATGACGTGCTAAGCAGCCGCATCATCTGCAAGCCGCTGCATCTGCTCGACTGCTGCGTCGAGACCGACAACGCCACCGCGATCATCATTACGCGTGCAGACCGAGCCAGGGATATGCGCCACACGCCGGCTTTGATCCGGGGCATCGTCGGGCGATGCAGCAAACCGCGCATGGACATGCATTACCAAACCGGCCCGATTTCGCGGGTGGGCGGCTATTACGCCAAGGATATCCTTTGGCCCAACTCCGGTGTGGGACCTGAAGATATCGATGCAACCGGTGCCTATGATGCCTTCACCTTCACCTCCATGTTGCAACTCGAAGACTATGGCTTCTGCAAGAAGGGTGAGGGTGGCGACTACGTTTCATCCGGCATCACAAGGCTGGGCGGCAAGCGGCCGAATAACACCTCCGGCGGTCACCTGTGCGAGGGATATACACACGGCATGAACATGGTGATCGAAAACGTCCGCCAATTACGTCACGACATCGATGATTCCTGTCCGATGGGTCCAGACGGCAAGCGGCAGCACACCTATGACTATCGGGAGGGCGGCTGCCGGCAGGTGAAAGACATCGAACTCACCGCCAATCTGGGGTGGGCGAACCCTATGACGACCTCCGGCATGGTGATGCGGCGCGGCTGAAAGGGGAAACGATCATGACCTTACAGGGCAATTATCTGGGAATGTCGTTGTCGATCGACGATTTGGACCATGAGAACCTGGATTACTTCAAGTACTGTTCGCGGCACGACTTTCATCTGCAAAAGTGCGACGACTGTAACCTGCTACGATATCCTCCCACCACCGGTTGTCCGTGGTGCGCCAGCCCCAAGGCGACCTGGACCAAAGTTGAAGGCAAGGGAGAGGTGCATTCCTACGCGGAAGTGCAACATGCGATCCAACCCGCGTTCAAGAGCCACACTCCGTATATGGTGCTGCTGGTGGACCTCGATACGCAGAAAGGCCATCCCTCAGAACACGAATCCCTGCGCGTGGTCGGCAACCTGACGACGCAGGATGGAACCCTGGCGCCACAGGAGATGGTTCGCGGATTAGGGATCGGCAGCCGGGTCCGCATGGTGTTCAGCGACGTGGCCGATGGCCTGTCGCTGCCGCAATGGACGCTCGACACCGAAGCAAAACAGCCGGATAAGCCGTGGCGCTATCCGCAGGAGTAGCATGCTGCTCGATCAGGTAACCGACACGCAATTGCAGGCCGCGCGCCTGTTCGGCGGAGCGACGATGGTGGCGTTCCTGGGGGCGCCACTCTTCCGGCGCCAGACGCAGCGCGTGCGGATAGCCGTCGCGTCCATCTATATCGCGGGCGTTCTCGGCTTCCTGATCACCGTGCTGATGTAAATACCGAAGGACGATCACAAAACATTGCCACCCGGGGGAACACTGCATTAGCCTATCTGCCACACGGAGACAGTAAGCGTCCGTGAAGAATGGCCCGGAACCGGTGCCGGCTAAAACAGGAGGTTATGTGAATACTCAATCAACGAAAGTATCTCGCAGGCGCGCCTTAAAACTTGCCACGGCTTCGGCGGCTCTACCACTCGTCCACATCCGGACCGGCCGAGCGGCCGGAAAATTGACCATCGGCTTCTGGGATCACTGGGTCCCCGAAGGTAACGAGATCATGAAGCAGCAATGCGCCGCATTCGGCGCAGCCCATCAGGTGGATGTCCAACCGGACTTCATCACCTCAAACGGGTCCAAGAACATCCTGACGATCGCTGCCGAGGCGCAAGCAAAGACCGGCCATGACATTCAGCAATTTCCATTATGGGAAGTGCTGAACCACTCGGATCAGCTAGAGCCGGTCGATGACGTCATGAAGCGGTTGACCGACAAATTCGGCGGCGTCACCGCGGCCAATCACTATTTGCATAATATCAAGGGCCACTGGATGGCCGTTCCGTGCAGTGCCGGCACTCAGAACAAGGGGCCGTGCGGCCGGATCTCGGTCCTGAAAGATGTCGCCGGGCTGGACATCGTGAAGATGTATCCCCCCTCGGCCGATGCCACGCCCGAAGCGGACAAATGGACGTACGACGCCATGCTGAAGGCGGCCGAGGCCTGTAAGAAAGCCAACATGACCTTCGGCATCGGGCTTGGTACCACCCCCGACTCTGTCGATACCGCCGGCGCCATGTTCGCGGCGTTCGGGGCGGAGGTCATCAGCGCCAAAGGTGACGTCAACGTCCACACCGACGCCGTCCGTCAAGTGTTGGAATACGCGCAACAATTGGTCAAATTCCTGCCGGAGGATGCGGTCAGCTACGACGACGCCTCGAACAACCGAGCGCTGATCTCGGGCAAAAGCGCGCTGATCTGGAATCCTCCGTCGGCCTGGGCGGTGGCGCGTCGCGATGCCCCGAAGGTCGCGGCCGATTGCTGGACCTTCCCGGCGCCCAAAGGACCCAAGGGTCGCTTCCTGCCGCTCGGGGCCTTCGCCTGGGGCATCTGGGATTTCAGCCCCAACAAGGCCGCCGCCAAGGAACTGATCGAGTTCCTGTCGCAGCGCGACAATGTCGAAGCCCGCTGCAAGGTGACCATGGGCTACGACGTCCCACCGTTCGCCAGCATGACCGACTTCAAGGTCTGGGACGAGGTCGAGCCTCCGAAAGGTACCGTTTACCACTACCCGATTCGCAAATCACACCACCAGGAAAGCTGCATCGCCGTCGCCCCGGCCCCACCGGAGATCGCGGTGCAGGCCTATAACCGCGGCACCTTGCCGACCATGCTCGCCAAACTCCAAAGCGGGCAGTCAATCAAGCAGGTCCAGGACTGGGCACAGGACGAGCTGGAGGGTTTTACCCGCTAACCCGACCATGATCGGCGCTCGCAAAGCGCCGATCCCGCCCAACGGATGATATCGTGCAACATAAAAATGCAGCCCAGGCCTCAGCGGCGTTGCGCGGCGTGACGGCACAGGTTAGCGTGACCGTACCGGGCCGGACAACAAACTGACGGTGCTGGTAAGCTGGGCAACGGACTGGCTAAAAATAAAATCGCGGGCACAAGACTCGCGGCAGGGAGACTGATTCATGGACGCGCTTTAGCGCCACGCCGAATGTGAATCGAAACTGCGGACCATGTCCGCGTGAGTGCAGCGTGATCACGCCCGACGACCTGATCGCCACCAACCGGTAACAGCCGGATTGACCGATCAGGATGGGCTCCGGGAGGTAAAAATAGAATGGCAGACGGCACGAGCGTCCCGATCGGGGTGACGGCACCCCGCGGCAAAGCGGGGCGCAAAACGACGATGCAAAAGTTCGCCCAACGGCGATCCACGACCGGCTTTTTGCTGTGCCTGCCGCTGATCCTGTTGATCGCGTGTTTCGTGATCTATCCGGCATTCTACGCGATCTATCTCAGCATGCTGAACAAGAAGATGACTGCCTTCGTCGGGCTGGGAAACTTCCAGTTCCTGCTGAAACGTCATACGTTCCAGCTTGTTATCTTCCAGAGCTGCCTGTTCGCGATTACCTCCGTGGTGCTGAAAGCCCTGCTCGGTTTCACCCTCGCCCATCCCCGGTAAGAACCAGAAAATCTGGCGCGGTCTGCTGCTGGTGCCGTGGGTGATCCCCTTGGCGCTCTCGACCCTGACCTGGTGGTGGATGTTCGATCCGTCCTACTCGGCGTTCAACTGGGTGCTCAATCAATTCGGCTTTGCCAACGTCCCCTGGCTGGGAGTCGGCTGGATCGCCCGCTTCTGCACCATCGCGGTGAACGTGTGGTTCGGCACGCCCTTCTTTATGATTATGTATCTGGCGGCCCTGAAGTCGGTCCCGGAACAACTCTATGAGGCGGCGGCGATCGACGGCGCGCATGGCATTCAGAAGCTGATCTTCGTGACGCTGCCGATGATGCGCAACATCATCTCCATCACCGTGCTGTTCAGTCTGATCACCACGTTTGCGGACTTCGACATCGTGCGGATCCTGACCGCCGGTGGACCGCAGGACATGACGCATGTGTTCGCGACCTACGCCTTCCAGGTCGGTATCCAGTCCGGAGACATCCCGCTGGGCGCCGCCGATAGCCTGTTCATGTTCCCGATCCTGGCGTTCGCGGCGTTCTTCGTGCTGCGCGGCGTAACACAGCGCACCAAGGAGATCGCGGCATGAGCGCGACAGTCAGCGAACGCCGCATCGCCGTCGCGGCGCATCGGAAAAACAGCCTGCATCGGCAACGGCAATGGGCACTGTATGGCAGCTACGCCGCCCTGGCCGTGTTCGTCTTCATGTTCCTGGTGCCGCCGTTTTACACCTTGATGACCAGCCTGAAATCGTCGGCGGAAATATCCGCCCAGACCGGCAGTCCGTGGCTGGTGAAACATCCGACGCTGGAGAATTTTTGGTACCTGATCACGTACCCGAATTTCCAGCGCTACTACATGAACTCCGTCATCGTCACCATTCTGACGGTTTCAGTGTCGATGGTGATCTCGGTCCTCGCGGCGTTCAGCCTGTCGCGCATGGGGTTTTGGGGCAGCCAATTGCTTTCGACCGGTGTGTTCCTGACGTACCTTGTTCCCCCGTCCCTGTTATTCATTCCGTTGTTCCAGATCATCGGCAGCCTCGGCCTGATCAACAACTTCTGGTGTCTGGTGCTGCTGTATCCGACGCTGGCGGTGCCGTTCTGCACCTGGATCATGATCGGCTATTTCAGTTCGATCCCTAAGGAACTGGATGAGGCCGCGCTGATCGACGGTGCCGGCTACCTCCAGATGCTGTGGAAGATTTTCATCCCTGTGGCGATGCCCGGCATCATCGCGGCGACGATCTTCGCGTTCACGGTGTCCTGGGGCGCGTTCCTGTATCCGCTGGCGTATCTTTATACATCGAACCAGATGGTGCTGACGGTCGGGATCATCTCCGACCTGATTCGCGGCGACGTGTTCCAGTGGGGCAAAATCATGGCGGCCTGCCTACTGGCGTCCCTGCCCCCGATCGTGATCTATGCGTTCCTGATGGACTATTACGTCGCGGGCCTCACGGCGGGCGCGACCAAGGGCTAAACACACGATGGGTGGCCGGGATCGAACCCGGCCATTAACCTTAGGCAAGGAAACGGAATAACCATGGCTGAAGTGTCCGTCCGCAAAGTCGTCAAGGAATATGATGGCGGCGTCCAAGCGGTGAAAGGGATCGACCTGGACATCGCCGACCATGAATTCGTCGTGCTGGTCGGCCCGTCCGGCTGCGGCAAATCGACCACCCTGCGCATGATCGCCGGGCTGGAAGAAATCACATCCGGGGAAATCTGGATCGATGGCGACGTGGTCAACGACGTGCCGCCCCGCGACCGCGACATCGCGATGGTGTTCCAGAACTACGCGCTGTATCCACACATGAGCGTGTTCGACAACATGGCGTTCGGTCTGAAGTTGCGGAAATTTCCCAAGGACGAGATCAAGCGCCGGGTCGATGAGGCCGCCCGCATCCTCGATATCGTTCCGTTACTGGACCGCAAGCCCAGGGCATTGTCCGGTGGACAACGGCAGCGCGTCGCGATGGGACGGGCGATCGTGCGGAACCCGAAGGTGTTCTTGTTTGACGAGCCGCTGTCGAATTTGGACGCCAAGCTCCGCGTGCAGATGCGCACCGAGATCAAGAAGGTCCACCAGACAGTTCGCACGACAACCGTCTATGTGACGCACGATCAGATCGAGGCGATGACCCTCGCCGACCGTGTTGTGGTAATGAACCATGGCGTGATCGAACAGGTCGGCACGCCGAACGATCTGTATCATCACCCCGCGACCCGCTTTGTCGCCGGATTCATTGGTTCTCCGGCGATGAATTTCATGCCGTGCCGTGTGCAGGATGGCGCAAACGGCGGGCTGGACGTTCGGGTCAGCGATTCGATTATCGTCCCGATCCCGCCCGCCAGGGTCGATCGTTACGGCAAGTTCAAAGGTAAGAACATGGTTCTGGGCCTGCGTCCGGAGCATCTGTTCGAATACCACGAACAGGGCAAGCCGGGCTGGAGCCGGGTTGAAATGCTGGTCGATGTGGTCGAGCCAATGGGCATGGAAACCATGGTTCATTACTTTGTCGATGGCGCCCCGATCTGTGCCCGGGTCGATCCTGCAACGCATGCCGCGCCGGGTGAGATGATGCCGCTCACGGCGGATTTAAATCAGATGCACCTGATGGAGCCAGATACCGGCAAGGTGGTTTAGCCTTATCGGGGGGACGCGGGCAGCGTATCCTGCCCGATCCGTCATGGCCCGGCTTGTCCGGGCCACCGGTCGCGACGGAGTTTAACGCTTGATCCCCGTAACGGTCGTCACAGGCTTTCTCGGTAGCGGCAAGACGACACTGATCAGTCGCATCCTGCGCGACCCCGCGTATGGACGAACCGCTGTCATCGTCAACGAATTCGGCGAAATCGGACTGGATCACGATCTGATCGCCGCCAGCGATGATTCAGTACTGACGTTGAACACCGGCTGCCTGTGCTGCGCGGTCCAGACCGATCTTGCCAGGACGCTGATGGACCTTTGGCACCGCCGCGAGGCCGGCGAGATCGACTACGACCGGGTGCTGATCGAAACATCCGGCCTGTCCGATCCCGCACCGGTGTTGCAGAGCATGATGACCGATGCCCCCGTGTCGGCAACACACCGGCTTCCTTATGTCGTGACGCTGGTCGATACGATTCATGGTGAAGCCACTTTGCGTGATCACGTCGAGGCCAGACATCAGGTTGCGCTCGCCGACCGAATTCTGTTCAGCAAGACCGATTTATTGCCACCCCCTGTTCGGGTCAACGCCTCTGGCGGGACAGATTTACCCATGAGTCACGGCCGAGCTTGGCTCGGTCACCCGGGACTTGCCATGCAGACGTCAGAACAGTCGTGGGTGGCCGGGCCAGACCCGGCCATGGCGGAGAAAATAATATCGCGGCCGGTGAAAGAGTGTTCTCCGCCTACCGCTTTACTTGATACCTACGCGGACGAGCCGGGCCAGGACGGCAAGGCAGAGGCGGCGAGCGCCATTCATCCGTCATCCAACCGATTAATTCCCGCACTGAATGCGCTCAATCCCCTCGCCCCGCGCCTGACAACCATCGAGACCACACCAGCCGATCTGTTCGGCGAAACATCCGTCGTGACATTATCCGAACGACTGTCACGCACCCCCCGCCAGCCAGCCCACGCCGGGATCGATACGTTCACGGTCCTGCGGGACCGGCCGATCCCAGCCCTCGCCCTGACGTTACTGCTGCAAGCCGTTGCCGAACACTGTGGTTCTCGCCTGTTGCGCCTGAAAGGCCTCGTTGCCATCGAAGAAATGCCGGGACGCCCCGCGGTGATCCATGGCGTTCGTCACGTCGTTAGTCCGCCAGATTTTCTCGACCGCTGGCCGAGCGTCGACGAAAGAACACGCATCGTTTTCATAACAACCGGCGTGCCTCGCTATTTCGTATCGCGGTTACTGGACGCGATCGAGGAAGAGGTGCGTGACGCCATCGCATCGTCACCCTCGACGTCCGGCCGGTTCAACGCGTAGCCTTCCCGCCAACGGGGAGAAAATAATGAAAAGACGCAGTCTTCTGGCAGGTGCCGCCGCAGCCGCATTGGCACGTCCGGCAATCGCGGGGCGCACGCAAACCCTGACCATGATCCCGCAGGTCGCCCTCAACAGCATCGATCCGGTGTGGACCAGTTCGCAGATCGCGCGAAACATGGGCTACATGGTGTTCGATCAGCTCTACGGCCGCGACGAGGCGATGAACGCGCACCCGCAAATGGTCGAATCCGATCTGATGGAGGACGGCGCCAAACGCTGGACTCTGAAACTTCGGAAGAACCTCTGGTGGCACGACGGTGAAAAAGTCCTCGCCCGGGACTGTGTCGCCTCGCTGAAGCGATGGATGAAGCGCAACCCCGCCGGCGGCACGCTCGAAGCCCGAATGGATGCGATCGAAACCATCGACGATCGCAGCTTCGTTCTGCGGTTAAACAAGCCCTATCCGCATCTGCGCATGTTGCTGTCGCAGTTCATCATCCCGCCGGTCATGATGCCGGAACGCCTGGCAAAGACCGATCCGTTCAAGCAGATCCCCGAGGCCATCGGCAGCGGCCCGTTCCGCTGGCTGAACGACGAGCATGTCCTCGCCAGCCACGCTGCGTTCGCAAAATTCGACCGCTACGTGCCACGCGACGAACCATCCAGCTACACCGCCGGCGGCCATCGCGTGCTGGTGGACCGCGTGGAATGGAAGATGATTCCCGACGCGCAGACCGCCGCCAACGCGCTGATCACCGGCGAGGTGGACTGGATGGAGATCCCGCTGCCCGATTTGATTCCGTTACTCAAAAAGACTCCCGGCGTGGTGACCGGCAACCTGGACGCCTACGGCCAGATCCTGTTCATGCGCCCCAATCACCTGCAATACCCGACCAGTAACCCGGCGATCCGTCAGGCCATGCTGGCGGCAGTGGACCAGCAGGAGGTCATGGCCGCCGTCATTGGCGGCGATCCGGCCAATGCCATCGCGCCGATCGGGTTCCTGCAATCGGGCAAACCCGAGGTGGACGAGGCGGGGATGGAAGCCATCCGCACCCGCCACACACCGCAACAGGTCAAGGCGATGCTCGATAAAGCCGGCTACAAGAACGAGCGGCTGGTGCTGCTGCATCCCACCGACCATATCTATTACAATCCAACATCGTCGGTGGTGTCGCAGATGCTGTCGGAATGCGGCTTCAATATCGACGACCAGGCGATGGACTGGGCCACCGTTCAATCGCGCCGCACCAGTCGCGAACCGCTGGAAAACGGTGGCTGGTCCATCTTCTGCACCGTCGCTCCGGTCCCCGACTACCGCGATCCATTACTGGCCGCGTTCATTCGCGGTGACGGCAAAAAGGGCTGGTTCGGCTGGCCCGAGGATGCCCGCATGGAGCAAATCTACGGCACGTGGCTGGAAACCACCGACAAGGCGGAACAAACCAGACTGGAACGCGAGTACGAGCTGGAAGCCTTCAAATTCCTGCCATTCATTCCGCTTGGTCGCTACCTGCAAACCTCCGCCTGGCGCGACCACGTGCACGGCATTCCGAAGGGACCCTCGGCGGTGTTCTGGAATATCGAAAAGATCTGAATTCGGACTCAATGCCGCGGTCAGCAGAAGTGGTATGCCGTGCGCACGCCCTCGACTGGTCGAATGCCGACCAGCCAAGGCACCTGGCTGACCGAGCGCGGAAGCGACCGCGCCCGGTGGGACTGGCGGGTTTTAGTGCGCTAACCCGCCCAACCGCTTGCCGCGGCCCGTTGTGACTGCGAAGCCTGCCAGCAGCGCCATGCCCAGGATAGCGAGCGACGAAGGTTCCGGCACGGTCTCGGGCGTCAACAGGCTGTAGGTCACCGCGCCGGGGTCGCCGGTCTGGCCGGAGTATTCTGTTCCCGTAAGCTCGGCACCCGAGGCATCGTAGAATATCAACCACGCGTAGTTGGTGCCGTGGTCATCATTGGAGAGATCCAGAACGACGCTCGTCGCGGCTTCGCCGGCCTCGGGCGTAAGCTGCGCGGTGGCGCTGAGGCTGTAGAAACTCAGCTCGGATCCTTGAGGGTATCCGTTTATTTGGCCGTAGTTGGCGTTGGCGCTCGCTAGACTGAAGGTGATCGGTCCCGTGTAGATGCCGGGCGCGATACTGTAGCTCGATATCTGCACCGACTGAAAAAGGTCGTTGCCGGCATAGCTGCCGCCGTCGTCGAGGGCCGCGGCATCAATCAGGGTGCCGCTGACGGTGGTCCCATCATTGGCGAACGTGGTGCCGAGTATGTTACCGACCTGATTCCCCGCAAACGAGAAGCTTACATTATAAACCGGGTCCGCCCACGCAGGAGAAAATGCCAGGCAAGCCGCGAGTCCGCCGAGAATAATGATTTTCATGGTGATAGTCCTATTTGACACTTTACTGCAAAAATTTGCGGCCGTGGCGGATCTGATGTAACACGTTATTATGACGACATTGTATCGACATCGGAAGGTAGGATGGTATCTTTATGGCCAGTGGTCAACCCCTAATGCCATAACGACTCCAAATTATATTCGTCGGTTCGATCGAAGAATCCGTTCTACCGTCCCGCGCGCGCAAGCCACGTCAAATCCGCTGCATGGCGGCGGGACCGCGGCAACGACCGGCCCCAACCAATATCCGCAATAAGGACCCTTGCCGCCCACTAAAGTACCCACACATCTCCTGACCTCCGAAAAAAGTCCTTGCCCGGCTCGACGCGAGTACGATTCGCTGCCTCCAGGCAACCGGAGAACAGGAGCCAGGGATGGAATGGTCGGTTTGGTC
>Ga0316229_1002574_pt1 | contig 15512 bp, 11 predicted proteins | sample TBH18023metaG_FD_206011 | JGI IMG/M metagenome (GOLD analysis project Ga0316229, IMG submission 206011) | Freshwater microbial communities from Trout Bog Lake, Wisconsin, USA - TBH18023 | ecosystem: Environmental > Aquatic > Freshwater > Lake > Hypolimnion/Profundal zone | place: USA: Wisconsin... | reverse complement strand
CAGTTCGGGTGCCAGGACAGGTTCCAAAGATTTTCGAGCTTCACCAATTCCACATGGCCGTCGGCCAGCGCGATATTGATGGCGCCGGGCATTTTTTGGCTCGTGTCAAAATCCCGGGGAGCGCCGGCGGGATTGCCGCCGCCGTGCCGGGAAATGGTGCAGCGTCCCATCTCGGCCCCGACATCGCCGAACGGTTCATTTCCGAAGTAAAGATCGCTGCTGGGCGGATCGGTTTCCAGCGGGGTGACATCCACAAAGTTGGCATCGGCAAACATCGGCGTCTGCACCGCGTTCTGGACGCGGGATTCTTTGTTCATGAAAAATTCAGGATGGCCGGCCGCGCCGCCGGTGTAGCCGAAATCGTTCGTGTCATAAAGCCAGCCGTTCAGCGCGTAGCTGCCGGAAAAACTGCCGCCGGGAGCCGCCCAATACCAGGCCACATCGGCGGCGCCCCGGTCCCGTTGCGTCAGCGGTGCCGCCGGCACGTGGGTCGCGGGACAAACCCGGATTTTGGCGGCGCTGGCGTTCGCGCCCAGGACGCCCATCCACAGCGCGCCGGGAGCATTGGGGTTGTTATAAGCCGGGAAAGCGCCGGAGTCGTTGACATACATCAGGCCGGTCAGGCCCAACTGTTTTAGGTTGCTGATACATTGCACGGAATACGCCTTGCGCTTGGCGGCCGACAACGCCGGCAGCAGCAGCGCCGCCAGAATCGCGATGATGGCGATGACGACCAGCAGTTCAATCAGGGTGAACGCGCGCCAGCTTGATTTGTTTTGTCGCATGCGGTTTTTCTCTTTGCTGATGTCGCCTGCGGATGGTCCGGTTTTTATTTACGGCGGCGGCATGGTCATGGTGCCGCTGCTGTCCGCCGAAGTCCGCTCGCGCATCCACTGCCAGTCCTGATAGTCCGCCAAGTCGGTCACAAAGTCGCCGGCAATTTTTCTGGAACCGTTGCGCCAATGGTGGGTTTCCGAATGGCCGTCCGCAAAGGCGAAGCCGCAGCCGCCGTTGTGGTAGGTTCCCGGCGCGTCCACCCACGCGGGACTTTCCATGCCAAAGGCAAAGGCCGCGTCGTTGAGGCCGTTGGCGTCCTCGTCCACCAGCACCCACAGCATCGAAGGCGACGGGGCATGGATGCTCGAAGCCTTGCCATAAGTATACCACGGCGAATTCCGGCGGTGCAGGCCGGAGGCATGGCTGTTCAGCCACGGGCCGTTCACGGCCAGGTTGGCCGGGCCGGCGTGGCCGAAGCCGTTCGTGTCAAACCCGGGATCAATCGTGCCCACCGCCTGGTTCATCGCAAAGGTTCGCGCGGCGGGAACCGTCTTGCCGGCCTGGCCCGGATCGCCGCCCTGATAAACGCCCTGCCGCATGTCGGCCGGACAGCGGAAGATGTTGACGCTGCCACCGAGCGAATTGATCAGCAACGACAGCTTCGGGTCTTTGAGCACATCGGGATTGAACTCCTCGGGTTCGCCGATGCCCGCCCGGCCGGAGCACCAGTTGTAGCCCGGATCCGTATTGCCGTCGTCGGGATTGGGCGGGAAGAAATCATTGTTCTCGCCGGTGTAGATGAACATCGCCGTCATCATCTGCCGGCCGTTGTTCAAACACAGGGTGCCCTGCGCCTTTTGCTTGGCCTTGGACAGCACCGGCAGCAGCATCGCCGCGAGAATCGCGATGATGGCGATGACCACGAGCAGTTCAATCAGGGTGAACGCCTTGTTGTTGGCTGGTCTGCGTATCATAGCTGTCGGTGATGTTCCATTGATTCAAGCCGCTTGACAATGCACAGACTGGCCAATCTGGTGGAGATAGTGGCAAAGGCCATCTGCCGGCATTGTTATCATAGGCTGGTTGCGGCGGCGCGGCCACTGATCCGACCGCGCCGCCGCCGGCCTCAATTACTTGGCTTTGTTGCCGAGCACCTTGTCCTTCTGGGTCTGATACTCCGCCGGGGTGATGATGCCGGCATCCTTGGCCTTTTGCAGATCAATCAACTGCTGCCCCACCGTGCCGCCGCCGCCACCCTCAATGGGGACGTGATTGCCGATGGCCAGGCAGCCGCTCAGGAGCATGACGCTGGAGAGGGCGATGAGGGTTGGGAAGATAAGTTTCTTGTTCATGTTTGTTGTCTTGTTGGTTGTGTGTTGTTGCCGTTTAAGAATGGTGCTTTCAGCGCAACTGCGGCGGGCGCGGCGAGAAGGTTGTCCACGTCAGTCCGTCGGCGGTGGCGGTGGCGCCAATCACGGAGAAGGAAAAGTATTTGGCCACGCTGTCGAAGTCCGGCAGCAGTGTGACATCCGCCCAGTCGCGGTAGGTGGGCAACATCATCATGGCCGGGCCGCCCACGCCGGAATCGTCCAAGCTGTCGAACGCGGCGCGCATCGTCTCCAACTGGTTCCGATAGAGGAACAGCCCGCCGCCCGTGCCGCCCACGTGGGTCGCGGCCTCGGCGATGCCCGGGGTGGCCGGCCGCGTCTTCAGTTGGCTGTCCGCGTTCCGGAGGAAATCCTCGAGCAGAGCCACGTTCTTGGTGATGGCCAGATAACCGCCGGCGCTGCTCAGGTAAAGCATGGGATGCTGCGGGGCGGACGGGGCGGCGCCGCCCTTGGCGGCGCGCGGCGTGGTCACTTTCAACGCCACGGTGACAATCGTGTGCCCATGGAATTTGCGCGGCGCACCGACCGCCACCTGCGACGCCTCGTGCGAGGTGAGGTTCCTCACCCCCTCCACCACCGCGTCGGGATGCGACACGGCGATGAGACTGATCTGATTCGTCCCCTTGCCGTAAAACACCAGGTCGTCGCCGAGGTTGGCGAGCACCGTCTTGCGCAGGTCGAAGCCGGGATCTTTTTTCTGCGCCGGCTTGTTCAGCGAATCAATCATCATGTTGAGCGTCGCCGGCCCGGAGGCCGGCTCGATGCCCGTGGCGATTTTCACCAGCTCCGCCCAGGTCTGCTGGCCGTCCAGCCGGATGCGGGAAAACTCCGTGGCATCCGACGGCACGAACGCCGGCATGCCCGCGTCCTTCGCCGGCAGCGCCAGAATCTTCAACAGCCCGTTGCGCGTGGCGGCCGGCGCGTTGAGGTGCAGCGCGAGGGTGGAGCCGGCCGGCGTTTCCCGCACGGTGAAACCCGCCGACTTCAAGCCGTCCAGGCCGGTGGCCGCGAGGATTTTCGGCACATACGCCTGCATGAGCATCGCCTGCATGCCATTCGTGGCCGCCTTCAGCCCGGCGGTAAGTTGCCGGATGGATTCGGCGCAATTGAACCAGCCGTAGCCCAGCGGCGCGTCATGAAACTGCGAAAGCTGGTCGGCCACAAACGTCGCGTCGTCGGCCAGCGCCGGCAGGCTGCCGCCCGTCAGATGCGCGGCCACGGCGTCCACCGCCTGCGCCGAGCTGCCGGCGATCAGCAGCGATTCATGCTGCGCGAAATAAAGCTCGACCGGTTTTTCCGGCTTCGCCGCCTTGGCGGGTTTGCCCTGGGTTCCTGAAGAAGTTTCCTCGTCGTCTGAACCGTCAGCCACCGCGTTGGTCGGGGCGGTGCCAACGACGACGGTGACGCTGGCGCCATTGGTCAGGGCTAGGGCGGACTTGCCGGAGAAATTATTGCTGGACACCACCACCGTGAAATCAAGGCCGTGAATGGTTTCCGTGCGCACCGTGCCGCCGGCGTCCGCCATCTTTTTCGTGAGCAGGGCGAGCGTGGTTTTCAGCCGGTCGCCTTGATCCTTCGCATCCAGCAGCAGCAGCTCGCCCGGCGCATCCGCATGGCCGGAACCGTTGGCGATGGTGGCCAGCGTGAACTGCCCCTGCGACAGCGTCAGCAGATCCGCGACCTTCATCCCGAGCTTCTGCTCCAGCGGCGCGATATACTTCTCGTTGAGCCTGCCCATGAACTTGTCGTGAAACGGCTTCATCGCGGGATCATTCCAGAACAGCAGCCCCGGCGAAACCTTGTAGGCCGCGCGGAACGCGACGGCGTCCGGCACGGTGAAAAACGCCAGCGTATCCGCCGGCAGCAGCTTTTCCGCCGGCGGAATCGCGGCGCGCACCGGCACGGCGTGGACGAGCAAAGCAAAGGCGGCGAGAGACACGAAGCCGGCCGTAACCCGGCGGATGGCGGTGTTCATGGAGGTTGATTGGTGCGTAATCATTGGTGGTTGGTGATTGTGATTCATGTTCGTTTCCACCACTACTTAAGCAAATTGCGCCCAAGGTAACGCGCGCCCCGGTTTTTTGTGCGCGGCGTTGGGTGGGAAGATTTCAGTCTGTGCCTTCAGCCTATTTTGTCGAGACGTTATATGGTATCGCCGGAAGTGTGGCGATGACCGCGCGCCGGGCGTTTTTTGGGGGATTCTTCTGCTTGTCTGCCGGAACCTGGTTTTGGGGCATGATGTTGCAAATCAGGTTGCCACCGGAACCCGGCTTGGCTTTGTCAGCGTCACAGGCAAATATCAGTTCCAATCCGCCCGCAATGGCGGAGACATTGGTGAGCGAAATTCCCGCCGGCGCGTTGTCCAGCTCCAGTTTGAAACGCGCGGAAAAATTTCCCGCCGGCGCGCTGACCCGCACGCGCGCCGTGCCGCCGGGCGAAATTTTCACCGGCGTCGGGCTGATGATTTTGAAGGCGTCGCGCATGAACCACCGCTGCTGGCCGGCCACCGCCACGGCGAGCACCTTCGACGGCACAAGCTGCCGGTAGAAAAACGCCTGCATCATGTCCTCGGCGGGCACGGCGCTGCGGGTGACAAGTTTTCCGCCGACCAGCGCGTGGCCGTCAATGCTGATGGCGACGACTTTTTCCGGCGACTCCGGCGGCGCTTTCAGGGTGAACTGCGCCTTGTCCTGGCCCGCCGCGAGGCGCGCGCCGCTCAGGGAAAATCCTTCGGGCGCGTCCTTTAATTTCAAATCAATCGCGTTGGTGAAGCCGTCGCGGCGCAGCGCAAAAACCGTCAGCGGCGCGCTCAGGCCGGCGCGCAAACCCAGGCTCGACGGCACGACGCGCAGCGCAAAGTCCGGCTGCGGTTCGCCGAGGCGCAGGCGATATGCGAACTCCGGCCCGCCCCGGCTCTGCGTGTCGGTGAGGTGGATGAAATAAGTCCCGTCCGCCGGCAGCGTCGCCGTGAGATACGAATCCGCGTGGAACGTGTCCAGGCCGGCGCCCTTGTCCTCAAAATCGTCGTTGAACGCAAGCTGCTTGCCGTCCGCGTCCGTCAGCCGCAAAAAAGAATCCAGCGGCGAATCCAGCCGCCGCGCGAAAACCTCCGCAACGATTGGCTGCCCGGCGTGGCCGGTGAATTTGAAAACATCCTGTTCGCCTGGCTGGCTGACGCGGCCATTGATGATGACCGGCAGCGTCACGGCCTGCGCGGTTTCAACGGAATTGTCCGGCTTCTGTTCAAAACATTCCGGCAAATCGTCCACGGCAAACGGGACGGCGTTGAAAAATTTTCCCGTCAGCGAGGTGATGCCGGCTTCGGTGTTGTGAAGCACCAGCGATTTTTCCGGCAGGTTCCAGCCGGTCAGCGCGACGGAAGATTTTTCGCCCAGCCGGCCGCCCAGCGGGAAAATGCCGGTGACAAACGGCAGTTCGCCGATGGCCAGGCGATACACAAAATCTTCGCGCCCGCGAAAAATCGAGTCGTGAATTTCCACGGTGTATTCGCCGTCACGCGGCACCTCAAAATGGATGACCGGGTCGGGCCGGAAATGAAACCGCTCGTCGCTGGCCAGCTCCCTGCCCTGGGCGTCATAAACCGTCAGCACCGCCTCGAACCAGCCCGGCACCGCGTCGGCGAGATACGGCATCAGCGCCCGCGCGCTCGCGGCGATGACCAGCTGCCGGCCTTGGCGCGCGGAAAATTTGTAGCGGTCCACGCCGCCGGGCATGACCTGGCCGTTGACCATCGCCGGCAGGGAAATGCGCGCCTCATATTTCGGCGTGCCCGCCGGCGCGGGCGGCCCGCCCAGCTTTTCGAGGTATTTGTCGAGATCGGGATTGGCGGGCCGGGCGGCGGACCGGGAAATTTCCGGCAGCGTGCCGGCGCAGAAACGGAGCGGATTGGACAGCGCGTTCGGCGTGGCGAGGCGGATTTCGCGGTCGCCGGGCGCGGCGGCGGCGGCGATGGAAATTTTGATCGTCACCGTGTCAATCATCGCCGGATTGGCCGTGCGGTTCGGCGGGTTCTGGAGAATTTTATCGCGGATTTGCACGCGTTCCGCCGCGTCCGCCGCCGTCCAGACATTCGTGCCGGAGCCGCCCTTGCGCGCGGCCTGGAATTTTTCCTGCAACGCCTTCAGCCGGTCGCGCAGGTCGTTGAAATCTTTCTGGTTCATCGGCCGGTGATGCTCCAGCACCGTCGCGCTGACGCCCGGCCCGGTGACAAATGCGTTGGAAGCCATGATTAAATTCTGTCCGCCGACGGTGACCTGAAACGTTGTGCCGGCTTGGCCGCCCGCCGGATAAACGTAGGCCAGATGCGGCCCCGGCTGCGCAAAAACTTTTCCGCCCAGCAAAAAAAACAGCGCGATGGTTCGGAAAAGTTTCATGCGGACATGATTTCCTTCAGCAGCCCGTCGGACTTGATGCCGTCGGCGGCCACCGGCATGACGAACGTCGGCAGGCCTTCGGGATTCGGCAGTTTCGTCGTCGCCGCGATGCCCGCCTGCGCGTAAATGCTGCCGATGAGATCCACCGGATAAACCGGCCGTTCCTTAACCTCCTCGCCTTTCGCATCGGACGCGCCGATGACCTGGCCGCCCTTGAAACCGCCGCCGGCCAGCACGGCAGTAAAAACTTTTCCGTAATGACCGCGCCCGCCGTTCCACGGCTCGTCCCACATCACTTTCGGCGTGCGGCCAAATTCCCCGCCCCACCAGACGATGGTGCTATCGAGCAATCCGCGCTCGCCCAAATCCTGCAGCAGCGTCGCAAAACCTTTGTCCATGTCCGGCAACTGCCGGCGCATGGCCTGGAAATTTTCCTTGTGCGTGTCCCAGCCGCCGTAATTGATCGTGATGTAAGGAATGCCACGCTCCACCAACCGCCGCGCGACAAGGCACGACTGGCCGAATTTGCTTTTGCCGTAGCGGTCGCGCAGCTCCGGTTTTTCCTGCGACAGATCAAACACCTTCGCGCCGTCCCCGAGAATCATGTCATAAGCCGCGTTTTCCGCCTGCGTGTTGGCGTTGATTTGCGGATCAGCCGGCATCGTCTGCGCGAGCGTGTCGAGATGGTGCAGCAGCTCGCGGCGGTTTTTCTGGTGCTGGTCGGTGAAGCCCGGCAGCACCACGCCTTCGACGGCAAACGGTGTCTGCGCGGGATTGCCGCCGGTGGCAAACGGTTTGTATTTCGCGCCCAAAAATCCCGCCTCGTCAAAACGTCCCTGCGGTTCCGTCAGCACGACGTAGGGTGGAATCAAACCTTTGTAGCCGGCGTCGTAGCCTTTCGTGAGCGACACCACCGAACCGACGCACGGATAGACAATCCGTCCACCCGGCTGGCGTCCGGTTTGGACAATGTAGGACGCGGTTTCGTGGCCGTTGTTGCCGTGCGTCATGCTGCGGATGATGGAATACTTGTCCGCCTGTTTTGCCAGTTCCGGCAGCAGTTCGCCGATGCGGATGCCGGAAACATTGGTTTCGATGGGCGATTTCAGCGGCCCGCAATAATCGTAGCCCGCGTCCGGCTTCGGATCGAAAATGTCCAGGTGCGACGGCCCGCCCCACATCCAGATTTGGATGACGGCCTTGGCGCGGGCGGGCGGTGCCGCCGCGAAGGCGCGGAAGGAAATATGATTTGCCAGCACCAGCCCGCTCCCGGCGAGCAGCGTGCGGCGGATGGCCTCGCGCCGGCTGATGCGCGGACGCTGTTTTTCAAAATCAAAATATTTTTCGCTCATATTTTTGCCGGTCAATGCCGGTAAAGAAATTCCGTGCTGTTCATCAGCGCCCAGGCCAGATCCACCGCCGCCTGGCGCTTGCCGATGCCGGATTGAAAATAATCCTGCACCGTCCGCGTTTCCGCCGCCGTCGGGAACCGCGAAAGAATTCCGAGATACATGCCGGTGGCGATGTCCGCCGGCGCGCGGTTGGATGAGGTCTGGAATTCAATCATCCGGCTCGCCTCGATTTTTTTCTGCATCAGGCTGGAGTTGAGCAGCGTCAGTTTCTGCGCGGCGGTGATGCGGTTGTTGCGCTCGGATTCCAGCCCGGTGTCGCGCGGCGGCTTGCCGAACATTTCGAGAAACGAGCTGGTGATGCTGCCGTCCGGCAGCGCGATGGAGCGCAGGTTGTCGGGAATGAACGTGTAAGGCTCGGGAATCGCGCTGGAATACTTTTCGTTTGCGCCGGTGATCTGGTCGAGCGCGTCAATCAGCACCTCCGCATCGAGCCGGCGCAGCGGATAATAGGCAAAATTCGCCGCCGCCGCCGGATCGCGGCCCTGCGGAATTGCAGCGAGCTGGTAGGTTTTGGAATTCAAAATCAGCCGGTAGAGCCGCTTGAAATCGTAGCCGGACGAAACAAATTCCTTCTCCAAAAACGCGAGCAGCTCCGGGTTGCTGGGCGGGTTGTCCGCGCGAAAATCATCCGGCTCCTGCACGATGCCGCGGCCGAGCAGCCACGACCACGCGCGGTTGACAATATTTTTTGCAAACTGCGGGTCTTTCACCAGCCAGTCGGCGAAAATCGCGCGCGGATCCTTGTCCGGTTGCAGCTTCACTTTTGCGCCGTCGGGCAAAACGGCCTGGCGCGGCGAGCCGTTCAGCGCGCCGACGTTCGTCGAGGCGGGATTGAAAAAGATAATTTCCTCCTTCCACTCGGCGGTGTATTTGGAACCGACGTTGGCGAAAAAGACCGCGAGGTTGGCGAGCTCATTTGACGGCCAGCGTTCCGCGCGTTCGCCGAGAAACGTCAGCGCCACCGTCTGCGCGATGCCGGACGGCGCGCGGTTTTGCATCGCGCGGTAAAAATTCACCGGCGGATTTTCAAAATTGCTGCCGCTGGCGGTGAGCAGCTCGCGGGCAAATTTGTCGCACGGCACATTGTCGCGGATGGCGTCGTGAACCCAGCGGTGATAGGCCTGCGCGGCGTTCGGCCAGAGGTTGATGGGAAACTCGGCCTTGATGCGCAACAGATCGCCCCATTTCAGCGCGAGATAGTCCGCATACTCGTCGCGCGCCAGCAGCCGGTCAATCAGCGCGTGCCGTTTGTCCGGGCTGCGGTCGAGGATGAAATTCTGCGCCTCCGTGGCCGTCGGCAAGGTGCCGGTGACATCCAGAAAAACGCGCCGCACAAACACCGCGTCGGAACACGGCTGCGCCGGGGCGAGGTGCAGCTCCTGAAGCCGCGCAAAGACAATCTCGTCAATTTTATTTTGAGATGCCAGCGATGCGGGCGATTCAAACGGCGTGCCGGCAAGCAGTTTTCCGGCGGCAAGAAACAGCAGCGCCAGCCGCCAAAAAAATCGGGCGGCAGGAATGGCGGCGCACGGGTTCATCACGGCATCAGACGCCCCGGCGATCATAAAAGCTTCAATAAAAGCCACACATTTTTTGTCGTTTGATGACAAGATATGGTTAGTCATCTAATAAATCATTTTAATCATCAATAGTTTGTCTTGTAACCATTCCCGCCGGCCGCGCGTCGAATGGGGCGATGTCATTGCCCGCTTCCAGTCTGGCCGACGCCCCAACGCCAATGCCGGCCATCAAAACGGGCGAGTTCATCACGCTTACCATTGCGCCACAGTGCGGTGAAGAAATTCAGGCGCTGTGCCGCCGGCTCGTCACGCAAATCCGCGAATCGGCCGCCACGCCGCTGCACCTGCTCGCCTTCGGGGATGTCCGTGCCAGCGCGGCGGCCCTGGAAGTGCTGCGAAAAGAATTCGGCCGCGTGGACTGGCCAATCACTTGGATCGAGGGCGCGGCCTGCGATGGCGGTTTGATTGCGGGCATTCACGTCCAGGCTTTCACGGGCGGCGTGGAGCGGATCATGTTTGGCGGCCGCGTCGTGGGTTCGGTGTTCACGGACGGCGGCGCGCGGCAATGCCTCATCGGCGGCCTCACGCCGGCGGAAAAAACAGTTTCGCGCGCCGAACAAACCCGCTTGGTGCTGGAAGATTTGCAAACGGTCTTGGCGCAGGCCGGGTTCAATCTGGCCGACACCGTGCGGACGTGGTTTTTCCTCGAAGATATTTTGTCGTGGTATGACGACTTCAACCGCGCGCGGACGGAAATTTATTCCGGCATGAAATTCCGCACCGGCTCGCTGCCGGCCAGCACCGGCGTGGGTGCGAAAAATCCCGCCGGCGCCGCGCTCGCGCTGGCGGCGTGGGCGTGCCGCCCGCTCGGAAAAAATCCCGGCGCCGCCGAAGTCGCGTCGCCGCTGCAATGCCCCGCGCCCGCCTACGGCAGCGCGTTCAGCCGCGCCATGGAAATCCCCTCGGCTGCCGGCGGCCATTTGTCCATTTCCGGCACGGCGAGCATCGCGCCCGGCGGAAAGACCTTGTGGGTGGGCGATGTCCGCAAACAAATCGAGCTGACGATGGACGCGGTGGAGGCGATCCTGCGTTCGCGCGGACTGTCATTGGCCGACCTCACGCGCGCCACGGCCTATTTTCGGCACGCGGGCGATGCCGGAATTTTTGCGGAATGGCTCGTGGCGAACCGCTTGGCCGACATGCCCGTCGTCTCTGCACAATGCGACGTCTGCCGGGATGACCTGCTGTTTGAACTCGAAGCCGAGGCGGAACGAAAAATATAATTATCGCGGCCTTTTTGGTCTGGCTGGCTAAAAACTGCCGGCTGATTGGAAAGACAATGCAAAACAAGTGTTTGGCTTGCGAACACGTTTCCTAAATGATTCGCATGATAACCAACAATCTTTTCAAAGCAGAACCGGCGCGGCATTCCTGCCACAATGTTGGCAGACTCGCGTTCCCATGTTGACGCCATTGAATTCGCTGCTTTAATACATGCATGCGGACAACCCGCTTGTGCCGCATGCGGGTGTTGGCGTTGCTGCGGTCGCAGAAACGCACCAAGACATCCTCCCAGGTGCGGGTGATCAGTTTGGGGTCTGTGGCGGCCAAAAATGTTTTGGCCATCACCTAATTCATCATGGGCTGGTTGATGGCATCATTTTTCGCCTGGACAATCTTCCTGGCCTGGCCCAGATCTTGCGTGGCCAGGCTTTTCTGAAGTTTGGTTTCGCAATCCTCAAAGTAGAAAACTTTGCCCCGCCGAAACAGTTTGAAACGACTTATCATGTTCGTGCACGTATTTTACGAGCACGAAAAAAAGCCGTTAACAGCGAGTGGCGTGCAATAGCCGAAAGGTGCGGGACGGGTTAAAAAAGTCCTCGACGCATCCGGTTTACTGACACTTTCACTGACTGTTGGCGGTTTTCCGCCCCTTTTTCACCGATAATCTCTCGATTTCCCAGAAAACGAGATGGCGGAAGGGGTGGGATTCGAACCCACGGTAGCCTTGCGACTACTTCTGATTTCGAGTCAGATGCGTTAGACCACTCTGCCACCCTTCCAACCGATTGATTCTATTTACAGAAATGCTGGTTTTCACATTTCAGTATTTGTGTTTTCTATACTCTATACCGGTGTTCTATACTATGTGTGGAAAAATCAGACTCACGTTGGTAAAAAACCTGTGGCCAATCTCATGCGCCACAAGCCATCAGGCAATTATTATGCTCGAATCCGCGTGGGCGGCAAGCTCATTTGAAAATCCATGAAGACGGACACCATGAGCGTTGCCAAGTTGCGTCTGGGAGATTTTCACAAAAAGGAGTGACAGAGGGCTGAAGCTCAAGCAGCTGGCCTTGCATGAACTGAAGCGCACACAGGAAGCGTTCGACCTGCTGCTGCCGGCGGCGGATAAATTTCCTGCACCCTGGACGATTCCATACAACCTCGCGTGCTACTGCGCCCATGATGAGTGAGAAATTCATGGGTTTGGGCCGGCGGTTTTGGCCGGCAAAGGACGCAGGCCAGTATTGCCTTTGATCATTCAAACTTCCACCAATCCAAGAGCGGTCCGGCTTCGCCTTGGACTTGACAGCTAAACGTCACGGCATGCACGCCGCTGACATTGACCACATCGCAGACAATCTCGGTCCATTGCCCATTCGGGCTTCCCGTGATTTTGGCTTCTGCAATCCGGGTGTTCCAATCCTGATCCAGATGAACGCTCAAGGTGCAGTCGGATTGGCCGGGTTTGACGCGGAGGCGCAGCTTTTTTGGAGCGGTTTTGAAATCCAGATATTTATATGCTGCCCGGTCACCATCGTGGATGCCGGACAGTATCTCGGCATCGTCGCCGCCGGTTGACACACGCACATTTCCCCACAGCGCGCAGGCCTGTTCGGCCTCGACCCGCAGGCTGGCGTCGATCGGGCCTTCTGCACCCTGGGTTGTCATTTCCACCTCAGGGATGCTGCCGTCTTTCCGAAAGGCGATGGGTTCCACACAGGCCTTGCGCATCGTGACCACGCCCTGGGTCGAGCGATGGTAGAACACATACCACTTGCCGCCGAATTCGGCGATGGAGCCGTGGTTGTTCCAGTTGCCGGGGTTGCAATGGCTGTTGTCAATAATCACGCCACGATACTGATACGGACCGAACGGCGATTTACTGGTAGCGTAGCCGAGGCAGGAAGGCCGGTGGTCGCGGCTGTTGTCGGCGAAGACTATGTAGTAAATGCCATTGCGCTTGGTCATGTAGGCGCCCTCGTGAAAATGGTGTTCCTTCTCGGTAAGGATGTTGTCCCGAATGGATCCGGCATCGAGTGTCCGCATGTCCTTGTTGAGCCTGGCCATTTTCATGGTGAACTGTCCCCAAATGTAATAGGCCTGCCCGTCGTCATCCACGAACGCGGAAGGATCAATCTCCGTGTATTTGCCGACGTTCAGGAAAGTGGCGTTGGTGAACGGCCCGGTGGGACTTTTGGAAACGGCCACGCCCGGCGGAATTTTCCCGGGCTGGCAGAAGTAGAGATAGTAGTTGCCATCGCGATACTGGCAGTCCGGGGCGTAAAGAATCGCGTCGTTGTCCGGGAGCATGTCATTTTTCCCGGCGGTGACAAAGCTGTTGGGATGCCATTGCCACGTCTGCATATCGCTTGTGGAGAGCACGACGTTGGCTTGGGAGCAATAGTAATTGGTCGCGATGTCGAGCGAACAGTAAACGTAAAGACGTCCATCAGACCCGAGCTTGGCGGACGGATCGGCCGGACAGCATTGCGGAGGCGCTATAGGATTGCGGGCGAATAGGCAGGCAGTGCCAGCAAACAGAACGGCGAGGAGGGGTTTGGTTTTCATTCGTGGTTGGCGGTCGTGTGTCGGCAAGTGAAGTTGGTGTAAGAATCAAAAAAGCTGTGAAGTTTGAGCGCTTTCATGAAATTAGACTTTTGCTTTTCCAAAGCGATGACCCACCGCGCCGTAAAACGCGACGTAGGCATAGGCGATTAGCGGCACGATGAAAGAGAGTTGGATGTTGCTATGGTCGGCAATCCGTTTCACCAAACCATTTTGCGTAGTCGTGATACATACCGCCCCCCCCACGAGCAGGATGTGCTTGCCCACACTCCAACCCGCATCAGCCGTTGGCGGCGAATTGGTCGGCGCGGTTTGCGCGCGGGCAGTGACGATCACACCAGTGATGAGAAATATGGCAAAGGCGGAATTCAATTTAAGTTTCATGGTGATTTCGGATTCAGATTTGGTTGTATGTTCGACCTGACACTGCCGGTTCCGAAAGTAACGGTGGATGCACGCTGGCCGACGGTTGATATTTCTGTTTTCATCGCGAGAACATTAAGTTGCGCATTATCACCAGACATTTAGTTTGAGATCACTTAGGACGGGATCTTCAAATGGTCCGGGCGTGGGGTTGGCCTTGTTCCGTGGCCTGCCAAAATAATCCGCGTCAATCTTTAGCGGTGAGCCGTCGGCGTTTTCGAACGCCAGGCCGGCAATCTTCGCCTTGCCCAGCAACGCGGTCGTGACGGGCTTGGTGGAAACTTGTTTTAGCTCCGGACCGAAGTTGAACTGGATAAATGTCTGCCCGCCCTCCTCCACAACTTTCACATTGGGATTGGTGGCCGGCAGGGTAACAGGGTTTGTTTCTTTGGAGTAAGGCTGCGCTCCGCGATAATAGACGTTCCCGCCCGTTTGCAGCAGGAAATCCCTGGTATCATACACCCAGAGACCAAAGCCGGTGATGCTCGTCTGGGGATTGGCAGTCCGCAGGGGCGCGTCGCTAGGGAGACCTTGTCCGACGAAGATATTGTTAAAGAAACGGTCGTCTCCGCCCTGCGTGACGGTCAAACCGGCAATGGCCGTCGAGTGAGCCTCCATGTGGGGGGTAAGACGTTTCATATCAAACCAATTGTCGATTTTTCCGGTGATCAGGTTATGCACATAAGCTCCGCCTTCGGACATGTCCAATAGACTTCGGGATGACAGCAGGAGGTTGTTATCCACTAGAAATGGACCATGATTCACCTCCACATAGATGTCTTCCGTGCTGTTGTCGTGAAATAGATTTCCAGAAATCCGCGTGCCTTGCGCCATCCAATCGAGCCAGATTCCGCGGTAGGCGCGGTAGATGTGATTGCCGCGGATCTCGGTATCAATAGCTCCATGGAACTTGATGCCCGCCTGCTCGTAGCCGGTGAACATCTGTCGCACGTGGATGTCATGAATGGTGTTGCCGGTGATGGTGCTGAAGGCCGCGCCCAGGCTGCCGACGATGCCGGCTTGCTCACAGTGGGAAATGGTGTTGTTGCGGACGATGTGGTGGCCGATGTTTTCCCGGGTCCAAGGAATTGAGAAAGCATGGGCGCGCTCGATAGTTTTGACATAGCCATCGGCGCTGCTGGCGGAGTTGTTGTCAAACTCGTCGCCATATTTTCCCAGCGCCACGCCGGAGCAAATCGAATGGCTGATGACGTTGCTCTCAATTATCCAGCCCTTGCTCCAATGTGTGCCGATCAGACCGATCTGTTCCGCCGTCGGCGGCGACCACGGCGTGGCGGCATCGCGCAGCGTGAAACCGCGCACTGTGATGAAGTTACAGCCTGTTTGGCTTGGATAGAAAACCGACTGGCGCACATTGATCTCCACGAGGTGTTCGTTCGGGTTCACGCCCTTGAACTGCGCCCAGATCGTCGTGTTATCAGCCTCAACTTTGCCAAACCACAACGGAGTCTCACCTGTCGGCTTCAACACATCCTCCACCTTGGCTGCCTCGGCCAGCCAGTCGCCATTGAGATAGACCGCACCAGTGTGATGCTCACGACCTTTCGCATTGAACCAGTCACCGCGGATGAGGTCGCGGTAGGGATTGAAACTGCCGAAATAGGAATTCGGCAGCGTCACTTTCCAAACATCTTCCTGAACCTGCACCCAGCCCCTAATGACTTCGGAACCTTTGATCTCGACCGGTTCGCCGCGTGCGGCTTGATACACTATGCGCTTTGCATC
>Ga0316229_1002568_pt1 | contig 15526 bp, 16 predicted proteins | sample TBH18023metaG_FD_206011 | JGI IMG/M metagenome (GOLD analysis project Ga0316229, IMG submission 206011) | Freshwater microbial communities from Trout Bog Lake, Wisconsin, USA - TBH18023 | ecosystem: Environmental > Aquatic > Freshwater > Lake > Hypolimnion/Profundal zone | place: USA: Wisconsin... | reverse complement strand
ATTGAAAATTTTCATGCTTTCAGTATCTTTGATTCGAAGTTACCAAGAACTTTTAGCACATAGTATGCCAATCCCCAGTATTTATTAACATTCTAAGTGTAAAGACAGACTCTAATTACTCGATAGTGACGATCAGCCCCCGGTTTGTCATTTCAGATTTCATTGGCAGGAGAATTTCTGCAACACCGTTCCTAACCGGACAACGGCCTTTCATATGAGCGATCAGGGCACATTGTTCAGCCTGTTCGGTATTATGTTTGCATACATCCACAAGGGTTTCAATAACGAAGTCGAAAGTGTTCACTTCGTCATTATACAGAACAAGATCCAGGATATCTTCCTGCTGAGGATGGGTACTGCCCGAAGGATCTTTTTTTTCTTTGGTCATTGTGATGAAATTCGCCTGCAATATTACAATTAATTTAAAAACCAAAGCCTGCTTGCATTATTTTTGCCAACAGTATGAAAGACCTTCAATCACTGGCTGAAACGCTTGATAAACGACTCAAACAGCCCCTTCCCGGCCTTGAAGCCCAGCTTATCATGGCCAGCCGCAAGAGGCTGAATTTTAAATTCCCCTCCGGCATCATGTCTTCAGCAAAGCCCAGCGGGGTATTATTGCTGTTGTACCCTAAAAACGGGGAGATCTGTTTTATTTTAATGAGAAGGCCGGATTATACGGGGGTTCATTCCGGCCAGATTAGCCTTCCCGGCGGGAAGTTTGAACCCGGCGACAGGGACCTCATAGCAACTGCAGTGAGGGAGGCAAAGGAAGAAGTAGGGATAAAGCCATCCACCGTCAAAATTATCGGGACCCTTACACCTCTGTATATTCCTCCCAGCAATTACATTGTAACCCCTTCGGTTGGCTGGGCTGAACAGAGGCCTGAATTCAAAGCGGATCCGAGGGAAGTGGACGAAATGATAGAGGTGAAACTTGCCGATTTTCTCGACGACCGGTATTTGCAGAGCAAAAGGATAAAGCTGTTTATGGGAATCAGCGCAAACTTTCCATGCTTCTACATTGACGGAAATGTCATATGGGGAGCAACAGCAATGATGCTTAGCGAGTTCCGCATGATATTAAAAGAAATTCCCTGAGTTACTTCTTCGAAAAGGACTCAAAACAGAATGAACCCGGAATACGCCCGGCGGTATAGGTATGCAACACCTGGCCTGTGGACTGGCTGCAACGGTAAACATAGCCGTTCTGGGTATAATTAACAGCATCGCTTACATATGCTTCCCCTGTATTGGGATCAATACCTAGGCCGTAAAAGAGATGTCCGTTTGCAGGAATCAAAGCGGTTGAGGGCAATTCAGTTGCGCTGACCGGCATCTGGAAAACCCCTCCGTTAATGAAATACAGGGTATCACCGGTCGGATTGATGCAGAGCCTGCTTGGAACACCTTGCTGGGCTGGGAAATTAAAAGTTTTTTCAACGATCATAAGCGCAGGATCGATTCGCTTGAGAGTCGGAGCTTCATAATTATTATATCCCCCGGTGCAGAGAACCCATATTTTATTTTTACGGTCAACAGCGATACTCACAGGTTCCTTGCCCATGGCCAGGCTGTCGACTATGATATCGGTGCGGGTATCCACGATATAGACCTGGGACTTGCGATCAGCAGTGGTCTGGTTGAAACTGCCGATACAGGTGACGAACATATAATTCCCGAAATGTGCCAGTCCTTCGGTCCAGTAAGGAGTTGCGATGGTTTTGGCAATTGTCATTTTGCGCAGGTCAACAACAGAAATATTCCTCTGCATGTTGGTGACATATGCTTTAGTTGAATCGACGAATTCGATATACCTGGGGGAATTAAAACCACTGATGGTTGCCAGGGATTTGAAATCGGTAAGTGATACGACCTCGATGTTGTTTGAATTATTGACAACAATGAATCCCCTGTTGCCCAGGATATTCATAGACTGGGCTACATCTCCCAGTTTCCTGTCGTTAGCGGTTTGGTAAATGTCGGAGTAAATTATATCAGATTTACCGGCAATGTAAGATACCGAGGCATTGGCCCAGTTGAAATTGCCTTCGTTTACAACGAAAACGCCTTTGTTGTATGCAACCGTTGTATCCTGAACCGGAGGATCAACAGTATTTTCACGGATAGGCGTCTTTGAACATCCTGAAAAAACATATGCCCCCATAATAGCAAGCATCAGCAGCTTACCTCCACGGAGACCAATATGTTTAATGTTCTTTATTGTAGTGGTTTTATTTTTTGAATTCAAACTTCGCAGTTAATGAATAATTAATTCCCGGCATCGGCATATTCTTTACACTCTGGTAATCGAGATTGAAAAGATTATTGACTTTGGCCAGTAAAGATATAACAAAATTATTCAAATGGAATGATTTCCCTAAAATAATATTTGACAATGAATAACCCGGCATATATGATTGATTGTCAGAAGATGTGTATCTTTTATCAACATATGCAAGATTGTATCCCAGTGTAAAATTCCAGCAATTGAGGTTCAGGGTACCGTTATAAGTATTTTCAGGTATATAGATGAGTTGTTTACCAAGTGACATGTCTTCGGGGGAAGTCGTTTTCTCATTGGTTGACTTGCAAAACGTATAATTATTTGACATCGTGATCTGTAATTTCCTGATCTTCCATTTTATATTCAGGCTTGTTTCCACCCCTCTGGCGTTGACTTCACTCACATTCTGAGGTTCCCAGATCGAGGGGTTGGACGGCATCGGGTTCCATACGATCATGTCATGCATCCAGGAATAATATCCTGATACGGAAGTTTCAATAAAAAAGTTACTGGTTTTGGAAGGATAGTTATAAGTAATTCCCCCCTCGATGCCGTTATCATATTCAGGTCTCAGATTCGGGTCACCCCCGGGGTTCCAGTAAAGATCGTTCAGGGTCGGGTACCTGTAATTCCTCGAAACATTTGCGTTGAAGTACAGGTTGATCTTGTTGAAAGGTTTGTACTCAACTCCCAATGAGGGGATAAACGGCATAAATGCCCCGTCCAGGTAGTCTTCGCGAAGTATCAGCGTTGTTTTTACATGCGTGTTGAAGTCATATTCCGATTCAAAATAAAAACCAAGGGTATTCCTGGTTTTAATCCCGTTATAGTCATCAGACTTCACATATTCATAATTATAATCCAGGCCGGGTTTGATGGTCAGGTTCTTAACACCGGAATAATTGAACCTTGCCGAAGTCAGCCAGGAATTATACCTGTGATCCTGGTTCACCAGCATGCTGTCGTCCCTGTAATTCATGAACTGGTTCACCATGCAGGTCTTAATCCAGAAATTCCAGGATTTTTCAACCAGCTTATACTCGAGGATTGACCTCAGTGTTTTGGCAAGGAGCTTTTGCTCATAATAATATCCGACCACCTGGGGGGGGATGTCCCTGTTGTCATAACTGTACCAGATATGCGCGCCCAGGATATGCTTGTCTTTGATCTTCCAGAAAGCCTCTTCAGTAATTCCGTACTGCAGTACTTTGGCATCGTGTTGCTTAACTGTTTCGCCTGTATTGTCATTATAATAGGGGAAATCGTTAAGTGCAGTGGTGTAATTGAACCTGGTATGGGATTGGAATGAGGAACCCCCTCCAACAAATTCTCCCAGGGTTGTATAATTATTAAAACTGGCAATGGTCTGTCCAAGGGATGCGTGTATTCGGTTGCTCCAGTCAGGATTGGTCACCAGGTTGACGACCCCTCCGAAAGCACCGCTGGTCTTGGTAAGTCCCGACGCCCCGTAAAGCACTTCAATATGGTCGAAAGCTGAAACAGGTATCTGTGTAAGATCCGTTTGTCCCAGCATGGGGCTGTTCATGCTGATACCATTCCATTCCACCTGTGTATGGTTCGCAGTGGTCCCCCTGAAGGATGTGGTTGCCAGGCTTCCCGGGCTGTATTGCTTGATGAAAATGGTAGATATCTGTGATAAAATGGCCGAAAGGTCGCCTTCGCGATATGGTACAAGGATCAGGGAATCGAAAGTTACCTTCTTATACCCTTTATTATCGGGAACAAGGTTGGCCCTGACCTCCATCTCTTTCAGGTGCAGGGTGTCATTGAATGCCTGAGCTGATGCGCTGCCCGGGTCCTGAAGCAGAAAAAAACAAGTAAGCCCGATTGTTAAGATGTATCTGATCAGGGTGTTAATATTTCAGAAGCTTTTTGATTAACCTGAATGATGTTTCGGGGTTGATGAAACTCACAAAATAAATTCCCGGCTTAAGGTTTGAAACATCAACTATTGTGCTGGATGAAAAAGTGGACTGCAGTATTGTTTTGCCCATCTGGTCTGCGATCTCATAATGCACGGGAACTGAAGTATGGGCGAAAAACCTTGCTGCATCCGAACAGGGATTGGGAATGATGCTTACTTCGGGCATTTTCCTGTCAGCTACGCCTGTCGGTGCGTTATGTAGCAGCCCCACCCCGTCGAGGTCAAATCCACCGGTATCAAAAGGCGTGGGCCATGGATCGTTGATTTTATTGTTCTGCGAATCATACCTTGCATACGCATCCTGGATGCAGCCTACCACATCGATGATCCGGATGCGGGTAATATTGTGGATGTCAACCCTGACGCTGTCTTTAAGCTGGTAAAGATCGAAAGGTGTTCCATAAAAACACCTGTATTTCCCGGCAAGATTATAGATCTTCCTTGTGTCTAAGGTATCGAAAGTGGATACCTGCTGCTGAGTTTGTGTAAGTGAAACCGAGGGGAACCTTACGAAATTAATACCGTCGGAACTTACTTCAACATAAGCCAGTTCGAGGAAGCCGTCGCTGAAAGCGTTTTCAAAAACGGCGAAATCCCAGCCCGACTGGTCGGAGATCACCGTATCGAAAGCAAGAGTGGCAACTCCTCCGTCGCCAAGGCTCAGTACCAATCCGTCGGGTACGCCTGTAGCCATAAAAACATTGCCGTAAGATGCGCGATTGGAATTGTTATAAAGGAAATTTGTATCGGCAATATTCACATACCCCCTTGTTACCCAGCATTTTGATGCCCAGGCGTAAAAAACGGAACTGTCTTTACTGATCGCAGTTGTTCCGGGGGTTCCCGGCGGACCGGGGTACTGCCCTGAAACAAACTCAGAACTCAGCATCAGCGTTATAACAGAGAAAAATATGATCAGCTTACTGTTCACGTTTGCGAAGATACAAATTCCTGTTTTAGATATGCCATCTGCATGTAAAGCAAATATTCATACCTTTGTGTATACAATTATCGAATATGCACTTTTTACCCTCCTGGATTACACGGCACTCCTCCCGGATAATACTCTCAGGAATTATCCTCCTTACTATCTCTGCCGGCTGCTCAAAAAATAAATTTTCCTGTGACGCCTACGGGTTCAAGAAGGCCAATAAGATGAAGAAGAATAAAAGCAATTACGGCGCATTATACAACTCCAAACCCAAGCCTGTCCCGAAGAATTACGTGATAAAAAACGGACGATAAACGCTTCCGGATTTCCGATTTCCCAATTGACTGCCGACTGCAGACTGCAGACTATCTTACTCTTCCGCCTTAAAAAAGCTCTCATGTCCCGGGTAGTACAGATTGTCTTTCGCTTTCTCAGGTGGAACGGTAAAATACACCATCAGGGATTCGGCACAGAGAATGTTATTATTATCAAAGATTTTTACTGAAATGTCGGCCAGGTTCCTCCTCATCTGTAAAAGGGACGCACGTATGGTAAGCTTTCCCCGGTCAACATACAAGGGTTTGATATAGCGGATCTCAGCTCTCGAGGTAACGCCAGCCGACCTCAGCCTCACGTACACGAACCATGAAGCGATTTCGTCCATCAGCGTGGCCTGAATCCCCCCATGCAGTATGGTATGATATCCCTGGAATTGTTTTTTGGGTTCCCAGTATGAAACGATCTCCTCTCCTTCTTCAATAAATGTCATTTGAAGACCCAAGGAATTACCGGGGGAACAACCAAAACAGTTGTACCCTTCGTATGCTACAAAAGGATTGTTAACCTTTCGCATCATCTATTTCTTTGCCGGGCTGCTTACTTTGAATTTGGTGGTTTTTACGGCTTTCCCGGTTTCATCGAATTCGGTCCAGGGACCGTCTTTCTGCCCGCTGGTATATTTACCGGTGACCTTGAACTTACCGTTTCTGTAATATTCTGCGTAATCCCCCGAAAGTTCATTTTTTGAGTAATTCGACAGTATCTGGATCGTGTCATTATCGTAGTATGTCCTCTGAGGACCTTCGAAATTACCGCTTTTGTAATTGTACTGGGCCAGAAGCCTCCCGTTTTTATTGTACCAGCGCGACATGCCGTCCCTCTGGTCATCAAGGTAATTCGATTCTTCCTGTATCTTACCGTTATCATAGTACAGTCGGTACATCCCTGTTCTCAACCCATTGAGGTAATTGGTTTCAGAAAGAGGGAAATCGCTGACCTGGGAATACATGATCTGCTGCCCGTTGAGTTGCCCATTGCGGTATGCTTCATATAAAAGGACTTTACCCCTGCGGTCGAACGAAACAGCCGGCCCGTTCTTCTGGCCTGCCTTGTAAATCTCAAGTTTAGAAAGGATATTGTTCGGGTAAAAGCTTACCCAGGAGCCGTCTTTTTTCCCCTGGATGTAAAATCCTTTGCTCAGAATCTCACCTGATTTTTCTTCCCAATAACCTGTTTTAGAACCTGCAGCATCAGTGCGGTTAAGAGTATCGGCGGTTTTAACCTGGGCACCGGCCTTTGGCATGGCCGTGATAGTCATGAGGAGCAGGAATGCAAATGCAACTAGAAAATTCTTTTTCATAATGCTTATTTTATTATTTCGGATTACGTAAGGATACGCCGCAAAGTTAAAATTATTTCCGTCCTTGTCCAAGCCTGTTTAAAGGTTCTGCATAAAGATCAAAGCTTTCGGCAGAAATAATCATTACTTCTTCGAATGTCCCGGCTTTCAGTTTATTGCCGGCAACAGGGATCAGCACCTCATTGTCAATCTCGGGGGAATCTCCCTCGGTGCGGGCAATGTAGTAATCCCCTTCGGTCCTGTCGACCAGGACTTTGAACACCTTGTCCACCTTGGCCTTATTCCTCGTCATCGAGATGTCCTGCTGCAGCGCCATGATCTCATCCGCCCTGTCCTGTTTGATTTTCTGGCGGATGTCATCCTTCAGCCTGTAAGCCGATGTGTCCTCTTCATGCGAATAGGTGAAGACACCCAGCCTGTCAAACCCTGTCTCAGCTATAAAATCATACAATTCCCTGTACTCTTTTTCGGTTTCCCCTGGATAGCCTGAAATAAAACTGCTCCTGAGGGTGACGCCGGGTATCCTCTCCCTGATCGTCCTTATCAGTTTGCGTGTTTTTACGGATGACAGCCCGCGTTTCATAGACCTTAAAATACGGTCGCTAATATGCTGGAGAGGGATGTCAAGATAGCTGCAGATATTATCATGATCAGCGATCACTTGCAGAATTTCTTCAGGAAAACCATGCGGGTATGCATAATGCAGTCGGATCCAGCCATCGGGATTAACAGCGGCAAGCTGTTTCAGCAGTGATGCTATCCTGCGACGTTTATACAAGTCAAGTCCATAATAAGTGGTATCCTGCGAGATCACGATGATCTCCTTTACACCATTGGAAACAAGTCCTTCAGCTTCTTTTATAATGTCGGCGGATGGGCGTGAAACGTGGGCTCCGCGTATTCCCGGGATTGCGCAGAATGAGCATTTGCGGTCACATCCTTCGGCGATTTTCAGGTAAGCATAATGTGAGGGAGTGGATATTATCCTTTCACCGAGAAGGTGCTTGTTATAATGCCCTCCAAGATCCTTTACGATTTTCTTCAGCTCGTTGACCCCGTAATAGGCATCCACCTCGGGGATGTCCTTTCTTAGCTGCTCGCGGTATCTTTCAGAGAGGCATCCCATGACGAACACATGGCTTAGTTTGCCCTGTTCTTTGGCCTGCACGTATTGAAGGATGGTATCGATGGATTCCTTTTTCGCATCCCCTATGAAACCACAGGTATTGATGACCATGGTGTCAAGGCCTTTTATAGAGGAAGGATCGAAGGAGATTTTCAGGTTGCCGGCATCCAGCTGTTTTTGCAGGAGTTCGGAATCTATAAGGTTTTTGGCACAGCCAAGGGAGACGATTCCGATATGATGAGGCCTTAACCTGGTTTTCAACCGGATTTATTTATTTGAAAAGACTGTCAACGAATTCAACCCTGTTAAAGATCTGCAGATGTTCGAGTTTTTCTCCCACACCTATATATTTAACGGGGATCCTGAACTGGTCTGAGATACCAATGACAACGCCTCCTTTTGCTGTTCCGTCAAGCTTGGTGAGGCAGAGCGCATTCACTTCTGTGGCGGCCGTGAACTGTTTGGCCTGTTCAAACGCATTCTGGCCTGTGGAAGCATCCAAAACAAGCAGTACTTCATGGGGCGCTTCCGGAATCAGTTTCTGAATGACTTTCCTGATTTTGAAAAGTTCATTCATGAGGTTTACTTTATTGTGCAGTCGGCCGGCTGTGTCAATGATGATGACATCGCTGTTGCGTGAAATGCCTGAATTGACTGTATCATATGCCACGGATGCGGGGTCGGCGCCCATTCCCTGCATGATGATCGGCACATCCACCCGTTCGGCCCAGATCCTCAGCTGATCAACGGCAGCGGCCCTGAACGTATCGGCAGCGCCAAGGAGTACCGATTTGCCGGCTTTCTTGAAATGATAGGCAAGTTTGCCAATGGTTGTGGTTTTCCCAACCCCGTTCACCCCTACCACCATGATAACATAGGGTTTGTATGGAAGGGCAAAATCAAATCCTTTCTGGTCCTCTATGGAATTTTCAAGCAGCAGGCCGGCAATCTCTTCTTTAAGTATGGTATTCAGCTCGGCAGTACCCAGGTATTTATCCCTGGCAACCCGCTTTTGTATTCGCTCAACGATCCTGACAGTGGTCTCCACTCCCACATCCGAAGTCACAAGAATCTCTTCAAGGTTGTCCAGGACTTCGTCGTCGACTCTGGATTTGCCGGCAACAGCCTTGGATATCCTCGAGAAAATACTGGTCTTGGTTTTTTCCAAGCCCTTGTCGAGATCTTCTTTTTTTTCTTTGCTCAGGAAACTGAACAGGCCCATGGTAAGGGTTTATATAAAAAAAGCTTTTTTCAGATGAAAAAAGCTTTCCATGATCAAATGAATCTGATTAATCGTTCTTTCCGGCCAGGAAGTCTTTTACCTGGTCATTGGGAACCATAGCTTCCTTGAATACGTAAGCTCCGGTCTTTTTGGAACGTACCATGCGGATCACTTTGGTGTAATCCTTTCCGGTGGTTGAACCTTTAAATGAAGCAACTACTTTCTTTGCCATATCTCTGCTTATTTAATTTCTTTGTGGACAGTCATTTTTTTGAGGTATGAGTTGTACTTTTTCAACTCCAGTCTCTCGGGTGTGTTCTTCTTGTTCTTCTTGGTGATGTAACGCGACATCCCCGGCACACCGCTTGTTTTCTGCTCTGTGCACTCCAGAATCACTTGAATTCTCTGGTCTTTGCTCTTCTTTGCCATGAAAAATTATTCTTAGAAATTTTCGGACTGCAAAAGTACAAACTTTCCCCGAATAAACAAAAATTATTTAATACTTTTAAGCTGTCAATCAATCCAAAGCTTTTACAAAGTCATCAGATGCGCTGGAATTCGTTTGTTCACGGGTATCAATCGTACCTCCGTCTCGAAAAGTCCCTTTCGAAGAATTCCATAGAGGCGTATGTGCATGATGTGCTTAAACTTACCCATTATCTTGAACTCAAGGGCAACCCGGCCACTCCTCAACAGATTACCCTGAAAGATCTTCAGAATTTTTTACGGTGGATTGGTGAGCTCGGTATGACAGCGACATCGCAGGCAAGAATAGTTTCGGGCCTGAAAGGATTTTATAAATACCTCCTGCTCGAGAACCTTATCCGCAAAGATCCTACCGAATTACTGGAATCTCCCAAGACCGGCCGAAAGCTGCCGGTTTTTCTCACTGTTGACGAGATCAATGAGATGACAGCTGTAATCGACCTCAGCACCGTGGAAGGAAAACGCAACAAAGCCATACTGGAAGTCCTCTACGGATGTGGGTTGCGGGTATCCGAACTGGTCAACCTGAGAATAACCAACCTGTATTTCAACGACGGGTTTATCAAGGTGGTTGGAAAGGGCAACAAAGAAAGGCTGGTTCCGCTTGGCGACACTGCCCATAACGAGATCGTACATTATTTAAAGGAGATCAGGACAGGAATAACGGTAAAGAGCGGGAATGAAGATTTTGTATTCCTGAACCGCAGGGGGACAAAGCTAAGCAGGGTACTGATCTTCACCATGATCAAGGACCTTGCAGTGAAAGCAGGGATAAAGAAAAATATAAGTCCGCACACCTTCCGCCACTCCTTTGCGACCCATCTCGTCGAAGGCGGAGCAGACCTGCGCGCCGTGCAGGAAATGCTTGGACATGAATCAATCACCACGACGGAGATCTACACGCACCTCGACAGGGAGTACCTGAGGAGCACCATTATACAGTTTCATCCGAGGAGCAGGTAGAGAGGTGGCGAGGTAGCGAAATCAGTTAGCGAGGTAGCGAGAAGCGAGGTAGCGAAATCAGGTAGCGAGGTAGCGAGAAGTGAGGTAGCGAAATCAGGTAGCGAGGTAGCGAGAAGTGAGGTAGCGAAATCAATTCAAAATTCATCAATCGTTGATTAATATTCGATATTCAACATAATTTCGCTACCTCGCTACTTCACTACTTAAATGGTGAATCCGGCTCCTTGGCCATGTGGTTGTAAACCATCCCATCCATGAACCTGGGGAAGAACTTGTTCAGGAGCACCGTCATTTTGCCCATGGTGGTGAGGACTATTCTGTCACGGCGTTTTTCAATGGCATTACAGATGTGCAATGCAACAGTTTCGGCAGGCATCAGTTTGCTTTCGTCAAGCGGGGTTTCACCTTGTGAACTGCCGTCTTTCGACAGGGCCACGTTGCGGATGTTGCTGGATGTGAAACCGGGACAGGCAATCAGCACATGAAGCCCTTTTTTCATATTCTCAATGCGGATCACTTCCAGAAGTCCGTGCATGGCAAATTTCGAGGCTGAGTAGCCTGTGCGGCCCGGAAGCCCTTTATAACCGGCAACAGAGGAGACCCCGACCAGGGAGCCTTTTGTTTTCAATAAATAAGGGAGGGCATATTTTGAACAATAGGCTGTCCCCCAGAAGTTGGTGTCCATCAGTTTGCGGATGACATCAAGATCAACGTCTTCGAACAAGGCCCGCATGGATATCCCGGCATTGTTGATCATCACGTCTATCCTTCCGAATTTTTCAACTGCAGCTTCGATCAGCTTCCGGCAATCCTCTTCACGGGTTACGTCAGATTGTACCGAAATGTAATCCGCAGTATTCCATGAAGAAGTGATCTCATCCAGCATTTCCTTTCGCCGGGCCGAAAGAACGACTTTAGCGCCACGTTTATGTGCCTCGGCGGCAAGGGCTTTTCCAATGCCTGAGGAAGCTCCGGTGATGATGGTGATCTTGTTGTTCATGGTTTAAAGTTTGGGGCAAAGATATTAAGTAGCGAGGTAGCGAAATAGCGAGGTAGCGAAATTTTATTTTACCTTCGTAAAAAACATTCATGACCGAGAGGGAGTTGTTTTACCGTTACCTTGGCCTGCCTGCTTTCGGGCCTATGGCGCTTGACATTGTTAAGGCCGAAGGCGTGTATTTATACGATCGCGATGGCAGGGACTATATTGATATGGTATCCGGCATCTCGGTCAGCAATGTGGGGCATCGTCATCCGCAAGTAATTGAAGCTATAAAAAAGCAGGCCGTCGATTATCTCTATGTCAATGTTTACGGTGAGTTCATTCATTCTCCACAGGTAAAACTTGCCGAAAGGCTCAGCAGCCTTCTCCCCCCTTCACTGGATTCGGTGTATTTCGTGAACTCAGGAGCCGAGGCCATTGAGGGTGCGCTGAAACTAAGTAAGCGATATACCGGCAGGCCGGGTATTATTTCCTTTAAAAATGCCTACCATGGTTCGACCCACGGAGCGCTCAGCATTCTTGGAAATGAAACCATGAAACAGGCTTTCAGGCCGTTGCTGCCCGATGTTAGCTTCCTGGAATTCAACAATTTCTGCGACCTCGACAGGATTAATTCACAGACTGCCTGCGTGGTTACGGAAACTACACAGTCTGAAGCAGGCCTTATCCCATCGGACTATGGATTTATGTTTCAGTTAAGAAAACGCTGCAACGAAACCGGGGCTTTACTGATCATCGATGATGTACAGATGGGGTTCGGGCGTACAGGCCATTTGTTCAGTTTTGAAGAATACGGGATTGTTCCTGATATTCTGGTTCTTGCAAAAGCGCTTGGAGCAGGATTGCCGCTGGGTGCGTTCATCGCTTCAAAGACTGTGATGGAAACCCTGGCATTTAACCCCGAACTCGGTCATATCACTACTTTCGGAGGGCATCCCCTAAGCTGTGCTGCAGCCCTGGCCGGTCTTGACATCATGCTACAGCCGGGACTTATTGAGCAAGCAACTGAAAAAGGCAGGCTTATTGAAGAACTGCTGGCCCCGGCATTACAAAATGGCAGCATCAGCGCGGTCCGACGCAAGGGACTGGCTTTGGGCATTGACCTTGGCGATCCTTCAAAACGTAAAGCTTTTCTTGAAGCTGCCTTACAGCAAGGGATATTCACTGATTACTACCTGTTCAGGCCGGCCACATTCAGAATCGCACCACCATTGGTGATCAGCGATGAAGAGATCAGGGAAGGCATGAGCAGATTACTGAAGGCCCTGGCTTCTCTCTGATGAAGTAAAATCCTGGTAACGATATTCTTTCAGATTTTTACTGTGCTTACCGTTCTGCTCCGTGAATTGGTAGTCAAACGGATGAAGTAATATCCCCTTGGCAGGTCGGCGCCGGGAAGATTAAGCTGGTGTGCCCCTTTTTCCTGGTATCCCGAAACCATGGTTCTTACTTCTTTCCCGCAGATATCGATGAGGGATAAGTTAATAAAACCTTCCTCGGGCAGATAATAATCCACTGTTGCATGATCACTGAACGGGTTGGGATACGAAGTAACACTGAACCCGGAACCATTGTCAGCGTTTGCCCCGATTCCTGTCGGGTATGGCTGGATAGTACTGAAGTAAACATCCTCCTCTCCGTTCAGTGTATTGGTCCACGCAAGATATGCCCGGTAATTGTCGGAGATCATGGCTACGTAATCTCCCATTTTTTGCTGTTGAAGAGTCCCGATTCCCGGCCATCCTACACGTGAACTGAACAAGGGGGAAAGTTTCTGGTTTGCCGACCAGGTAGTTCCCTGGTCCACCGAATAAGAATAATAAAGAGCAGAGAAAAGGGAATCGGGAGGGGAATCACGGGTGTCGAGCCAGGTCGCGTCAATCCTGCCGTTCGGTGCAACCGACATAGTCCCGAACCACTGGTAGTTGGTAGTGCTCTGATCATCATTCACTCTCACGGGGCTGCTCCAGGTAAGTCCGCCATTAATGCTCCTTGAAAACATTACATCAGCTGAATCGCCGTTTGAGTATCTCACTACTGATGCCAGGATATATATATTACCGTTTGAAGCCCCGCCGGAATGGTCTACCGCAGTGCTGGCCTGCCCCGTTAAACCTACTGGGTTTAGTCGGCTCCCGTACCATAACTGCCCGTCAAGGTTTACCAGGGTCGTTTGCCAGTCAGGGACTGAACCTGGATTCTGGACGTTGGTCGATCTCAGTACGATTAACTCTCCGAAGATGTCGCTTTTACCGCTGATATACACTTCCCCATTATTGCCAATAGCCATAGTTCCCCAGTAAGGGTTTCCCGGAAGGTTTGTACAATCTCCGAAACTGGCCCCATCATCGGTGGAACGTGTGAAAGCACCTGTGTAACAGGAAGTCCAGATATAATTCCAATCGCAATAAATATTTCCTTTCCCTGCTCCTCCAGTGCGGTCAATGACCATCCATTGCTTGTCTCCCCCATGAGCATCCACGCCTGCATCCCAGGCTGCTCCTCCATTGCTGCTTTTGAAGACCTTACATTGGTAATCCGTGTTATTAACTATGGTCAGGCTGTTGTAATAAAAATTGCCTGAGGAGTCGCAATCCAGCACAGGGTCGCTCCTGAAGACTAAGGGGTTGATAACACCCGGGAAGGTCCAGGTTTGTCCGCCATCAGTGGAATAAGCGTAACCTGCCTGCCTGAAATTGCTGCTCACATTATCAAACTGTCTCCAGCCGATAAGGATGTGCTGGGGATTCAAGGGATCAATGGTCATGGATGGCTCATTGGCAGCATCCCCTGGGATATTCTGCCCGTTGGCATCCACATTGACCTGGACCATGCTGTAGCCTGCTGTTTTAATCCTGGGGGCTGTAGTATGAGGTCTTGCCTGTGGAGGCATATAAGGCTGGTCTGGGGTTTCGTGAAGCAATTTCCCCATTGGCCGGTAGTTCGATTTCCCTGTCTGGGAGAAAGTGATTGCCGGTACTATAAGTATTATTGATAACACTGTACCTATAAATAAGTTTCTTGTTTTCATGATGTAAAATTACCTAAAATATCGAGGAGGATGTATAAAATATTTATTCCAAATGCCGGACTTGAAGTGTTTTCTTGTTCGCCTTCATTACCTTTGCTGTAATCAGTTCCTGAAAAGCAGGGACTTCTTTTAACATCTCAAACCATATTAAAAATCAAAACAAATGAAAAAAGTCAATTACCTGCTGATCCTTATTGTTTTCTGCACATTACAGATTGCACAGGCACAAAAATCCGATTACAAACTTCTCAAACCCATCACTCTTGAAGGGGATATGGGCTGGGATTACTTACTTGCAGATGATGCCACACAAAGATTATACGTATCGCATGGAAACATGGTCCAGGTAGTGGACCTGAAAACAGAGAAACTGGTAGGCTCCATTCCCGGTACTATCGGCGTTCATGGCATTGCCATCGCAAAGGAGTTCAACAAAGGCTTCATCACTGCAGGCCGTTTGGATTCAGTTATTGTATTTGACCTTACCACGCTTCAGACCATTGCAAAAATAAAAACAGATAAAAACCCGGATGCCGTCTTATATGATGCCTTCAGCAAGAGGGTGTTTACCTTCAACGGCCGGGGCAGTTCAGTCACCGCAATTGATGCCAGGTCCAATGAAGTAGTAGGGACTATGCCTGTTTCAGGTAAGCCCGAAGCTGCAGTGTCAGATGGTAAGGGAAAGATCTTTGTGAATATTGAAGATAAATCGACCATTGCAAAATTTGATGCGAAGACCCTTAAAGTTGAAGCAGAATGGCCTCTTGACCCGGGGAAGGAACCCTCAGGTCTTGCCATCGACCTTAAGACTAACCGCCTTTTCTCAGCCTGCGGCGAATCAAAGACCATCGTGGTCATGGATTGCACCAATGGCAAGATCATTGCTTCCCTAC
>Ga0316229_1002555_pt1 | contig 15596 bp, 18 predicted proteins | sample TBH18023metaG_FD_206011 | JGI IMG/M metagenome (GOLD analysis project Ga0316229, IMG submission 206011) | Freshwater microbial communities from Trout Bog Lake, Wisconsin, USA - TBH18023 | ecosystem: Environmental > Aquatic > Freshwater > Lake > Hypolimnion/Profundal zone | place: USA: Wisconsin... | reverse complement strand
GAAATAATTAGAAAGTTTTTGGGTAAATAGTTCTTTGATAGGTAACAGATGTTACCATACGGAGGTTATATGAAACTATGCACTTGGAGATTGTGCCGAAAACAGATTATCGTTGCCTTTTACGGGGAAGATAACTGTGAGTATTGTTGCGGTCAATGTTGGAAACATCAGTTGGAAGATATGCAAAGGAGTGAATTATGGCTGAAAACCCACAAAAACCCACAGGAGCAACCACAGAAAGAAAGCCCGACTGGTTCTTAGTTTCAACTGGCGGACACGATTGTATTTGGGCGTGTCACGCTTGTGAACCGACTTGCGTATTAACCGCAGTCAAACGACCTCACAAGTGTCCAAACCCCAAATAAAGGCTTTCGGGAGTGCCTAAAAACTCCCTAATTTTTACAATAATATGGATAACTTTACAGGGTTAATTCCGGACCCGAGAACACCGGAACAAAAATCCACAGACTATCAGCATTCAGAAGTTGCCGGAGCTGTGGCTATAAATTGGCAGGTTAAAGACCCAAGCCAGTGGAAAAAATACTCAATAAGGAACCAAAACGGTGCTTGGGATTGCGTTGGAAACGGATGCGCCAAGGCTATTGAAACAAACACCGGAGAGGTTGAATCGGCTCACCCAATTTACGCAAGGCGCGCCAACTTTCCTGATCATGGGATGTATTTGCAGAACGGAGGTAGCATATCTGTAAAATCTGGGACTGCGTCAGAACAATCAGACCCATCAAACAATACAACTGAGGCGCAAATGGATATGCCGGTAACTGTGCCGACACCAATCAAACCTTTTGCATATATATTTATAAACCCGACCGACATCGATGCTATTGCCGAGGGGATTGAGTCCGGAAAAGGAGTAGCCATAACATTTAACGGTTTTTTAAGCGAATGGAATAACTGCCCGGTATCAAACGGACAGACAGTCGGAATGGATTTACAGCATTGCGTCTGCGCGGTTGATTATTTTATTTATAACGGCGAGAAAGCCATTTTGATTGATGACAGCTGGGGATTGGTAACAAGCATAGGCAACGGAGGACAAAGGATTATAACCGAATCTTATCTGAAAGCAAGGTGCAATGGAGCGATGTATTTTGTTATGCAAGCACCGGCACCGGTTAAACCAAAGCATACATTCAGTAAATTACTTGCATACGGAATGATGGCGGATGCAGACGTTAAGGCATTACAGCAAATCTTGGCATATGAGGGTTTATTCCCGGCAACCTTAGAAACGGGCAACTACCTGAATATAACAGCGTCAGCGGTCTATAAGTGGCAGGTGGCGCATAACGTGGCACCGGTCGAGGAGCTAAATGCTTTAAAGGGCAAAAACGTAGGCCCAAAAACAATAGCAATGCTAAATCAATTGTATTCATGATAATTTTAATCCTATGTATAATAGCCGGTCTGGTATTGTTTGCGTTATTTATAAAATACCTTGACCATTGCCGTAAGTGGGAGAAATTTGGAGACAAAACATTGCCGGGAGATTAAAAAAAATTAATACGCGATAGTGTAAGTCGCGAAAAAAAATGAACGCAGTAAACATTATTTTATCAATTAAAAATTGTCTAAAAGGTAGAAAGACATATATTTTGGCGGTCATAGCCATTGTATACGGGGTGGCATACAAAGACGCATCTGTGCTTACAGTGGGTCTGATCGCTTGCGGTTTGCGCGCAGGAATGGCAAACGAAATCGCCACAGTTGTAACAACGAAATAATGTCAAAAAAATAGCTTGGATAGTTACGTTCGCGGCGGTGGTTGCAACACTGGCCATTCTCGGCTTAATAATTCCATCAAAAACAGTTGGCGACGCAGGCACAGCCATGGTTTTAAAGAAAACACCGCTTGATGTCCTAACCGAAAGCTCAACACCGGATGAGGTAAAAGAGGCGATTGTTTACGCAGCCAATAATACTGGAGCCGACCCGGATAAAATGAAAGTGATAGCCAATTGTGAATCTACCGGGTACAAAGACATTTGCATTTTAGACACGAACAACAAATATTCGTGCGGTTTCTTTATGTTCCAACAGAAAACCTTAGAATACTATTGCCCGGATTTACGGTGGGGAAAAGAATATCCGGCGGACAATGTGGTTTGTGCCGCACGCATGTTTGCTAAGAGTATTAACGTGATAAAAAGCAACTGGGTTATTTGTAGCCAGAAATGGCTTGACAAATAAACTGATAGGCGTATGGTAAACCCATAGCAAACAATATGGGGTTTTAACCATACGTTAATAATAATTGAAGTATGCTTAAACTCCCATATTTATAATTCCATTACCTTTTAAAAAGGTTCAGGCGCTTTTGCCTGTTAGTTACAATGGAGTATAATAAGGGTATAGAACTCGGTTTTTGAAAGCGAGCATACAACCCCCTATTCTGAAGTAACTATCAGGTAGGGGGTTTTATGTATTAACTCGTCGTCTGGGGACGGAAAATTTATGCTTTTACAAGAAGCTATAAGCGAGTTTAATGGTTGGAGAAAAATAAAAGTAAAAAGAATTGACGGATACGACCTCGACCTCCGGCAATTCTGCATATTCGTAAAAAACAAAAACATCGAGGATATAAACATACAGGAGGTTACCGAGTGGCTAAGCTGGTATAAGAAGCTTGGGTTTGAGCCATGGACAGTTATAAAGAAAGCAATGGCCTTGCGTAAGTTTTTTGAGTATTTTGGCAGGCTAAAATACGATGTGATAGACCATTGGCTGATCCCGATACCGGCAAAAGAATACAATATGGCCAAGGTATGCACAGAGCATGATTACAGGACACTTTTGTCCGTTGTGCCTACTCGTAATTGTCCATATAACCACATAAGGAACCGCTGTATAATAATGCTCGTCTGGGACACCGGGATAAGAATAGGCGAGGCCTGCTCGCTTAATTTGAGCGATGTCGATCAGGAGACGCGGGAGATATCCGTAAAGACCGAAAAAAGCAGGGGAATGAGACCATTCCGCAAGATACCGTATTCCGACTCAACCGCCGAGGCTATGGATAAATGGATAGCCGTCAGAAAGAGGGTGGCTAACGGCACAGATGCCCTTTTTGTCGGAATAAAAACAAAGTACGGATTAAAGTGTGTCCGGCTGGCATCATCCGCAGCCGGGGAGATATTCCGCAAGTATTCTGTTAAAGCCGGACTGGGATATATAAATCCGCACAGCCTGCGTCATCATTTCGGAACCGAGCTGGCAAAAAGGGGGTTGAATAATTCGGTCATTTCCGAGGCAATGGGTCACGCACAGTTGTCATCGTCTTTTCGATATACTCAAATTAACAACCAAGAGTTGAGCGACATTTTAAGAAAACGCTTAAATTAGTTGACATTGATTCTTGTAGGTAGTATCATGAAAAAAGAACAGATAAAAATTAGATTGAATATTTCAGTTTGCAAGCAGATAGGCGACAAAGTAATTGTCAAAACCAAAAGCAAAATACTACAATCAGAAATAAAATATGAGCCGAGAAAAAACAGACCGAAACCAAAAAATAATAAAGATGTGGAAAGATAAAAAGCTGACATACAGACAGCTTGCTTTGATTTTTAATTTGCATTTTACAACCGTTTCGGGGATAATTGAAAGAGAGAAAAAGCGTAGGTAGTGCGTAAACACTTGACACGATTTTTTGTAGGGAGTAAAATGTAATTAAGGGTGAATAACCTTTGACAATTTACGGAAGAAAAATATAAATCGTCGTGTAGCACAGCGATTATACTACTGCAAAAAATATGGGAATTGAAATAAAAAACTAGCTTTTGCTAGTTTTTTATTTATATGAGCCATGTTTTTTACAAAGGGGGTCGGGGAAATTGGGTATTTCCCCGTGTAGGAAATTATTCAAAACCGAGGGTTTTGAAGGAGCGAGTCTCACGAGCGACGAAAACATGGGAATCGAAATTAAGTAGCAAACACAACAGAATTATATAAAAATCAAGCGTTAAAAGCGCTTGATTTTTGTTTTGCATAAATGATAGAATGACTGAACATTATAATTAAATAGCCAAGAAAAATGGAAGAAGTAAAACAAACTCCTCAAGAAATTAAGCCTACCTCTAGCGGCGCAGTAGGCGGAAAATATGTTCGCCCATCATGGGACGAATACTTTTTAGGTCTGTTAGAGCCGCTTAGCAGAAGGGGAAGTTGTGATAGGGGAAGAACAGCATCAATAATTGTCAGCCCAGGTAATACGATTTTGGCTACAGGATATGCCGGAGCGCCTCCGGGAATGCCTCATTGCGACGAAGCCGGGCATATGATGAATACGGTTATACACGAAGACGGAACTCAGTCTCAGCATTGCGTCAGAACTTTGCACGCTGAGGAAAATGCCATTCTGCAATGTGCTAAAGACGGTATAAGGCTTGAGGGGGCAACCATATATTGTAAGATGGCTCCTTGTTATAATTGCGCTATGAGAATTTTACGCGTTGGTGTAAAAAAAGTTGTTGCCCAAAAAAGATATCATGCCGATGTAAAATCTGTCGACTTATTTGCTAAAACAGGCATAAGGTTTGTGGTTGTAGATAATACGGTAGAGCAATATAAGAACCAATAACAATGGCAAACAAAGATGACGAGCAGGTTTTAGTAATAAAAGCTGACACTATTTTTAATCCGCCGTTTGGCGGAGGAAAATGGCAGGGTTTGAGAACCGAAAATTTGGGCCGTTATGTTGATTTGATAAAAAATAATTGCGAATTTAAAAGAAGAGGGGACATGGAAAATGATCCTTCTTTTCAGCAGATAATTCCATATATACTTTTTAACTTTGGAGATAAATATTTTTTATATAATTATTTAAAAAAAGCCGGAGAACAAAGATTAAAAAATGATTATATCGTAGGCGTTGGCGGGCACATTAATCCTGTTGACTCGGGATCAGATGTAGATATTTTAGAGGCAGGTATGAATAGGGAATGGAATGAAGAGGTTAACTATTCAGGGAAATTGGAAAAAAAATTGGTCGGGATTATCAATGACGACAGGCGTCCGGTAGAGGCGGTACATTTGGGATTAGTCTATCTTTTCACGGGAGATAATCCCAATATTTCTGTTAAGGAGACGGATAAATTGAAAGGTGAATTAATAGAAAGAAAGGAGCTGGGAAGAAGGGCTGAGGGAACTGAAGGCTGGGCGCCGATTATTTGGCGAGACTATTTATCAAAGCTATAAAATGTTTAAGAATATTATTTTTGATTGGTCTGGGGTTATCAGGGATTCTACGGAGCACCAACTTTGGGTGGTTAATAAGATGTTTGATGGCGTTGGAGTGCGCGAAATATCTATGCAGGAATTAAGGGAAAGTTGGCAGCAACCATATATGCTTTTTTATAATAAATATGTCCCTCAATGGACGCTGGAACAAGAGCAAAAAGCATTCAGGGAAGTCATCGCCAGAAAAGATTGTCCAAAGTCGCATCCATACAAAGGTACTGTTGAACTTGTTAAAAAATTAAAAGAAAAAGATATTTCAATGGTGGTTTTGAGCGGAGATGATCCAACGACTATTTTCCCTGAAATAAAACATTTTGGTTTAGAAAATATATTTAAGGAAGTCGTTGCAGATTCACACGATAAAGCAGAAGAAATACACGATTTAATTAGTAGAAATAATTTTAATCCTGAAGAGACGGTTTTTATAGGAGACACTAACCATGAAGTTGAGGTTGGGAAAGAAGCCGGTATAAAAACAATTGCTGTGACTTGGGGATTTTGTACGGAAGAAAGGCTAAAATCTACCAAGCCCGATTATTTGGCGCATAATATAGAAGAATTAGAAAAAATTTTATTATCATGAAAAAAGGAAAATTCTTTGTTTTTGAGGGAATAGACGGATGCGGTAAGGCAACTCAAACAAAATTGTTGGCGGCTTTTTTTGCTAAAAAGGGTTACAAGGTAGAAAAGATTGATTTCCCTCAACACGGAGAAAGATCAGCTGCAATGGTGGATGATTATTTGACCGGAAAATATGGAAGTGCAGATGAGGTAGGTCCATACATAGCGTCTATTTTTTATGCAACTGACAGATACGACGCAAGTTTTAAAATTAAGAAATGGCTTAGTGAGGGGAAGATTGTCGTTTCCGACAGATATCTTGTTTCAAATATCGGCCATCAAGGGGGGAAAATAATAGATAACAAAAATGGATGGAGAAAATATGTGAAATGGCTGTATAATTTAGAGTATGGCATATTTGGCATCCCCAAGCCCGACTATACATTTATATTAAAAACATCCCCGGATTTTTCTTTAAAGCTGGCAAACACAATAACCGATAAGGCTAAGCAGGCGAGGAGGAAAAGCTATTTAGGCAGCTCTAAAAATCAGGATATCCATGAAAAAAATAAGGGCCATTTGGCTAAAGCCCTGAAATCATATTTGATGGCGGCAAAGGAATTCCCTAGAGACTTTAAGGTGATCGAGTGCCTCGATAACGGAAATATGATGACGCCCGAAGTGATTAGCCAAAAAGTAATAAAAATAGTCGAAAAAAAACTGTAATATGAAGCAATATTTAGACCTATTAAAGAAGATAATGGAGGAGGGCACAGATAGGCCTGACAGGACTGGAGTCGGTTCCAGGGCCATTTTTGGCCAATCCATGCGTTTTAATATGGCAGACGGCTTTCCGGCCATGACAACCAAAAAATTGGCTTTTGAGACTATGAAGGCCGAGCTATTATGGTTTTTATCGGGCAGCAGCGACAACAAGGAGCTTCAGAAGATGGGATGTCATATTTGGGACGGAAACGCCACCGCAGACTATTGGAAGCCAAAAGCCAAGTTTGAGGGGGATTTGGGCAGGGTTTACGGAGTCCAATGGAGAAGCTGGAAGTCCGCATACAACGACGTGCCGGTAGACCAGATAACGAATGTTATAAACCAGCTAAAGAAAAACCCAAATGACAGGAGAATGATTGTTACAGCCTGGAACCCGGCAGAGCTGGATATGATGGCGCTCCCTCCCTGTCACATGTTTTTTCAGTTTTTTTCTGTTGACGGCAAATTATCATTGTTGATGTATCAGAGATCTTGTGATACATTTTTAGGAGTGCCGTTCAATATCGCTTCTTATTCTTTATTGTTGCATATGGTGGCACAGGTAGTTGGTTTAGTGCCATACGAATTTGTACACATTCTGGGAGATACACATATTTACTTAAACCATTTTGAACAGGTAAAAGAACAAATGGCTCGCGAGCCGTATCCTTTACCAAAAATATGGTTAAACCCGGAAGTGAAAAATATTTTTGATTTTAAAATGGAAGACATAAAATTAATAGATTACAAATACCATCCGTCCATAAAGGCGCCGATGGCAGTATAAACCTATGATTTCAATGATAGCGGCTGTTGCCGAAAATCGCGTAATAGGAAATAAAAATACCATTCCCTGGCACATGCCGGCTGATTTTAAGTACTTTAAGGAAACAACCGTAGGCAAAACTATTGTTATGGGGTTAAATACTTTTAAATCTATCGGAGGCAAGCCGCTGCCAAACAGAAAGCATATTATTTTAAACAATGATCCAAGCTTTGTCGCGCCGGAAAGCTGTGTGGTCGCACGCTCAATAGAAGAAGTTGTTGAAATGATTAAAGATATTCCCGAGGCCATGATCTGTGGAGGAGCTTCTGTTTATAAACAATTTTTACCATTGGCTCAAAAGCTTTATATCACAGAAGTTCATGCCAAACCGGAAGGTGACACTTTTTTTCCTGAAGTAAATATGGCAGAATGGAAAGAGATTAAAAGGACGGATATCAAAGCTGACGATAAAAATAAATATGATTATTCATTTGTAGTTTTAGAAAGGGTCTAAAAATTATGGCTCACGTACATGACTCAATAGACATTGTTTCGGTGGCATATATCGTCAATAAAGATAAGGTTTTATTAATACTCCACAAGCAACTGAACATGTGGTTGCCAATTGGCGGACACGTTGAGCATGATGAAGACCCTGAAGCAGCCTTATTCAGAGAAGTAAAAGAGGAGTGCGGGCTAGACATAGAAGTTATGAGTAGTAAGCCAAATATCGAAGCTAAGGGAACTAAATTTTTATATACTCCCGAATCGGTAATTTATAAAATTTTAGATACTCGTCCCAGCATCGGTTTTGTTTATTTTGCCAAAGCCAAATCAAATAAAATTATATTTAACGAAGCCGAACACAAGGATATAAAATGGTTTAGTTTGGGAGACTTGAAAAGACCAGAATTTTCCTTGCTTGATGAGGTCAAATTTTTTTCTAAGGAAGCGCTAAAAAAAATATCTAATAAATAAATTATTAACTATGGCATACAAACCAACAATTGGGCTGGAGATACACGCAGAATTAAAAACAAATTCGAAGATGTTTTGCGGGTGCAAAAACGACCCGGATGAAAAAAGGCCAAATTATAACATTTGTCCGGTTTGTACCGCTCAGCCGGGAACATTGCCCGTGGCAAACGAAGAGGCGATAAAAAAGGTCATAAAAACCGGATTAGCTTTAAATTGTAAAATCGCCAAGGATTCAAAGTTTGACAGGAAAAACTATTTTTACCCCGACCTGCCAAAAGGATACCAGATTTCTCAATATGACCAGCCGTTATGCGAAGGAGGATATTTGGATATTGAAGGCCATAAAATTAGAATAACAAGAATACACCTGGAAGAAGACACGGGTAGCTTGATGCATCCGGAAGGCGCTGATTATTCTTTAGTTAACCTGAACAGAGCCGGCATGCCGTTAATGGAGTTGGTGACAGAGCCGGACATAACCTCCGGAAAAGAGGCGCGCGAATTTGCAGAAGAGTTGCAGACGATTTTTAAATACTTGGGAGTTTCTGATGCCGATATGGAAAAGGGCCAGATGCGCGTTGAGGTTAACATAAGCATAAGCAAAGATAAAAAACTGGGAACCAAAGTAGAAATTAAGAACTTGAACTCTTTTAAGGTTGTTGAAAAAGCGGTTGATTTTGAGATTAAAAGACAGGAAGAAGTTTTGGAAGCCGGAGAAAAAATAGTTCAGGAAACAAGGGGATGGCATGATAAAAAAGAAATTACTTTTTCCCAGAGAGAGAAAGAAGAAGCACACGACTATAGATATTTCCCCGAACCGGATTTGCCTCCAATGCATTTTGATGATAAATTTATAGAAGATATACAAAAAACTATGCCAGAATTACCGGAACAAAAAAGAGAGAGATTTAAAAAAGAATATGGTTTGGAGGACGCCTCCGTTGATTTTTTTATTGTAAATAAGGATTTGAGCGAATATTATGAGAAAGTTGTTTCTGAGTTTGAAGAATGGACCACAGAGGAAGAAAAAGGCGAAGCTCATAAAAAGGCCTCGCGATTAGTTGCCAATTATCTGATTTCTGACGTGCAAGGATTGATGAATGGAAAAGAATTTGTGGAAAAGGAATTTAAGATTACTCCTGAAAATTTCGCCGAATTTGTAAAGATGATTTATAAGGGAGAAATTTCTTCTAAAATTGCGAAGATAGTTTTGACTGAAATGTTTAATACCGGAGCCGATCCGTCGGATATCGTTAAAGACAAGAATTTAAGTCAAATAACTGACTCTGGAGAGATAGAAAAAATGATAAAAGAGGTGATTGCAGCTAACCCCAAGGCAGTGGATGACTACAAGGCCGGTAAGGGCAACTCTATACAGTTTTTAATAGGTCAAATAATGGCTAAAAGCCGAGGAACTGCCAGCCCTGACGTGGCTAAAGAAATACTGCTCAAGCTATTGACAAGGTAGCTTGTCAATGTTATAATGCAGACAGTTCTTTTAGTTAGTGTTCACGAGTGTTAGTAGGTTTCTTAACGAAAGGAATACCATGAAAATGGTAATATTCGCGGTAGGTTGTTTGCTCGGTTTGGTGTCGGTGCTGCTCCTTCTGGTCTACGGGCTCTGTCTGGCGTTGTACGTGGTGAGCCCTGGGGCCCTGATGAGCCCGATCGCCTTTGTACCCAAGTGGGTGCTTGTGGCGGCCGTTCCGTTGTCCTCTCTGTCGTTTCTGTGCAAGACTCAAGAAGTACAGGATGTCTGCACGTGGATCGAAAAATTGTTCGATCGCGACCGCGCTGAGGAGCGGGAGGAAGCGCCACACAAGCCGGTGTGGCATGCAAAACGGTGAAGTTTCTCCCTTCGGTAAGAAAGAAAGCGGAAGGTTCTAACCCAACCGCTTTTTTTATTGTTTTAAAAATTTAGCAACAGCTGTTACGGCCGTTTTATCATTACTAAGCCAGATTATCCGTTTATCCCGTTTGAACCAGGTCATCTGTCTTTTTACATATTGCTCCGATTCTTTTTGGATATTATCTGCCATTTCTTGATAAGTGATTTTATTTTGTAAGTATTGTGCGACAGCCCGGTATTCCAATCCAAATTCTTCAAGCCTTTTCCAGGATAGCAGTTTATGCAGTTTTTTGACCTCCTTTACCATCGCATTATTTTTTAGCCTTTCTATAAGGCGTTTGTGTATCGCCGTCTTTAAATCATCTGACGGTTTATCGATGCCTATCTGCAAGATATCAAATTCGCTTTTTGCTCTTAGCGCGGGAACGGGTTTTTTTGTCTTTATAACAATTTCCAGCGCCCTTACAAGCCTGCGCGGGTTTTGTTTGTCTATGGACTGCGCTCTGACCGGATCTAATCTCTCTAATTTTTCAAACAATTTTTCTGTCGTAAGTTTCTCTAATTTGTTTCTCAACTTCCAGTCGGGTTTTACTTCCGGAATAACAATACCATCAACAATTGATTGTATATAAAAACCGGTGCCTCCAACCAGAAACGGGATTTTGTTTTTCTTTTGAATATTTTTTATCGCCCCCAGCGCCAACTTTCTGTATTGAGCTACGGAGAATTTCCTTTTCGGGTTGGCTATGCTTAAAAGGTAGTGTGGAATCCCCGCCATTTCTTTTTTAGTAACTTTTCCCGAACCGATATCCATGCCCTTATAAACTTGCCTTGAATCAGCCGAAACCACTTCGCCGTTAAATCTTTTGGCAAGTTTTATCGATAGTCCTGTTTTTCCTGAAGCTGTCGGTCCCAGTATTACTACTAATTTATTGTTCATTTGATGACTTCTCCTTTTAGCGACCAGATAAGAGCTTCTGTTATTTTTACTTTTACAAATTTACCAAGCAAATTTTTGGCAGATTTAACCTGTACGGTTTTATAGTGCTCGTTTTTACCAATCCAATTGTCTTTGCTTTTGCCGTCTATCAGGACAACACTTTCTGTCCCCAGGAATTTTTTATTTTTTTCTAACGCAGTCTCTTTCAATATAGCTGTCAGGATTTTTTCTCTTTCTTTCTTTTCTGCGGTGGAAATATTGTCTTTTAATTTTGCTGCAGCGGTGCCGGCTCTTGTAGAGTATTTATTTATATAAACCATATCATATTCTACGTCCCTAAAAAGTTTTGCTGTGTTGTTGAATTGTTTTTTTGTTTCTCCCGGAAACCCGACAATTATATCAGTTGATAGGCAGATATCGGGAATTTTATCCCTCAGTTCTTTTATTTTATTCTTGTACTCCTTAACGGTATAGTGCCGGTTCATAGATTTTAAGACCTTGTCATCCCCTGATTGTATAGGCAGGTTCAAATATGGGCTTATTTTCCCGCCGATAGCCAACGCATCAATTACCTCGGAGTTAAAATCTTTAGGATGAGACGAAGTAAAACGTACCCAAAAGTCTCCGGGTATGTCGTTTACCATTTTTAGAAGCTTGGGGAAATTAATGTCTTTGCTTTTATAGCTGTTAACGTTTTGTCCCAATAGCCAGATTTCTTTATAATCTTTCTTAATCAAATTTTTTATCTCGGCAATTATTTCCTCTGCGGATCTGGAAACTTCACGTTCTCTTGCATACGGTACAACGCAATAGGCGCAAAAATTATTGCAGCCGGTCATTATGGGAACATGAGCTGAAAATTTAGAAGAATATTTAGGAATGATATCCAGGTAGTTGTCTATTTTCTGAGATTTTTTCACCCCAAGGATTTCCGGAAGTTTTTTTATTTCTCTTATATCAACTATATAGTCAAAGCCTTTGAAAAATTTGTTTTTGTCCTTTTTTAAAATACACCCCGTTAGAATAGCTTTAAACTTGGGGTTGGATTTTTTTATTGTTTTAAACTTTTCAACAAGGCCATGGACCCTATCTACGGCTGATTGGCGTATCGAGCACATCGTAACAACAACCAAATCCGCCCCATTCATTTCCGGAGTTTTTTTGTAGTTTATAGACTCTAAAATCGCAGAGACTCTCTCTGCGTCAGATATGTTCATTTGGCACCCGTAGACAACGATGTGATATTTCATGTCAACTCGTATAATAGAACATTTTCCCATTTCTTGGAAGGCTTGACACGAATAATGCAAAATAGTAATTTGTAGTTAATCCCTATTCTTATGGGTAGGTCGCTTTGCTTCATTGGTGAGCAGAGTATGGAGGTAAGGTCTCGGCCTCGATATCGAGATCGTGTTCGTTGACAGTGAGGTGCCTTATGGCAAAGAATGACGACGGTTATATATTGGGTGGTAAGATTCGTAATGCTTTGGTGGCGGCGTTGCTGTGCGACGCGCGCGTTGACGCTATCAGTATCTCAATTACCAATGGCTGCACTCAGGTTGCAATGTGTGATTCGCTGAGATTGCATTACGATGGCCAATTCATTTATTGCGATTTCCAGTGTGAAACTAATGATTATAAAAACCCTCAACCGGCGTTGCAAGGTTATAATGATATCAATTTGAGGGTCCGCATCAGAAGTCTAACCCTATTGAGTCGGAATGATAGGAACCTGAAAGGCTTATGGCTGTTTGCCGGAGAAATTGTTTCTGATACCGGCAGAAGTCGACGTGCCAATGTACCCTGGACCGACGCGTTCAAAGGAAGAGAAATAGTTGGTGAATATCAGGCCGGGATACATGCCGGTAAACTCTTCTTTGTTGATCAATTAGCCTGAAGGTCTGGCACCAAATTTTTTTAGTTCGCTCACCTAAAAAGCCTTAAGCTTTAGAGTGGGCTTTTTTTATTATTGTTTTTATTGATATAGATGGTAAACTAATATTATATAAATTAAAAATTATGTGTGGAATAATTGCTTACTTCGGTAAAAAAAATGCGGCGCCCATCCTTATAGATGGGTTAAAAAAACTTGAATATAGGGGATATGACTCGGCCGGAGTTTGCCTCTGGGATGAGGACGGCATTCACTCTTCAAAGGTTAAGGGCAGGGTTTCTGACCTGGAGAATCTTGTCTCCGGCTTGGGTTCTTCTAATATCGGGATTGCTCATACCAGGTGGGCCACTCATGGCGAGCCTAACGAGATAAACGCTCATCCTCACTTTGACTGCAAAAAAGAAATAGCGGTTGTCCATAATGGTATTATCGAAAACTACAGCGCCCTGAAAGAAATTTTGGAAAAAGAGGGCCATATTTTTGTTTCAAAAACAGATTCTGAGGTTTTAAGCCATCTGATAGAAAAATTTTATAAAAATAATCTGGAAGATGCAGTGGTGAGAGCCTTAAGGCTGGTCGAAGGGACCTTCGGCATAGCTGTTGTTTGTAAAAAAGAGAAGAAGATTGTTGTTGCAAAACGCGGTTCTCCTATTGTTTTGGGGCTTGGCGATAAGGAAAATATTATAGCTTCAGACGCCGTAGCTGTTTTGCCATATACAAAAAAAGTTATATATTTGAATGACAACGAAATGGTCGTTCTTACAGAAGGGAGTTATTCTGTTAAAAATTTTAAAGGCCAGGCGGTTGAAAAATCAATTGACGAAATAAAGTGGACGGCCTCAGAAATAGAGAAAAAAGGATACAAGCATTTTATGTTGAAGGAAATTTTTGAGCAGCCCGGCGCCGTAGAAAATACTCTGCGCGGCAGGATAGATAAGAATCATAAGATTAAGCTAAGCGTGGATATCGATTTAGAGCCGATAAAAAGGATAGTAATTGTCGCCTGCGGAACAAGCTGGCACTCTGCACTAATAGGAAAATATCTTATTGAAAAGATAGCCGGATTCCCTGTTGAAGTTGATTACGCTTCTGAGTTTAGGTATAGAAATCCTATTATCGGGCCAAGCGATTTGCTTCTGGCAATATCCCAATCAGGCGAAACCGCAGACGTTTTGGCAGCCCTGAAAGAAGCTAAAAATAAGGGGTCTAAAACATTGGGCATAATTAACGTAGTTGGTTCTACTGTAGCCAGGGAAGTTGATTCGGGTATTTATTTGCATGCCGGCCCGGAAATCGGCGTAGCCTCAACAAAAGCCTTTTCCTGCCAAGTAACGGCATTATTATTGCTGGCATTATTTTTGGCCCAACAGAAAGGCAAAAAAATAGAAAAAGGGTTGTTCGATGAAATTTATTCTTTGCCAAGTAAAATCGAAGAAGTTTTGTCGCAGGCCGGAAAAATTATTTTATTGGCTAAAAAATTTAAAGACAGTGAAGATTTTATTTATTTGGGCAGGGGAACTAATTTTCCTGTAGCCCTGGAAGGTGCATTAAAGTTAAAAGAAATATCTTATATCCATGCCGAGGGCTATCCCGCCGGTGAAATGAAACACGGGCCGATTGCATTAGTGGACGTTAAGATGCCCGTAGTTTTTATTGCCACAAAAGATGAAACCTACGCTAAGATTTTAAGCAACATGGAGGAGGTTCATGCCAGAGGCGGCAAGATAATAGCTGTCGCTAACGAAGTCGACAGCCATATAAATAGTCTTACAAAAGATATAATATTGGTTCCAAAATGTCGGGAAGAACTGATGCCGATAATTAATACGGTTCCTCTCCAGCTCCTGGCTTACCATATAGCTGATTTGAAGGGTATAGATGTTGATAAGCCAAGGAATTTGGCAAAGTCTGTTACCGTAGAATAATTGTAAATAAAAAAAGCTGTTGCTTTTATAGGGCAACAGCTTTTTTAGTAGTTATTATCGGATTTCTTCCTTGCGTTCTTTTATGAAGTATCGCCATTTTTCCAAGAACTCCACAAAGGCTGAAAACGGCATATCTATTAAGGCATTAAACAATGCCGCAAGCGCGTTATACCTCTTCCATTTGTTAGATATCCATCGGCCAAGACCTTGCATCGGCAAAAAGAATACATCAGACAGAAAGCTTAAGAAGCCTTCTTTTTCGTCTTCCATTGTAAGCTCTTGGGCTCTTTTTGAAACCGCTGTTCCTGCGAAAAGGATTACTGCAATAAATATAATATCTATAAGAATAGAGCTAAGCGGGAAATTGAAGTGATGCAAAACATAATATATTGCGCCAAAGGTTATAAAGGCCGACAAAACATATACCAAGGAAAGTATAATTTTCATCGCCGTGCCTTTTTTTCTGCTCATTTTTATTTCATACGTGTCTGCGGTTTCTTTCCTGTAGGCTATTTTCATTGTTTCCATGGTGACAAGATTCAAATTCTTTTTAGAGGGATGCTTTATGCTGACCACCATTAAAAACATTAGTATCGTAGGTATTAAAACGTCTGCCGCTAACAAAGGTATATTAACTGTTTTTCCCAGAGCTCTTTCAA
>Ga0316229_1002527_pt1 | contig 15718 bp, 12 predicted proteins | sample TBH18023metaG_FD_206011 | JGI IMG/M metagenome (GOLD analysis project Ga0316229, IMG submission 206011) | Freshwater microbial communities from Trout Bog Lake, Wisconsin, USA - TBH18023 | ecosystem: Environmental > Aquatic > Freshwater > Lake > Hypolimnion/Profundal zone | place: USA: Wisconsin... | reverse complement strand
TACATGCTCACATATTCGAACATAGCGGCGTTCATACTGACGTAACTCCTGAATATGTTGTCCAGGAATGTAGCTCCCCCGGATCAATCCCTTTTGCAATACAGTCGCTATCTTTTAGGCCTGAACCAAACCAGTGCCATTTCCTGACATAGAATGATGCCACCAAAATCGGGGAAATACGTAGACGTAAAAAAGCACGTCTATGCGAACCCTGGTATGCCGACATTGCGGTCGAACTATCCTGGCCAACAAAAAGCTCAAGCATCTCACCCAGCATTATTGCGCGGGCAAAGCCTGCCAGTCGGCTCGTAAACTTCGTTTTGACCGGCACAAGTACAAGACCAATGGATTCTTCCGCAGCCAGAAACTTCAGCGTGTCAGGGATCGGAAGCAAACCATGAAGTCTGATGAGGGCAATCCATTTCTTGGTTCCCAATACCAGAGTTCCTACCGGGAGTCTCATCCCGGGTATGTGTTAGAAAACAGGCTCAGGCAAAGGCTGAGGAATGCTAAAAAACACAGTAAAACGTCCTCTGAACCAAAGATTGTAAATCCGGACGCGTTCATGCCACAACGACCAGATAATGAACAGGTTTACGCGATGATCGCGGTGGATTACCAAAAGATTGTAAATCCGGACACGTTAATGATGGAACACCTTCACATGATGACAGTTACAGAGGCTAAACCCATGTTTGTACGCGTATTGTAAATCCGGACGCGATTGCGCCGTGGGAAGTGATGGAATACTTTTGGCAAAACATTACACCCATGGACCCAATCATGGTAAAAACGGAAGAAATCCGGGAGTGGTCGAACGAATTTCGGCTGATCCAACCCGAAGCGGTAAAAAACATGACGACCTCGATGCGATCCACCGGACAGCTTCAACCGCTGATCTTACTGAAGAACGACCAGGGTTATCATATCATTGATGGGATCAAACGGTATCGCTCGGCCCTGGAACTTGGCCTGGCAGAGCTGCAATCATTGGTCTTCGAGGTGGATGTGGCCATGGCCAAGGCCATGATCCTTCATTACAACCGCCATAGCAGCAGTTTAACGATGTACGAGCAGGGGCTCATTGTACACAGTTTGATCCATGACCACTCCATGTGCCAGAGGGAAGTGGCTAAGGCCCTCAGACAAAGCCATAGCTGGGTATGCCGTCGTTTAAGTATGATCGAGAAGCTGCTGCCAAAGGTTCAGGATGCCCTGCGTATGGGAGAGATCACGGTGAGCCACGGCAGGGAACTGGTCAAATTGCCACGTGGCAACCAGCAGCGAGTTCTGGAGGTGGTCATCCAGGAGGGTCTAACCAGCCGGGAATGTGCCATCGTGGTGGAGAAGTTGTTAAACTCCCCGGACAGCGAAGGTGAGGCTTATGTATACGGTCATGTGCGTGAAGTGATCCGCTCTGTCTTGCAAGGGGACAAGATCCATGACGGCAGGTTATCCGATCACGGGAACCGGCTGTTGAAAGCCCGGGAATTGCTTCGCTTACAGGTGAACATCCTGGGCGGGGTGTTGCAAAGTGAACATACCCGGCAGTTACCCCCTGAGCAAAAAGCCATGGTGCTCCCGCCCATTGTTGACTTAGTGGCCCCGATGCAGCGATTAACCGAGATCATTCACCAAACCCTGACATCGTATGAAAGATGAAGCTTTTGAAAACAGTGTGATTTATCATCGCCTCCAGGGTTGGTCTATCCGGCGCCTGGGGCGGGAATATCATTGTGGGCGCGAGCGGGTGATAAGGATCCTGGCCGAGAATGAACGCCGGCGAAGTGAAGGGATACATCCCCCGAAACCGCCCAGGGTTTACCCTACGAAACTGGATCCCTATAAAGAGCAGATCCAGGAAGCGTTATTGAAGTTTAAGCATATTACCGTGCAGCGGATCTATGAACAGATCCTTGAACAGGGTTATGGCGGGAAGATCACCATGGTGGAGGTTTACGTGAGTAAAATACGGGCATCCAAAACCCCTGGGGTGATCCGATGCGTGGAGACCGCTGCAGGGCAACGGGCGGCGCATGACTGGAGCGAGTACATGATTGAGTTCACTTCGTCCGAAGGCCGGGAGCATAAAGTGATCCTGTTCAGTTACATCCTTGCCTACAGCCGCCGGCAGTGGATCGAGGTAGTGGAAGATAAAACGCAGCGTACCCTGATGGAATGTCTGGTTAACGCTTTTATGTATTTTGACGGGGTTCCCCGCGAGATCAAGAGTGATAACCAGAAGGCGTGTGTGGATCGCTGGGAATGCGGGGAGCCTATCTTTAACCGGCATTACCTGGGGTTCGCTTCGCATTATGGCTTCAGACCCCTGACGATCCATCCTGCAAGGCCGACAGAAAACTTAAAAATAGAACGTCCGTTTTATTACCTGGAAACAAACTTCCTCAATGGCCGGCGCTTCAGAGATAAGAATGATCTGAAAGAACAATTAAAAAGCTGGCTCACCCAGGTGAACGACACAAGAGTGCACCGAACCACCCGTCGCAGGCCCATTGATATGTTTGTTGAAGAGATCCCTTGTCTGGTACCACTACCCAGGGCCCATTACGATACCTCGCTGATTGTTTACCGGGTCGTTAACCAGCAGTCCTGCGTAGGCTACCAGGGATATTATTATTTTGTTCCGGGGGATTACCTGTTCAAGAGTTGTCCTCTGAGAGTGACCAGCGATCAGGTCATCATTTACTCTCACGATTTTAAGCTCCTCATCGCTCATCCCCTGGCCGAAAAGGGTGCCACCACCCGTTACATTGGGATGCCACCCACCTATATACACCCCAGGATTCTCAAGCTATCCGAGGTAAAACAACGCTTGTCGGCTATGGGAGAAGTCATGGAAAGGTACGGACAACAGCTCTCGCACCAGAAAAAGGATCCCACCCCAGCCCTTAATGCCCTGCTGGCTTTAAAAGTTCACTATTTTACTGAGGATATCCTCAAGGCGGTAAGCCGGGCCATGGAACATGGAGTCTATGACATCAAAACGATCGAAAGCTTTCTTAAGAACCATGCCCAGGGCCGGGATGCCATAAAAACATTGTTTGATCAATCTCCTGATGATGAAGCCTAAACCCGTAACCATCGCCCAGATGTGTGAGTACCTGGGATTAAAGAACCTCGCTCAAAAGCACACTGAACTCATCAAACGAGCTCATGAAAAACAACTGGGATTACTTGATTTTTTAGAAATGATCTTGCGCGATGAAGTTGTACTGAAGAGGGAATGTGGTATCCGCTACCGCATCCGGGAAAGCCGTCTGCCCAAGCCCTACAAACTGCTCTCGGACTTTGACTTTAGCTTTCAGCCCAAATTACGCAAATCCCTGGTGATGGATCTATCCACCATGGAGTTTATGAAACACCAGGAATCTCTCTTGCTGATCGGGGATTGCGGTGTAGGAAAGTCCCATCTGGCGCAGTCCTTGGGCTTAATGGCCTGCGAACAGGGATACAAAGTATTATATACAACCTGTGCTGCCCTGATTGGTGATCTGAACGGCGGGGTGTTTGAAAAAAACCTGCTCAAACGTATTCGCAAATACGTCAATCCCGATCTGCTGATCATCGATGAAATGGGACATGACCGGCTGGAACTACAGGTGACCAAAGAAGCCCATCTGCTGTTCAAGGTTGTGGATGAACGCTACCAGGTAAACCGACCGCTTATTTTTACCACCAATGTCGAAGAGAAGGATTGGGCTGAGTACCTGGGCGATCCCATCTCTACCCGTGCGATCCTGGATCGCATCTTTCACACGGCCGTAAAAATCGAAATACGTGGTCCAAGTTACCGACAGCACCAGGGCATGGAACTCCAGAAGAAATATGAAAAACACAAATAAACATCCAGTATCGATAAATTCCAACTCCAGGCTGTCAGTGATGACAGCCTTTTCTTTTGGTAAACCCCTTAAACATCGAATAACAGATCAACTCATCCCCTTGAAAATGACTTCTATGACGGTTTTCTGTATCTGCGTCACATCTCAAAATGAACCATCGAAAAGCTCCCTGACTTCAACGATAAAGACGCTTTTTATAACCATGAAATGGTGGCCTTGCCCTGAGGGTGGCATCGTTTTGCTCCGTTGACTGGTAGCAGTTTAGATCAGGACCAAAAACAATTACTCATCACCATGTTTAAAATCCTGGAAAGCCTCATCCGGTGGATCGTGGAACTCATCAAACTTGCCATTACCGGAATACCCGAGGGGAAGGAGGGTTATAATGCCAGCTTTACCTGGCCAGGAACCCTCCTATCCTCTCGAAACCGGGGGTTCTGTCTTTCGGGAAAGCGAAATCTTTCGGTAAAAAATTCATTTCAAAACGCCCTCGTTGTCGGAGGGACCGGTAGTGGAAAATCAAGTGTCGTTCTGATTCCTTCGCTCTATTCCATGCAGGGGAGTTTTGTGATCCATGACCCCTCGGGAGAACTGTATGACAAAAGCGCCGGATATCTTCGTCAAAAGGGATATGAGATCAAGGTGCTCAACTTTACCTCCGCCGAGCATTCTTCAAATTATAATCCGCTGGTTCGTGCCCAAAGTTCTTCAGATATCCAGAAGGTATCATCCCTGCTGGTTGAGAATGTCCTTGGCAGTAAGGCCAAAGATCCTTTCTGGAACATCCAGGCCATATCGCTTTTGGCTATGATCATCACCATTCTGAAAAAGCAAGACTTGGAGGTTCAAAATCTATACAATGTCCGCTATCTGCTTAACCTTCTTGGAAGCAACCCCCAGTCGGTAGATTCCTTGTTTAGTCAATGGGCCGATGATGTGCTGTTTGCCGAGTACAAATCCTTCATTGCCTATGATGATAAGGTCGTCAGTGGAGTCATTGCCACCTGCAAAGCAGCCCTTCATCTCATTGGTGATGATGCAGTCGCCAGGATCACCTCGAATGATGATCTGGATTTTGAGCAGTTCAGAGCCACTCCTACAGCACTATATATTCGTAACTCGGTCGCCGATCAAAAATACTATAGTGTTCTAACCTCAATCTTTTTTGAGCAGTTCTTCGCCTATGTCCTTTCCCGATTCCCGAAAGAAAACGAACAGAATATCTTTCTACTCATCGATGAAGCCTCTTCGCTTAATCTTCCTACTCTTTCGCTGGCGGTAGCTAATGTTCGAAAACATCGCGGTGGGATCATGCTGCTGGTTCAAGACTTTAACCAACTCCTTCATCACTACGGAAAATACGATAGCGAGGGGATTAAATCCAACTGCTTTGCCAAACTATACTTTACCGGTTCTTCCTTAGAAACCTCCAAAGAACTGGAGCAGACCCTGGGGCAATTCCAGTATGAAGACAAAAAGAACCGCACCGTGGTTCGCCCGCTGATGACCAACGATGAAATCCGGACCATGAAAGCCAATCGGGCCATACTGATCTGCGGGCATTACCGGCCAATCATCGTTCGTCTCAAACCGTATTTTAAACGGTCCTTGTATCGAAAGTTAAGTCAGATCACCCCACCTGAGATTACTTCTGAAAGTCCACTACAGCCGATTCCATTATTAGCCGTAAATTCCGTATTATCCAATGAGTAGAAGGTCTGAGAGCGGACTTTGGTCCTATCTTGAGTCTCTCGGTGTTCTGGAGAGAGGAACCGATGAGGAGATCCAGGCAGCTAAACTAGCCTATCGCAAACAGTATTACCTGCATTATAAACGTTCACAGAGAGTCCGAAAACCTGAATTCACAGTCAACTTTTCAAGTGAAAACGGAGAGTTTCAGCGAGTAGCCCATGAGGCCCGACGGCACCAGATGAGCCTCTCGGGATTTATTCACCAGGCCGTTCTCTCTTATATAAGTCAGCGATTCATCGTTCCCAATGCCCATCAGGTCTCGGCACTGGAGCAATTACTTGCTGACTGCCTGAATGAGGTTCAAAAGATAGTTTCTTCCCGTGGGAAATTCTACTGGCAGACAGATCAGAAGCTTCAGGCGATCGAAAACCGAATCGAGCGTCTTGAAGCAGAAATAGACCGAGTGCTCAGAAATCCACCCCTTGACGCCTATGATCATCAAATTAAAATCCTTTAAACGACCCCGCTATCGAACGCTTCTTGAGTATATCTTAGGAGATGAACACCAATTGTCTGACTCCACGGGGAAAACATTTCTTGTCAAGCATAACCTTAAAGGCCGATCTATTGATGCATGGGAGAAGCAATTTACCATCAATGAGAAGTTTCGCCAGCGCAGACGAAAAGACAGCGTACTACTAACCCATGAGATCATTTCCTTTCACCGTGAGGATTCCCAGCATCTTTCACTAGAAGCGTTGGAAGACATGGCCAGAGTCTATATCCGACTTCGAAATCCCAAAGGGATGTACCTCGCTGTCCCTCATTTTGACAAAGCGCATGTTCACCTTCATCTCTGTGTCTCCGGCGTGGAATATCGCTCAGGCAAATCTCTTCGTATATCCAAGGACGGATTTGCAAAGCTCAAGAAAGACATCCAGGCATATCAGATCGAGAAGTTTCCGCTTCTTTTAAAATCCACTCCTACGCATGGTCAAAAAGCGAATCGTGTCCGATCCAATCAGGAATACCAAGTCAAGTTAAGGACCGCAAGAGCTTCCAAGTTAGATCTACTAATCGAACAACTGGAGTCCTGCTATCGCGATTCTTCTTCCCTCCAGGACTTTTATCATCGCATTGAGCAGTCGGGAATGAAAACCTATGAGCGGAGTGGAAAACTAACCGGGGTCATTGTGGAAAACCTTAAGTTTCGCTTTAATCGATTAGGGTTTACCCCTGATCGATTGCAGGAGTTAGAAAGAACGCGTGCAAGGGAACATGAAATGGGTGAGGTAAGAGGCAAAGCGAGAAAAACTATTATTCGTCATCGATAACCATTAATAAAACATTGAAAACCAATAAATCACCATCATTAAGCGATGTGTACACAATCATTACCAATCGCATTATCGAGCACCTAGAAAAAGGTGTTGTTCCATGGCGCCAGCCCTGGACCGACGCAGGTCTTCCTAAAAATCTGATTACCGGAAAACCCTACCGGGGTATTAACGTTTGGCTTTTAGCATCTCTGAACTATTCTCAAAACTACTTTCTTTCTTTTAAACAAGTCCAGGATATAGGAGCAACGGTTAAAAAAGGGGAGAAATCTCAGGAAGTTGTTTTTTGGAAGTGGATTGAAAAAGAAACTTCAGACATGGTAGTTGAGGAAGAAAAGCAAAAAAAAATTCCAATGCTCCGATATTACCGGGTATTTAACATCGCCCAATGTGAAGGAATTCCAAAAGAGAAAATCCCAGTTGTTGTGGAAAGAAAAAATAACCCTATTGAACGTTGCGAAAAGATTCTGGAGGAAATGCCTCTACGACCAAAAATCCAGCATCTGGAACAAAAAGCTTATTATCGGAAAAGTGATGATGTTATTAATATGCCCAGAATGGAAACCTTTGACAGCATTGAAAATTATTATGGCACGCTCTTTCATGAGGTGCTTCACAGTACTGGACATGCCCAGAGGTTAAACCGTCGGGAACTTATCCGGGGCTTCAGATTTGCAAGCGAGGATTACGCGATCGAGGAACTAACCGCTGAGATGGGAGCCTCGTACCTGAAATCATATTCCGGGATCCCAATTGAGAAACTTGAAAACAATGCGGCGTATATTCAAAGCTGGCTCGAAAGGCTCAAAAAGGACAAGAAATGTATTGTTTATGCCAGTTCTCAGGCACAGAAAGCGACGGACTATATCCTCAACGTTCGCATTGAAGAAAAAGAAGTGGAGTTAGCTGATCAAACCCTGGAAGAGGGAAAACCCTCTGATAGACGAGCGAAACTTCAAGCAACAAGGGAGGGGAAGCAAGACAAATCGATTGAGGAAGAAAGATCAAATGCGATCTTACCTTAGAAGTTTTATAAGGAAAGATTCTTATGAATTGAATCTTCTCAAATTAGCCATTATTATTGGGTTTCTCTATGTTTTACTTTACAAAAGAGAAATCTTCCATGGATTGTGAATTTTCTGATAATCCGAATTGATCCTTCCGTTTTTCGGATTTAAATTTCTGATAATTGTACTTGATTCATTACATTCGATTAAAAGATAGGTTGTATTTTCGGTTGTTCTAAAAATGACCCTTGGTTGGGTTGTTTAATTGAGGATTACCATTATCATTTTATCCAACATTGAACAACTATGGTTAATTCAATTTACTTTTTATGATACATCTATATATTATTGATGATCATTACCTTATTATTGAAGGTTTGTATTCATCGTTTGATCTTCAGTCAGGTGACTTTAAAGTTGTTGGAGGCAGCCTTAATATTCCTGATGCCCTTAAAAAAATATCCCCAAAGAAGGTAGACATCATCCTCCTAGATTTATTCATCCACCAAGCGGACCCAATTGTAAATATTAAACTTATCCGTAAAACCTTCCCCAGCATCCCTGTTGTTATTTTATCGCAGGAAAGCTCTCTGTTGTACCAGGTCGAAATGTTTCGACATGGAGCGAAAGCATACCTAAACAAATTGGAAGATAAAGCCGAAATGCGGCAGAAGCTTCTTAATGTTTCCAAGGGTGAAACAATGATGCCAAACGAAGTGGTCGAGATCATCATGAAAGGAGATCAAAAAGGGTCGATTATATTTTCACCCGAAAATAAGGGAATTCTATCGTTATTATTACAAGGTTTAACCGCGAAAGAGATTGCTAAAAAAATGAGTCAATCCGAATCTTCCATTGAAAAAAAATTGAAAAGAAACCGGGAAGTTTACCAAGTAAGAAACAATTACGAATTGATTATTAAACTCTTACATCATCAAACCTCTCCATTATTTCTTTAGTCATTCCGAAAAGTATACTTTTCCTTTCCGATTATCGGAATTAATACTTGCCTTTTTCTTCCGATTTTCGGAAGCAAAATTTCTGAAAATAGTACTTGTTTTTTGATAATCATATAAAAAATAAGAATTATTTTTGGTTATATTGAATTCCTCTCTATGTAAAAGGATTTTTTCTATTGACTTAGAGCCTAAATAAACCGAATTGAATTTTTCATGATAAAACAAACCTGTATGAAAATATTGCAAAAAAAATTAATCGTTCTTTTATGTCTCTTTTCATTTGAAGGATTGAATGCTCAACCTGGAAAAGTTGATGGATCAATTATTCCTTCCCAGTTTGTTAAATCCGTTCTGTTTGGCTATGATATTTTTATCAAGGATCAACCACAGCAAAACCAGCGAGAAATCGCGATTTGCTCAGCCTTCAATGGCTGGTTGTATGCCTTATATCCCTATTTTGACAGCAATGCTAATCAGGATGCATTTACTTTTCTTCGATCTAAAGATAATGGAGCCAGTTGGTCTATACTAAATAATGGGCCATCAGGTATATTTCATACGGGAATTGTAAAACTGGAAATACTGGCTTGTGGACATGATACGACAAATCTTAAAGTATTTGCAGGCTTTAACATTTATGATACTGCCACTATGGAACGCGGTCTTCTTGTTATTCGGTATGATAAAAACTGTGTCATGGAGGGAACTGATTTTCTTCATGAACAATCTGTTCAAATCAGGGATTTTGAGATGGCAAGTGATGATCTTTATCCTGCAAGCAATTCAAATTCTTTTTCCCTTTCAGTAGTCTATTCCAAAGGAACCTTGTATAAAGATTCAATTGTATTTTGTTCCTCAAGCAACGGTGGAATTTCATTTGACACAAAATATAAAATTGCATCATCACCCAATTATTTTAACAAAGTCGCACTTGCTTATGGTCATAGTGCTACCTGCAATACTGGAAGGTATTTTGCCGCATGGGAAGAAAAGGCAAACCAAATTTCCGTTTCAGGTCATATTTATACAGCCCATTCAGAACCGAATTTTAATAGCCCGTTTACGTCTCCATTTCTTGTTGACAATCTTGATACTTCAATTACAAACAGGGCAAGTACCCCGAAGATCGCTTGCCAGAATAATGCAGCAGACAATGATAGCTCAAACCTCACTGAAGTGGTTCTATTTGAAAAATACTTACCCACAACATATAATTTTAATTTAGCAGGATTTTACAATAAAAAAGCAACGGCTTCTAATTATTTCCAAAAATTTACTATTGATGCTTCAGCCAATAACAAACTTCAACCAGATATCTGTTTCAATGCCTTTGATTCCACGTTCATTGTCACCTATTTTGATTCAACCACTCTAAAGCTACCCTACTACACTCATGATTTTAATATGGTTAATCCTGATACCTGGTTTGAACTTTCGGCAGGTTACAATGATAATAACAACCTTGTGGCCCCTAACCCTCAGGTAGTAATGAATTTCGGAGAACAGACCGGAATGAATGCCTGGGTTGGGATACGGGGAACAGGGAAAGGTGCCGCCATGTTCGATGCACCGTATATTTATTATACAGGCATCACGGAAAATAATCCGGATAAAAACAAATTGATTGTAAATATCTTCCCGAACCCTGCTTCTGAATTTTCAATCATTGAATTCGACTTACCACGAACTGAAAATGTTGAAATTGATCTTCTGAACCCTATGGGGCAATCACTCGTAAATATGACTTATCCAACTTGTTCATCAGGGAAACACCAGGTTAAGATTGACCTTACAAGGTATCCAGCAGATATGTATATCATAACTATTCATGCAGGAGATTCCTATTCTTCCGGGAAAATATCGGTAATCAGATAACTTAGAATTTAATCGGTCAAATGATACGCGGTTAATCAGATAAAAAATTAACATCAAATAAAATTATAACCCATGAAAACATTACATTGTTACGCCGTTAACATGTTTATTCTTTTAATAATCAGCTTATTATTAACTGCTCAAAGTATAAAGGCCCAGAATCTTCTTAGATATCCTAATACCCAAACGAGTTATTGGGATAATAATGGGAATTTAGGAATTGGAACAGCAACCGCTTCTGCACGATTACATTTATATTCCGGTAATGGATTCCCAGCTTCACCTCTTCTTAAAACAGAAGTTATTTTTGGACTAGGATGGGCATCAATTCAACATTGTATTTCAATTGGAACCACTAACTATGGGATTTATCAAACAAGTAGTAACAGTTCAGGCGTAAAGAATTACTTTCAGGATCCGGTGAAAACAGGTTATATTCAGTTAATGAAAGGAAATAATAATAATGCTGTAATTGGCATTCAACCAGGTGTAAACCAACTCGATTTTAAAATGGATTGTGAACAATCCTGTGATGGATTTACTCCATTAACAATGACTTCTGCAGGAGTACGAATACAGCCAAAACTTACAACAGATTATTTTCAACTTTCAACGAATCCCGGGGCTGATAAAATCCTTGTTTCTGATGCCGATGGAAATGGTTCTTGGACAGATCCAACAACGCTCAGAAGTAATTTTTGGTTGCCATCATCACCTGGCCTTGGTACTCAAAATATGTATTCAAACACTCTTTATCAAAATGTAGGAATAGGAACTCAAACTCCTATAGATAAACTGCAGATTAATGATGGTGCTTATAAGATATCATTGGGAGCTATCCCTGAACCATCAATGCTATGGGGATCAGGTTACCTGGGATTCAATGCCGCACATAATAGTTCATCATGGATTTTTTCTCCAGATGGTGAATGGGGGAACAATGGGGGCGGTATTATTTTCACAAATATGGCTGGATCTATGTATTTTTCAACAATTGGAAGTACAGGTGGTGAACCGAATGTTCTTCGTGATGATGTTATTGTTAGGAATATAAAATTATCAATTTCACCATTTGGCAATATAGGAGTTGGCGTTCAAAACGCTTCTGAAATTTTAGATATAAATCGTAGCGAAGGTCGTACTGTTATCAATTTAATAACCAACAGTGAGGATTTTTCTTTTCTTAAGACAGGAAACTCATTAAATGCCTTCTCCTTTGGAACAGATAGTCATGGACTCGGTCATATTTGGGAAGGATCGAATGCAACATCTGTTATAACGTTTCATCAAGGGAGGGTTGGAATTGGGAATACGGATGATTTAAATAGTTATTCAGGTGATCATAAATTATTTGTTGAAAAAGGTATTACGACGGAAGAAGTCACTGTAAAACTGCAAAGGGATTGGGCAGATTTCATTTTCAATGACAACCATAAAATCAAATCAATCTCGGAGGTTGAACAATATATTAAAACAAACAAACATTTGCCAGATATTCCTTCAGCTCAAGAAGTTGAGAAGAATGGGATAGAACTTGGTAAAATGAATTCATTGCTTCTGCAAAAGGTTGAAGAATTGACATTATACATCATAGAACAACAGAAACAAATTGACGAGCTAATTAAATTACAGAAGAAATAACGGAAAGAAAATCGAGTTTGCACTGAATAGTTGATTTTACCTAAAATTTTCAGATGTAAATTTATATGTTATTGAAAAAATAATATTAGAGATCATATATTATTGGACCGCAAAATATAATTTAGAATTTCAAGAATGAAATCAGTTTTTTAAGATTCTTTAAAATTCTATATAATCAATAAAATAGATTTTAAAATTCGGTTTTATGAGAAAAATATGTATTAATTTTTCGACTGTATTCTTTTTATTGTTGTTTAGCCCAGATGTATATAATCAGATCCCTTTCCCTGACTTAGTAGTAGAAAACCTAAATCTAAATTCTGGCAATTATACTTTTACTAACCCGCTAACAGGTATAATCTCACCGAATGCAGCTTCTAATCCAGTAATCTTAAAAGGTTCTTCTGTCGTTAATTATTTTGGTGGAACATCTATAAGTTTGAACCCAGGATTTAATGCAGGGGCATATTCTACTGGTGGTATCTTCTTTGCTCAAATAAGGCCACCAGATTTCGAAGTTGTTTTATTTGAACCTACAAGTCCAGATGCAGTACCGGAATTTGAAAAATTAGAGTTGGGTATTAAAATTCCTAAAAATATACAAGAACAGATTGATAATTTTTTTAAACCCCCAGCATTTTCTTCGGGTATTAACCCATATAACCCTGCCGATATTGATGTTTATGGAGTTTTAACATCTCCAACAAATAGAACGATTAGGTGGAACTGTTTTTATTATCGAGAGTATGTCAACAACCATGATGACAACCCACACGATTTTACATGGTTAGAAATTCCTACAGATTATCCTTGGCGGATGCGATTTGCCCCGGATGAAATTGGACAATGGTCATTATCTTTAACCATTAAAGTTTCTTCGTCTTTAGAATACCACGTAAATAATATTATTTTTAATTGTACACAAAATCCAAATAATCAAGGCTATATAGTAACTGGAATTCATAAAAGAAATTTAAAATTTTCTAAAACAAATAACTCTTTTTTTATCATTGGGGAGAATTTACAATGGAGTGACAAAGATCATTATCCTAACGGTACATATATTGGAGATGTAATGGCACAAGATTATGACACTTACAATGATTGGACAGATGAGATACATGAAAATGGTGGAAATTTCATTGCAATTGGTTTATATCCTTGGTGTTATGGTCTTGAGTGGGAGCATGCTGGTATATTCGATCTACATGATCTTAGAGATCAAGGGAATCCAAAAAATACTAATCGACAAATAAATGCTTGGGAATTAGACAGACTTTTCAATATGGCCAGAACAAAGAGGCTTTACATCAAACTCCCATTGTTAATCCACGATGAGTTTCAGCATGCATATATACCTAATAATTGGGCTAATTGGGAACATAATCCTTATCATTTGGAGTACCCGTGGTTACAGTCACCCATTGATTTTTTTACAAACACCACTGCCATTGAGCTTTTTACCACAAGATATTTAAGATATGTTATGGCTCGATGGGGGTATTCGACTAATTTAGCATGGTACGATCTTTGCGCTGAAGTTGATAATTTTGATGAATATAGTCTTGGTATCGTTAATGCATGGGTTGATCAAGTGGCACATTATATAAGTTCGGTTGACAATAATCAACAACAAATACCACCAATAATTCTTCTTACAATCATGGCTTTGGTAGTGCATACATTGGTTTTTCAAATGCACATGATTACAGTGATTATAAATATGTGAATATTGCAATAAGATATGATATTGCAAAAAAATACCGTAACATTTGGGATGATAAGCCATTCATTTTTGATGAAATAGGTCCAAGTTTAACATATGACTGTGCAGATGTAGATTTATTTAATATTCACAATGCGCTTTGGTCCTCATCTTTTATGGGTGGTATGGGTTGCGGTTTAGTATTTTCATGGCAAAGATATATGCATTCAAATGATAAACGTGTTAAAAATTTCAAAGCTTTAAGCCAATTTATGGCCGATGCAGATTTTGAAACATACAATTTCGCGCCCCACAGATATAGTGATTATTTTCCTTACCCTTTCCCTCCTTACAATGGAATAGAATATAGAATTGAGAATTTTTGGTTGATAAATCATAGCAGTAATTTTGGGAGAGGATGGGTTCACAATGCAGTTGCATATTGGGCGAACTTCCCGGGTCAACAATGTGGGAGAGCTAATGAAGATATTTATACTTATCCATATTCAAATCATAATGATCATTGGATAATGGATAATTTAAATATTGGGCAAATGTATGAAGCCCATTTATATAATATAGAATGGAATGACGGTTGTTATTATGAATTCACTCAACGCAAGAGATGTAATATTGCGGGAATAGTAGCATATCCTGTTGGCGATATGTTTGAAAGACATGATGATTATGCCTATAAACTTGATCATGGGAAAATAGGTTGTTCCACTGATTCACTTGAACCTGAAATTTTGCCCTGTCCATTTGATACTATTTATACTACTGGCATTTATGCAAACGATACCTCTGAAACTTTACATTATTATTGGGATTTTGGTAATGGGAGCGAATCAACACTTGTTCATCCAAAAATTTATTACAATCAACCAGGCATTTATCCTATTACACTTTTTGTGACTGATTCTGTTTCTCTTTACGATACGGTTCGACAAACTTTTATTGTTCCGGACTCATGTTTCGATTCAATTCAAACTAAGCCCATTGGTCAAATAGGATTAGAAAATCTTGGCAGCTTAAACCCCAATATAATTATATATCCTAACCCCTCCAAGGGATTATCAACTCTTCTTATGGATAAAGAAACTGCCGAGATATCAACTGAGGTGAAAATTTATTCAATGATGGGGACACTATTAAAAAAAATAAAACTAAATAATTTCTTATGTCAATATATTGATATAAGAAATTTAAGTTCAGGTATGTATATTATTAAAATCGAGACCAAGGATAGTAAAAATTTACAATTTAGAATAATAAAAAATTAAGTCTGACTTAAGATAAATCTATTAAAATCCTAGTAGGATAAGAAGTGTTACTTATCTTTCCTCTATAAATCCCCCAACCAAGCCAGCTAATTGGCAGCAGCCAAAAACACTGGCCATTTGGACCAAGCCGTAATCAAAACCTCCTGCCAGCACACAAAAGCATCTTGGTGAATAATTTCCTCTGCGAGTTCAGGACTCAGGTGAGTGTGCTTAACAAAAATAATTAGCCAGTTTGTTAACGGGGTCTAACCACCACAAAGATACCCGGCCTTGTTATGATTGAAGTTCAAGGATCTGTTTTTCTAACCTTGCAATGCGTTTTTGTTTCTGTTCTTTGCTCATTTTGGGTTTGAATT
>Ga0316229_1002524_pt1 | contig 15740 bp, 12 predicted proteins | sample TBH18023metaG_FD_206011 | JGI IMG/M metagenome (GOLD analysis project Ga0316229, IMG submission 206011) | Freshwater microbial communities from Trout Bog Lake, Wisconsin, USA - TBH18023 | ecosystem: Environmental > Aquatic > Freshwater > Lake > Hypolimnion/Profundal zone | place: USA: Wisconsin... | reverse complement strand
CCATATGTCGGTTCTGACACATCACAATGTCCGGCTGGAACGCGATTCACACGATGTGCATCCGGGCGGGCATGGAAATTTCGGTGACCGGAATTTTCATGACAACCGCGATCAACATTCTTGGTAAGCGATCTTGCGATTTGATCAAGAATGTTGAATGCTTAAACTAAAACTAGTGTTTTATTGAAGTATGCCTCACGGTTTATTTCCTTGAGTGAAGCATAGCCGAGCGACTGGCGGGGCGGTGCCCGAGCTGTTGATTAGAAACGAAAAGCATCGGAACAAAGCCCGGCTGGTGGAGCTGGCCCCGCTGGGTAAGCGGCTCAGTCGTGATATCAAAGATGACATTTACCTTGCGGCGGCAATAGCCGCCGAGGCCACCTATATTGTCACCTATGCCAAGGATTTGCTGGCGCTGGAAAAACCTTTTGGAATTGAAATCATCCGTCCGCCGGAATTCCTGCGACGGATCAAAGCTAACAAGCTATGGGGCTTCATCAGCATCGCCTCGTTGCTGATAATTCTTTATGGCCATGCTGGATAACCTCGTGCCAACCCGCAGTAACCGCAGCAAGGCATCCCTAAGCAGCCAAATATTATGTGGAAACTTTCGAATCTGTAACGGGGTAACTGCGGTAGCTGCGGGTGAGCTGCGGGTGGGGGCGGAATGGTTGTTTCCAAATTATTTCAGCCGTAGCCCTCTTCGGCGGCGGCCTGCTGCGCCCGTAAAATGTCGTGGAGCGTCAGAATCCCGACCAGCGGTCCGCTGGCTTGTTCCTGGAGCAAAAGCAAACCCGTCTTGGATTCAATCAATTGCATTTCTACTTCGCGCAAAGACAATTCCGGCCGGCAAACGGTGGCCTCCACCACGGCGGGCGGACGCTTTTCCCGGATGGCACGTGTGGCTTCTTCCCGCGTCAACACGCCGCAAATCTGCCCGTTCATCACCACCGGGAATTGTGTGTAGGGGTGGTTTTGCAGCAGGGTCTGAATCGGTTTCAATTCCAGCGACGTGACGCTGACCGGCTTGGGGTTGGCCAGATGCGACACCGGTTGTTTCTGCCATTCGCGCAGGTCGCGCGGCGGGGCGAAGCGTTCCACGGCGTGACCGTCCTGCTCCAGCAGCGCGTCGTAAAAATTCCGCCGCGCCAAACGCCGGCTGATGGCCTGGCTGATCAAGGCCGCGAGCATCAGCGGCGGCACCAGGACAAATTGATGCGTCATTTCAAACACGATCAAAATACTCGTCACCGGCGCCCGCACCACTGCGCCGAGCGTCGCGCTCATGCTGACGATGGTGAGCATGGCCACGCCTTCCGGGGACAATCCAAAAACCGGCTGGAGAATGCCCGCGATACACAGCCCGGTCATCGCGCCAAAAAATAATGTCGGCGAAAAAATACCGCCGCAGCCGCCCATGCCGTAGCAGGCCACCGTGGCCACGAATTTTGCCGCGAGCAGCAACGCCGCCGTCTGCCAGATCAACTTGCCGGTGAGCGCCTCGGACAAATCATCATAACCCAAGCCAAACACGCCGAGTTTGCCGGTGTAGCGAAAGACCGCCACGCCCAGCCCCCAACAAATCGAGGCACCTATGGCCGGTCGCAACCAAGCTGGAACGGCGCTTAATTTTTTTTGCCGGGCGCGCAGGCCAAGCGCTGATTTCTGAAACGCCACGCCGACGAGCGTTCCCGCCACTGCCACCACGGGCACCAGCAAATAGGAATACCAAGAAGGTTCGCCGATGGCCGCGAGTGAAAACGACGGTTGCGGTCCGATGATGCCATGCGCCACCAACGCGCCCAGCATAGCCCCGAGCAGCACGCTGCCGAGCAGACGGCTGTTCAAATCGCCAATCAATTCTTCCAGCACGAAGGTCATACCCGCGAGCGGCGTGTTGAACGCGGCAGCCAGACCGGCGGCCGCACCGGTGGCGGCGGCCAATCGGCGTTTTTGTTTGGGTTCACCCGCCACGCCCGCCAACAGTGAACCCGCCGTGCCCGCCAGTTGCACACAAGGACCTTCGCGGCCCAGGCTGCTGCCACCGCCAATTTGCAGCATGCCCGCGAGAAACTTCACCCACAGGACGCGGAAGGGCACAAAGCCAAAGTTTTTCCAAAAGGCCGCCTTCAGTTGCGGAATGCCGCTGCCGGCGGCCTCCGTGCAAAATGAATTCAGCAGCCAGCCGGAAATGAGCGAAGTTCCCAGAATCAAACCGAGGCTGCTCCAAAGAAAGGTGGTGAACGAACCGTGCGAAAGCCGCACGATGCCGGCCCGATAGCAGCCGTTCAAGGCCAGTTGGAAGGCCACGGCCACCAGTCCGGCCACAAAACCATACGCGCACGTTTTTAAAATCGTGCGCGGGCGTTCCGGCATTTTCGCCAGCCATTCAACCAACAACTTCACGCCCACAGTTTGATTTGAACCGGCAGAAATGTGGAACAAAAAATTGGGATCAGCCGAAATATTTGCCTGATTTTTGATACTTGTTTCAGATGGAAAAACTTTTTCCTCTGGTGATAATCTTTGAGAACGGCGACAAAAAACAATTACGAAAGCTGAATTGAACAGAATTAAACGAAGGTGGGTAAATTTGGATTTGTTGTAACTGGATGTTGTAACTGAGCAGAGTGATTTGCGTAAATGCCTGAAAATAAAAGTGGAGCGAGCGAAGGGATTTGAAACCAATTTCACTCATCTGCCAATCTCCTTCAAAACAGGAGATATTACGCATAAACACAGAAGATAATGATGGTCGGATTTTTGGCGAGCACGAAGTGATATACGCTCGAAACGAAATTTTTCTGTCATGCATTGTCATGCAGACGCTCTTCCTGCCTCCGTCGAGCAGCGCGACAATCCTGACCTCGGCAGGCCGGTGATCGTCGGCGCTCCACCCATCCAGCGTGGCGTGGTTTGTGCGGCCAGTTTTCCTAGCAGCGCAAAAGGCTATTGATTCATTCCGTAAATCAATATTTTGAACGTGCCGGGAATGATTTTACCGCGTCGTTGTCCTGCGGTGGGAGTTTCAAACTTGGCTGACGCGAGATAAATTTTATGCGTCGCGGGATCAAGCGCCATCGTTCTTGCGCTTCGCTCGGTCTTTAATGTCTGCACGACCGTCAGTTTGTCTCCTTCTTCATGTGCAATCGTGGTCGTGCCGTCGCCACAGGAGGCAAAGGCAAGCTGCGTTTCGGGGTCAAAAGCATTGGCGTCCACCCCTTCGCCAATCGGCACAGTTGCCAGCACTTTCCCGTTGCGGCTGTCCAGCATGACCATTAAATGGTTGTGGCAACCCAGAAACAGCCGGTGATTTTGTGCGTCAATGGCCATGCCGGAAGCTTCCTCGCCGGGGGCAATCGGCCAGTGATTGATAATTTCATGTTTCCGCGCGTCGATCACGACCACTTCGTTTTTATCTTCTATATTGTCAAAAACCAAACCGGTCTTGGAATCGGCTTGGGCAAACTCCGGCTTGCCACCGAGTGGAATCGTGGCCACCACCTTGCAGGATTTCGCGTCAATCACCGTTGCCGACTGCCCGCGCCCATTGAACGTGTAAAATTCGTGATGACTCAGCTCATAAAGCATGGAATCGGGATTTGCGCCGGTGTCCACTTTGGAAAGGATCTCCAATTTATTAAGGTCAACGATGGCTGCCTTGTCCTCACAGCCACAAGTGACCATGCCGCGTCCCAGTTCCGGCGCGAGGGCAAGACCATGGACGCCGGGGGTGTTGGTGATTTCACCAACAACTGTGTCCTTCGTCAGATCAATCACAACCATTTCCGTGCCGTGCGAAACATAAAGTCGCTGCGCCGCCGAATCCACCGTCAGATAATCCCAGCCCCCGTCGCCACGCAAGGGAACTTCCTTGATAAAATGATAGGGTTCTTCCGCATGTCCAATCGGCGCAAGTGCTATAAGTAAAACAGCCAATAGCTTTTTCATGAATTCAAATAGGTTTGGTGATGATGGTTCGAGCCTCATCATGTCGAACCGCTTTAAGATTGTCGCTCCCAAAAAAAATGACGCCCTTGACACTTTTGCCGACCGGGCGCAGATTCAACTCAATCGATCCAGCTCAAACTAAAAACTATGAAAACGACCATCCTCTCCCGTTGCCTGTCAATCGCAGTCGTCGCCGGTTTGATTGGCGGGGCGTTTTTGATGTCCGTGAATGCCCAGACGACCGCTCCACGCGTGACCCTGACTGGGATGTCCAAGGCGATCGCCAGTTCGAGTGGAAAAATGAATCCGTCTCAGCCGAATGCTACACTTACCGTTTCTAGCGGCGAAGTTTATCTTGTGTGCGGCTGGGCCGGGGTTATCTGCGCCACCAAGGCTGACGGAAAAAAAGTTGAGGTGACCGGCGTGATCGGTGGACACGAAGGCAAGAAGACGATCACGGCCAAATCCATTGACGTCAAAATCATTGTTGTCGATTGAAACGCAACCAATCATTGGTCTTGGTCGCCCACTTGGCAACGACAATAGCTTTGAACAGGAACCGCATGTTACGACGAAGAATATTGGCTGGCTTGGTGGCGGGCATGATTGGTTTTGGCCTTGTAACGGCGGGCGCGGCAGAAGTCCGGCTGGTGATCGGCAAGGTGACGGCGGCGGCGAATGCTCAGGAAGCTGCGACCGTCAAAGTCGGCAATGTGATTTACAAGATCACCAAGGATGCCAATGGGAGGAAAGTCGCGGCGGGGGCTAATGGACAGAAAGTGGAAATCAAAGGGATTGTTACGGAAACAAACGGGATTCCATGGATGACGGTCACTTCGTGCAAGATCGTGGAATAGACCCATCGGTCAATCGGTATCCAGACCACCTGAACAGGCTGCGCGAACCAGCGGGGCGGCAATTGGTTTTGTTGTGGCCGTCCAATACGATACTCTTGACACCGCCACCGCAAAGGAGCAGGTTGCGTTCAGAAGGTTAACAGGCGGGCGGGACTTGTTATGGTAATCACGATTAAACCGAAATCGGCCAAGCATCGAAACGACGAGCTGGGTGCCAGTTTAATCCACCTCGCCGAGTGCTGTCCGGTTGAAGGCTGCAACCCAGAGGAGTGTCCGCTTTACCAAGTTCGGAAAATGAAGCGAGCCGACCGGCTGAAATGGTTCAATTCCCTGACTGAGGACGACTTAAACTACATCGCCGTTTATCACTACACCTGCGCGAACTTGAAGCTGTCTGAAAGGCCGGGTACGGAGACAATTGTTGATAGCCGTTCGCCACTGGTGCTGGCCATTCCGCCGTCGCAGTATACGTCGTCAGTCGGCGGCGTGGCTTAGCTTTTTTCGTTGGCGCATTATGCTACGCGTGCTTTTGATTATTGCGGGCGTTTTGATTTACATTCCGCTTTCGCTTTATCTGTTTTTTGTTGTTCACCACACGTTAGACCGCGTCATTGTGAAACACGCCCAGCGATTTTGCCGACGGCGCGGTTTGGCGATAAGCCGATTTAGATGGCAGCCAGATTTCAGGTTGTCGGGTGGCAAGCGGATTAAGACCGAGTTCACACTGGTTCAGCTAGATTGTCTGGACGCCCAGAAGCAGCGCAGATTGGTTTTGATATTGGCTTGGCCGTTGGGCGTTCGCAAACTGGTCAGCGACGAGATTTATCCAGAGGCTTATGATCTTCAGTGGCCACAAAAAACCGCCACTTAAGTCGCCACACCAACGCGATTCGGCGGCGGCATTTTGATAATAAACAGCATGAACCTAAAACGTCTGCTCCTTCCAGCACTGATCAGTGTGGCATTTGCCATGCCGGTCGGTGGTTTTGTGTTCGGCTTTATCCACATTCAGGGTTCTGCTTGGTGGAACGTGCTGGCGCGCGGAATTGTCGGCATGGTCTTTGCCGTTCTGACGTCCATCACCTTGGGGTTCCCGCCAAGGAATGAGGGTGGGGTTGGTGAACACTATAATGTCTGGCCGTATATCATCGCCACCGGAATTGCGCTCTTCCTCATAACAACGGTCGTGTGTTTGAGCTGGCGCACCTCTAAAAAGGATTGACGCTGAGTTTTACCGTGGATGTGAGCAGGCTGCGCGAACCGGCAGGGCGGCAGTTGGTGTTCTTTTAGCTCACGGCACTTTAGCCCAGACTGCTTAATTAAGAGATGGGGTTGACAACGCGCCGATTGGTGGCACCTTCCTGTCCATGACCACCACTCGAATTTTCCGGTTCGCAACCCTGCTTGCAACCATCATGCTGACCATGGCTCTGACCAATAGCCTTCAGGCCCGAACCGCCAAGGCGACCAGTTCCGGTAATTCCACCACTTTGCTGCATGAAGCTTTGGCCACTCTCGCTGAAGCGGATCACGATTACAAAGGTCACCGCGTTGCGGCGATGAAACAAATCCGTTTAGCTTTAGGTGGTCATGCCGGAAAAACTCATGCTGGAGAACAGTCCGCAACCCACACTCACCCTGCGGCTACTACTAAACACAGCGGCAACAAGGGTAATGAACCTCAAGCCACCTCTGATGCCCAGCTCCGCCAAGCCCAAGGTCTCCTCCAACAAGTCAGCAGTGAAGTATCAGGGGCGGCGCTGCAACACGTAAACGCAGCCATCAGCGAAATCAACACGGCGCTGTCTATTCGGTAAGTGCGGCAAGATTTTCTCGTCTCGTCCGCCCTCGACGTGGGGACATGGCGACTCTGACGCCCATTGACCACGTCCACGATTTCTTTAGCCTGCCCACATGCACCCCGCCATGAAAGCGGTTCTGTTTGCCCTGCTGCTGTCGCTACCCGCGTCTGCTGCCGATACGCTCGTCCACCTGCAAATCACCGTGGACGGCGTCGTGCGCGAGGCACTCCTCTACGCACCCGCCAAGGCGAAAACCGAGCTGACGCCGCTCGTCTTCGCATTTCACGGTCACGGCGGGGCCATGAATAAAGCGGCAAGCCTGTTTCATATCCACACCGTCTGGCCTGAGGCGATTGTGATCTATCCGCAGGGGTTAAACACCCCCGGCAAGCTTCTGGATCCTGAGGGGAAAAAAGCGGGCTGGCAGAGTAATGCAGGCGATCAGAATGACCGTGACCTAAAGTTTTTTGACGCACTGCTCGCCTCGCTTGAGGGGAAGTTCAAAGTAGACACGAATCGCATTTATGCGACCGGCCATTCGAACGGTGGAGGCTTTACTTATCTGCTTTGGGCCGAGCGGGGTGACAAGTTCGCGGCGTTCGGGCCATCCGCCGCCGCCAAACAGCTCGCCAAGGACGGGTTGAAGCCGAAGCCGATAATCCATGTAGCCGGGGAGAATGATTCGCTCGTAAAATTCGAATGGCAGAAACTCACGATGCAATCCGTTCGCAAGATCAACCAGTGCGGCGAGGGCACGCCATGGGAGGGGGCCAAAGGATGCATGCTCTATCCCTCAACAACTGGCGCACCACTCGTGACGTTTATCCATCCCGGCGCGCACATTTATCCCGCCGAGGCACCGGAGCTTATCGTGAAGTTCTTCAAACAACACGCGCAGCCCTAATCGTAACTGCGCGAGGTAAATCGAAATCCGCCCGCTTCATCACCCACGTTGAGTAGGTTCCTGCGCCCAGCGGCGGCTGGCCTGCTGGCTAACTCGGACGAGCGTGGTTGGTGTCACGCCCGCTCCGGCTGCTGGGATTGGCGTGAGCAGGCTGCGTGAACCGGCGGCGAAGCAGTTGATGCTGCTTTAGTCCCCTGTGTTCAATCTGACTCTTGCCCTTGCCACTACCGTGATTGTTTATTAAATTATTTTTAAGCGGCACGTGAAAACCAAAAGGAACCTTATGCGGATTGGGCTGGTTGCAACCGTGCTATTCTTGACATTACCTAGGGTGGTGGAGGCTCAGCTCAAATTTACGACCAACAACGGGGCAATCTGTAAACGGCGGCTGAAAAGTGCTCCAGTTCCGGCTGTCGGGTCGACGCCTGATCTGTTTGGCGAGGCAATTTCTACCTTGAATGGTAGCCGGGTGTTGTTGACCTGAATTCAGATGGTGGAACAAGCTGATTTATGAGCTCCAGCCAGTCATGGCAGCGTGGGCATTTAGGGGCCACGTTGTTCCAGCGGTAGTTGCCTTTTGCTGTCCGCGCGGTTTAACGCGGTCAGGTGCCGGGCAACTTCCTAGTGCGTCATCCCCACTTCCACTCCGTCGCCGTGTTCTGGACGCAGGTGGCACCGATCATGGTCGTGGCACATCAGTGCCAGGAAGAGGTGTGGTCATTTGCGAAGCACTGGAGGAATGAGACACAAACGCATCACACACGCCGAGATCGAGCGGTTCCTGAAAGCTACGACGGGATATTGAACTTTCCGTTTGCCATCCGCGCACGCCTCAAATCCAACCAAAATTCAAATTTGTAGTTGATGACCGAGGTGTGTTGAGCCGAGAATTTTTTGGAAAATGATTTCTCGCCAAATTGGCGAGGAAATTTTTTAGCATCGGCAGGAAAAGTATTAAAAATGGAAAAACCTTATCACTGTTGACACCCTTGAAAGTATTTGGACGGGCTGAAAAAATTAAAATTGTTGTAACTGGATGTTGTAACTTAGCAGGGTGATTTGCGTAAGTGCCTGAAAATGAAAGTGGAGCGAGCGAAGGGATTTGAAGCCTTTTCCGGACGTCACCAACTGGCGGAAGCTGTCGGACATCAACCGCTTATGACAACCGTCATTTTTGGCATTTTCGCCATATTTCGCCGCTTTCCGACAATTTCTTTGTCATAAATTGTCATAAAAAATTACGCCCCAAAACAACCGTTTTAATTTCTTCCCCGTCATTAGTTTCCAGCGCGTTGTAAAAGACAACTTCATCCTGACTCTGCCAAAACTCGCAACGAGAGACAAGCAAGGGTGAAACGAGGTTGATAAGATTTGGCCGGTGCGCTGCCTTGAACAAAAATCTAAATCTGAATGCGATGACCGATGTTAAGGTGACAGCCACTCACATGCCCAAATTAAACGGTACAGAATCCAAACCAATAAGGCTAAAACCAAAATTGACTCGCCAGTCAAAGCCATCACCCATTGCCACACTTCCGCAGCAATTTTTTGTTGTTTTGTGGTCATAACTGACCATTGCACATATATCCAAAATGCGCAATTGGACACCGCAGGCACTCCCACCCTGTGTTATCCAGCACCGAAGGATGCGGACAACGGCTATTGCGAGAGGCAATAGACTTGAATTTGATTTATGCCAGCGGCCACAGCGCGGAACTTGATGAAAAAGACTTTTCGGCGACCGAAGAGGCAGTGACCGAAGGGGCGACATGCGACACATGAATTGGGTGCACATGAAAACATTTTGTGAACTGGAGGAATTGTCGCGGAGAATTCTGATTTGGCACATGCGGAGAGAACTGCCGCCGAACAAATTTTATAAGCAATACAATCTCGCTCGCTCGACCGCCAATTATGAGAATGAATTTTTTAATATCACTTCCGACCCGCCAGTTAGTGCAAAGTCTTTAACCTAATTCGTTGAAGCTTTAATGATCTGTCCGGCTCCAAGTGATTTGATTAAAGAAACGCTGGTGGCCAACCGCTGGCCGCAAAGCTGGATCACGGTTTGTTCATGCGTCAGTTCCGTGGTCTGCGCGGTGATGACATCGAGGTATTGTTCGACGCCTGACTTGTAGCGCTGGTTGGCAATGTCAAGCGCGCGGCGGGCGGAAATTAGCGCCGCCGTTTCTTCTTCAAGCTGGTTCGCCAGAAAATGCTGCGCGGCAAGCTGATCCTCGACATCTTGAAATGCCGTCAGCACCGTCTGCCGATAATTTGCAACCGTGCCGGCGTAAGCGGCTTTGGCGGATGCCAGTTGCGCCCGGTTGGCACCACCGGTGAACAGCGGCAGTTGCAGCGTCGGCCCCACCGCCCATAAATGGCTCGGCCAGTCGAACAACGTGCTGGCGCTGATGGATTGCCAGCCGCTGGAACCGTTCAACAGCACCCGCGGATAAAACGCGGCTTTGGCCACGCCGACATTGGCATTGGCTGCGGCCATGCTACGCTCGGCGGCGGCGATGTCGGGCCGGTGCTCCAGCCATTCGCTGGGCGCGGACAGCGGAATCGTCGCCAGCTTCGTCGAGCCAAGGGTGCCGGGCGTCAGCGCAAACGTGGTCGCCGGCTGGCCGCACAAAACTGCCAGCGCGTGGCGGGTCTGCGCGCGCTGCAAATCGGTGGCGGGAATTTGCGCCCGCGCGGCGCGCAACTGCGTTTCCGCCTGAGCCACGTCCAACGCATCAGCCACCCCGCTTTTGCGGCGGCTTTGCGTCAGTGCCAGCGCACGCTGATAGGCGACGGCGGTCTGGTTGAGAAAATCCGATTGCGCATCCAGTGCGCGCAGCGTGAAATAATCCATCGCCACCTCGGCATGAAGCGAAAGTTTCAACGACGCCAAATCGTCCGCCGACGCGGCCAGTTGCGCATGCGCTGATTCTGTCAATCGGCGAACACGACCAAACAAATCCAGTTCCCAGCTCGCATCTGCCGAAACGTTGAACGTATTGTAACTCCGGCTGCCGCTGCTGCCGCCAACCGGTGACGCGTTCGCGCTGGTACGCTGGCGGGTGGCCGAGGGATTGGCGGAGATTTGCGGGAAGAAATTCGCCTGCGCCACCTTCATCGCCGCGCGGGCCTGATCGAAGTTGGCGACGGCCAGCGCGATTTGCTGGTTGTTGGTTGTGGCGAAAGTTTCCAGCCGGTCAAGCTCGGCATCGTTGTAAATTTTCCACCAAGCACCGCGCGGCAACTGGGCGGATGGCTCGGCAACCTTCCATTCACCGGCGTTGGTGATGGAAATGTCGCCGAAGCGGGCTGGCAGCGCCTTCGTGCCGAGTGCCGGCGGACGATGATAATCCGGGCCGACGGCACAGCCGGCGGTCAAAATCAAAGCGAACAGCGCAGCGCAGCGCGTTGCCGCTTTCACACATTGCATTTCAAAATTTAATTTCATGTCATGATTTTCACCGGCACGCCGCCAGCGGTTGCGGCACCGAATGAAAGCAGTTTCTTTTTCCCGGCGGCGACGCGGCGGCGGATCTTTTCCATGGTCAGATAAATCACCGGCGTCGTGAACAGTGTCAGCGTTTGTGAAAGGATCAGTCCGCCGACGACCGCGATGCCGAGCGGTTGGCGCAGTTCCGAACCGGAGCCGAGATTGAGTGCCAGCGGCACGGAGCCGAGCAGCGCGGCCATCGTCGTCATCATGATCGGACGGAACCGGATGATGCCCGCGCGAAAAATCGCCTCCTCCGGTGTGAGGCCCAGCCGGCGTTCCGCGTCGAGCGCAAAATCAATCATCATGATGGCATTTTTCTTCACGATGCCCATCAGCAGAATGATGCCAATGAACGATACCAGCGAAAGTTCGAAGCCGCTCACAAGCATGGCCAGCAGTGCGCCGACACCGGCGGACGGCAGCGTTGAAAGAATGGTCAGCGGATGAATCAGGCTTTCGTAGAGCATCCCCAAAACGATGTAAATGGCGAGAATGGCCGCGAGTACCAGTACGGGCATATTGGTCAGCGAAGCTTGAAACTGCTGCGCCGTGCCCTGAAAATTTCCCGACACGCTGGCCGGCATGTGCAAATCCTCGGTAGCCTCGCGGATGATTTCCGTCGCCTGGCTTAACGCGACGCCGGGCGCGAGATTGAAGGAAAGGGTGACCGCCGGAAATTCACCCTGATGATTTACTGACAGGCTGGTATTTGACGCCTGGAATTTTGCCACGCTGCTTAACGGCACCTGCTGGCCGTTGGCCGAGCGCACATAAATTTTGTCCAGTGATGACGGGTCGAGTTGTAGCTGTGGATCAGCTTCGAGCACGACGTGATGCTGATTGTAAGGCGTGTAAATGGTTGAGACCTGCCGCTGGCCGAAGGCGTCGTAGAGCGTGTTATCAATCGCGGACAACGAAATGCCAAGGCGCGCGGCGGCATCGCGGTCCACAACAACATTCACTTGCAGGCCAAGCATCTGCTGGTCGCTGGTCACGTCTTTCAGGAGCGGCGAATCCCGCAGTTTGGCCATGAGCTTGGCCGACCATTGGCCGAGGTCGTTGAGGTCGGAGGCTTGCAGCGAGTATTGGAACTGCGCTTTGCTCGAACGCCCGCCAACGCGAATGTCCTGGTTTGCCACCAGAAATAAATTGACACCGACGAGCTGTGACATTTTTTTCCGAATCCGGGCGATCACCTGGTCGGCGCTGGCGTCGCGTTCGCCTTTCGGTTTCAAGGTGATGAACAGCCGGCCGTTATTGACCGTCGTGCTGCCCGAAGCCGCGCCGATGAAAGAGCCGATGGTCGCCACGGCGGGATCGCTGAGGACGATGGCGGAGACTTTTTGTTGTAGTTTGGACATCGCTTCAAACGAAATATCCTGCGACGCCTCGGTAGTGCCCATCAGCCCGCCGGTGTCCTGCTGTGGAAAAAATCCTTTCGGCACGACGGTGTAAAGCCAGACGGTTGCCACCATGGTCAGCACCGAAACGCCCAGCGTGAATGCGTGATGTTGCAACACCCATTTCAATCCGGCTTCATAATGTCCCAACAACCAATGAAAGGCTTTGTCGCAAGCGCGGCTGAATTTATTTGGCGGCGGCAAATCTGCTTCCGCGCGCAAAAAGCGCGAGCACAGCATCGGCGTGAGCGTCAACGAAATGATGCCGGAAACAAAAATGGCAAGGCACACCGTCACGGCGAATTCGTGGAAGAGCCGGCCCACCAATCCGCCCATAAACAGCAGCGGAATAAAAACGGCAATCAGCGACAGGCTCATCGAAACCACCGTGAAACCGATTTGCCGGGCACCGCTGAATGCCGCCGGCATCGGTCTCTCGCCTTGTTCGATGAAACGATGGATGTTTTCAATCACCACAATGGCGTCGTCCACCACGAAGCCGACCGAAATAGTGATGGCCATTAGCGATAAATTATCGAGGCTGTAACCGAGCAAATACATGATGCCGACGGTGCCAGAAAGCGCCAGTGGCACGGTGATGTTGGCAATGAACGTGGGCCAAAACCGGCGCAGAAAAAGAAAGATGACCATCACCACCAGCGCGATGCTCACGACCAATGAAACTTCCACGTCATGAACCGCCGCACGAATCGTCTGGGTGCGGTCATTCAAAATGTTCAATTTCATTCCGGTCGGCATCCAGCGTTCAAGCTGCGGCAGCGCGGCGCGGATGCGATCCACCGTGTCGATGACATTGGCATCCGCCTGTTTAAAAATGATGACGAGCACGGCGAGGTTGGTGCCGGACCAGCCGGCCAGCCGGGTATTTTCCACGCTTTCCACAGCTTTGCCAAACGCGTCTAATCGCACCGGCGTGTTGCCACGCTGCGTGAGAATGAGTTTTTGATACGGCTGCGGATCGATCATCTGCCCGTTGATGACAATCGTGTGCGTGACCTCCGCGCCGTCAAAGCTGCCGAGCGGCAGGTTCACGTTGGCCTGACTCAATAGCGAGCGGACATCCTCCAAGCTGACATTGGCCGAGGCGAGCGCGCCGGGATTCATTTGCACGCGTACGGCGGATTTTTCCGCGCCGCTGATGATCGCCTGGCTCACGCCTTCGACCTGGTTCAGTTTCTGTCCGAGAATTTCGTCGGCAAACTCGAATACAGCCGTCTGCGGCAGCTTGTCCGAAGTCAGCGCCAAAATCATGATCGGCATGTCGGCGGGATTCACTTTGCGATAAGTCGGCGGGCTGGGCAGGTTAATCGGCAGGTCGTTGCCGGCGGCGTTGATGGCGGCCTGCACGTCATGCGCCGCCGCGTCAATTTTCCGGTTCAAATCGAATTGGAGATTGATGCTACAACCGCCCAGCGTGCTGACCGAAGTCATTTCATTGACGCCGGCGATCTGGCCAAGGTGCCGTTCCAACGGCGTGGCCAGCGAAGATGCCACCGTTGCCGGATCTGCGCCGGGCAAACTAGCCGAAACGGAAACCATCGGAAAATCCACGCGCGGCAGCGGGGCCACCGGCATGAATCGAAACGCCAAAACGCCGCTCAATAAAAGTCCCATCGCCAGCAGCGACGTGGCCACCGGGCGCTTGATGAATGGCGCGGAAAGACTCATGGTGAATCCGACGCGGATGCCGCCAAAGTTTCCGGTGTGAGTTTTTCAGCATTCGCCAAACGCCAGCGGCGGGCGCGGGCCGCGAAGCGGTCGAGGTAGAGATAAATGACCGGCGTGGTGTAGAGCGTGATGAATTGCGAGAGCAGCAGCCCGCCGACAATCGAGATGCCAAGCGGTCGGCGCAGTTCCGAGCCGTTGCCGGCTTGCAGTGCCAGCGGCAGTGCGCCAAGCAGCGCGGCCATCGTTGTCATCATGATCGGTCGGAACCGCAGCAGGCACGCCTGATAAATGGATTGCTCTGGCGACAATCCTTGCGTGCGTTCCACGTCCAGCGCGAAATCAATCATCATGATGGCGTTCTTTTTCACGATGCCAATGAGCAAAATGATGCCGATCAATGAAATCAAGGACAGCGGCGTTCGGCACAAAATCATTGCCGCCAGCGCGCCCACGCCCGCCGACGGCAGGCTCGACAAAATCGTGAGCGGGTGAACATAACTTTCGTAAAGCACGCCGAGCACGATGTAGATGACGATGATCGCCGCAAGAATCAAAAACGGTTCGCTTGTCAGCGAAGATCGGAATTCCGCCGCGCTGCCGGAAAATGACGTTGCCACCGTATCCGGCAAATTGATTTGTTTGGTAGCGCTGTTGATGGCGTCCACCGCCGCGCCGAGCGAGGCATTGTCGGCAAGATTGAAGGAAAGCGTGACGGCGGGAAATTGTCCTTCGTGCGCGATGGTCAGCGGTGCGGTGCCGATTTTGACCGTGGCAAACGAAGTGAGCGGAACCATCCCGCCGGTGGTGGACTTCACATAAATTTTGTCCAGTGAGCCGGGCGATTGCTGGAACTGCGAATTCACTTCCAAGATGACGCGATACTGGTTGAGTTGGGTGAAAATTGTGGCGACCTGCCGCTGGCCGAAGGCGTCGTAAAGCGTGTCGTCAATCGCCTGTGGCAGGACGTTGAGGCGCGCCGCTTTTTCACGATCCACCGTCACGCTGACTTGCAAACCGCCCTGCTGCTGGTCGCTGGCGACATCGGCGAGTTCCGGCAGCGCGCGCAACTTCGCCAGCAGCGTGCCCGACCATTCGGCGAGTTCGTCGCTGTCGGAATCCTCCAGCGTGAACTGGTATTGCGTGCGGCTGACGCGGCTGTCGATCTGCACGTCTTGCGCGGCCTGCATAAACAGTGAAATTCCCTGCACGGACGCGGTAACGTCACTCAATCGCCGGATGATTTGCTGCGCATCCGCCGACCGCTGGTTGCGTGGCTTAAGCGTGATGTAGAGATGGCCGGAATTGACCGTGGAATTCACCGTGCCCGCGCCGACGAACGACGCCACGCTGGCCACGTCCGGATCACGCGCAACGATGTCGGCGATTTCATGCTGGCGAACCGACATGGCCCTGAAGGAAATGGATTGCGCCGCGTCGGTGACGCCGTTGATCAGGCCCGTGTCCTGTTCCGGCAACAATCCTTTCGGCACAAAAACATAAAGCAGCACGGTGGCAATGCCGGTCACCACGGCCGTCCCAAACGTGAATCGTTGATGGCGCAAAACCCATTGCAGGCTGTGGTCATAGGCGTTCAGCATGCCTTTAAAAAAACCCTCGGTCGCACGAAAAAATCTTCCG
>Ga0316229_1002516_pt1 | contig 15763 bp, 13 predicted proteins | sample TBH18023metaG_FD_206011 | JGI IMG/M metagenome (GOLD analysis project Ga0316229, IMG submission 206011) | Freshwater microbial communities from Trout Bog Lake, Wisconsin, USA - TBH18023 | ecosystem: Environmental > Aquatic > Freshwater > Lake > Hypolimnion/Profundal zone | place: USA: Wisconsin... | reverse complement strand
TTGGCCGGCGTTATTTCCCGCAGTGGTTCTCGGCGTTTTGCCTGCGCTTGTTTTATCTTCGCCGCAAAGTATGCTGAACCGGAATGGTTGCATCCTTGGGCCGGCAGAAGCCCGAAGTGGACTTAACATGATCTAACATGAAACAGAAACTCATTGATCTCATTCTTCATATTCATCAAAAATGTTCGGAGGCTGCCACTTGGATAAAGCTGTGTCCTTACCGGCCGCTTGGCCTTAAAGTTGGAAGCCATGCGAATTTCTCTTATGGCATCTGTTTTTCGAAGCTTTATCTCAAAAATATCACCATCGGAAACAACGTCTCTCTGGGGCAGCGGGGATATGTCCTTATCCTGAATAAACAGGGCAGCATCTCCATCGGGGATGGGACAGTGATATGCGGTGATTTTTATATTTCCTCGCACGCACCGGTTCACATTGGCAAAAACTGCCAGTTTTCTTTTAAGGTCACAGTTCTCGGCCACGCCCATCCGGTTGGGTGGGGGGTAAACCCGGTTACCAGCGGCTACAAGGAATGCCCGCCTACATCCATCGGTGACTGTTGTTTCATCGGGTGTTGTGCCGTGATCATGCCCGGGGTGTGTCTTGGCGATTATTGTGTCGTTGGGGCGGGTTCGGTTGTCACAAAGTCATTTCCTGCGGGTTCAGTGATTGCCGGCTCGCCCGCAAAATTAATACGAACCCTGAATGGAAAAGATGTTTCCGCCCCAACGTGACCCGTAGAAATGCGGCTTGCCCTGACTGTGGCGACCCCCAAACCCCAAAAAAACCTTGCTGCGCGGCCTCGGCGGTGGATACTCAACCGGAAACAAAGCCGCCGAAAAAGCAGCGGCCGGCGCAGCCCGCGTCAGTCCCGGAGGCGGGCGGATATCTGACCGGTTTTCGCGCCGCCGCTCTGGTCGGGACAATAGACATAATTCATGAAAGCAATCCATTCGGCGGCGACCGCCGCCTACCGTTTTCTGGCCACCCGCCACCCGCAGTGGCTGTGCCGCCTGAAGATGTTCCGCAACCACTCAATCGAGGCGGACGAGAAATTCTGGCAGCTCTATTCGTCCGCCCTGGCGGAAGGCAACGTGGTCCAGCCGCTGGAGGATTTTTTCAACCTTTACCAGCTCGTGCTCAAGACGCAAAAACTCCCCGGCGCGATTGCCGAACTCGGCGTCTATCGCGGCGGCAGCGCCAAGCTGGTTTCGCTGCTCAAGGGCGGCAAGGAGCTGCACCTGTTCGACACCTTTGGCGGCATGCCGGCGGTGCGGGCGGACGTGGACGAACATGAGGCGGGCGACTTCGCGGACACGTCCCTGGAAGCCGTCCAAAAATACCTGAACGGCTTTCAAAATGTTTTTTTCCACAAGGGCTTTTTTCCCGAGTCCGCCAAAGACCTGGTCGGCACGCCCATCCAATTCAGCCTGGTGCATCTGGACGCGGACATTTACGAGTCCACCAAGGCCGGACTGGAATTTTTCTATCCGCGCACCGTCACCGGCGGGATGATCATTTCCCACGATTACCGGAACCGGCACTGTCCCGGGGTCAAGCTGGCCTATGACGAGTTTTTCGCCGACAAGCCCGAGCCGGTGGTCGAGCTGTGGAAAACCCAGTGCCTGATGGTCAAGCAATAAAATATGGGGGCTTCTCCGCGCATCACCATCATCGGTGGCGGCATCGTCGGGCTCGCCACCGCCTTCAAGCTGGGACGCAAGCTGCCATCCGCGCAAATCACGCTGCTGGAAAAAGAGGCCGCCGTGGGACGGCATCAGACGGGAAACAACAGCGGCGTCCTGCACGCCGGCCTTTACTACAAGCCCGGCTCCAACAAGTCGCGCCTCGCGGTGACGGGCATCCAGGAAATGGTGGCGTTCTGCCGTGAAAATGAAATCCCGCACGAGATTTGCGGCAAGCTCGTCGTCGCGGTGGACGAGACCGAAGTGGCGCGGCTGCATGCGCTGCACGAGCGCGGCCAGCAAAACGGCCTGCAAGGACTGCGCTGGCTGGAGCGCGGCCAGATGCTGGAAATCGAGCCCCATGTCGGCGGGATCGCCGCGCTCCATGTGCCGCAGGAAGGCATCGTGGACTACCCGAAGGTCTGCGAAGTCTTGCAGCAAAAAATTTCCGCGCAGGGCGGCCGCGTTGTGACCGGCGCCAAAGTCACGCGGCTGCAGCCGCAGTCAAACGGCTGGCTCGCGCATTCCGCCGCCGGGGATTTCGAGGCGGATTTTCTGGTCAACTGCGCCGGCCTGCACAGCGACCGCGTCGGCGAACTGGCCGGGGAAAAACGCGAGGTGCGCATCGTGCCGTTTCGCGGCGAATACTATCAGCTCAAACGCGAGAGGCAGCATCTGGTGCGCAATTTGATTTACCCCGTGCCGGATCCGCAGTTCCCTTTTCTTGGGGTGCATTTCACGCGGCTGATCCACGGCGGCGTCGAGGCGGGACCAAACGCGGTGCTGGCCTTCGCCCGCGAGGGCTATCGCAAGACCGACTTCAATCCGGCGGACCTGTTCGATGCGCTGACTTTTCCCGGGCTGTGGCGTTTTCTTGCGAAGCACAAGCGGATGAGCTGGGAGGAAATAAAACGCTCGTTCAGCAAACAGCTTTTTTGCGAGTCGTTGCAGCGGCTGGTGCCGGAAATTTGTCCGGACGATCTTGAACGCGGCGGCGCCGGGGTCCGCGCGCAGGCGATGTCGCCGGACGGGACGCTGGTGCAGGATTTCTGCTTCCAGCAGTCGCGCCGCGCGCTCCATGTGCTCAACGCGCCGAGCCCGGCGGCCACGGCGTCGCTGGCCATCGGCGAGCAAATCGCCGGGCAGGTTGCGGGCATGATTTGAGCCAACGGCCAAGTTTCATTGACCTTCTTCGTTTTTTAAGTAGTCTCACCAGAGGTGACAAAAGCAATGTAAAATCAGGCGTTTTCCAGTTTCCGTTTTTTGGAAACTCGTGGAAGACAGGAAGGAATTGCGATGAACAAGACCGCGCAGAACTATAAACCAGGACTTTTCACATGGCTTGAGTGGTGTGTGATGGCAGGTTTTTTTGGGGTTGCCGTGGCGGCGGTGGTTACAACCTTCCTTCCACAAAAGACTGATTTATGGTGAACAAAGCGTTTTCTCACAGCTGGAGAGCCGGGCCGGCGCACTTGAACATGAGACGGATCCGGTTCGTCGCGATGCCTTGTGCATCCCCCTGTCTTCAATGTGTCGTTCCCTCGACGCGCAGATACCAACCAATTCCAGGGTTTTTCTGCTGGACATGCTCGGCCCGGAAAACGCCTCCAAGATCGGGTATTATTTTTTCTTCATCAACTATCTGTATCCGCGGGAGGTGGCCGTCTCTTTAGGCAGACCCCCAACGGTTGAATTCAACGGGATGGCGGGCAGCAGCCCCGCCTCCATCGAAGACGTTGCCAAAGCAGGCTATGATCTGGCTTTGAAGCTGTCACCCGAAGGCGGGTTGCAATCACAGGTGTTGAGACCCCTGACCCCGCGAGCGGACAAAGGCCGGATCACACCCATACCTGGAGCTGACACATGGATCGCATTTTTGCTGCCGTTGGCGGTCGCCCTGGCGGGCAGCCGCCTGGCGCGCTGGCTGTTTAAGGATTTGGAGGGGGTGCTTACAACGGGCGAATGGCTCGCCTGCGGATTGGCGGTCGGCATCTTCCTTTTGACCCAGCTGAACCTCGGATTGCGGATGTTGGGGCTGCGGCTTGAGCAGATGCTCGCCGTGGCCATTGTTGTCTGGGCATTGGTCGAACTGGCATTGCTGGTCCGCAGGTGGCATTCACATCGGCCGCAATTAGACGCCTCTTATTTGTGGTGGCTGCTGCTGATTCCTGCCGGTGTGATTTTTTGGTGCAGTTTTCGCCTGGCTGGACTGGAGGGCACACAGGAGTTTGACGCCGTCATGTGCTGGGAGTTCAAAGCCAAGCTGATTTACTACACGGCGGGGAGGGACATGTGGACGTGGGCGTCCAATCCTGCGTTTGGTTATGCGCATCTTGACTATCCCTTGGCGGTGCCGCTGCTCCATGCTTTTACCTATGCCGTGTTGGGGCACGTAAACGAATTTGTGACCAAGTTCTGGAACCAATGGATGCTGTTGTTTCTTGCTGCATCGGTTTTGGGAGCAGGCCAGTTCCCCCGCAAGCTTCCCTGGCTGACGGCGTCGACAATCACCGCGATCATCTTGCTGCCGATTACTTTCTTGTTCGCGCGCACCGAGGGCGGCACGATTCCGTTGTTTTTCTTTTTTGCCCTGGCCTCAATCCAGATAGCCATGGGTTTGGTCGGGAAACAGCCGGCTCGTTTAAGGCTGGGCTTGTTTCTGCTCATGGGTGCGGCGATGGTCAAAAATGAAGGCGTGCTCTTGTTGGGCATTTGGGGGTTCCTGTTGTTGCTCAACCGGGAAAGCCGCGCTGTGTTTTGGCCCATAAACAATGCCGGCATGGCGGCCGTCCTTGGATTCTTGGCGTGGATTCCCTATGTGTTATTCCGTTCGCATGTCTCCTTTGTTCATCCAGACACCTTGGGCATGGGCATATTGCTGCATCATTGGAAAGCGGGCCTGGGTTTTGGGCCGATGGTATGGCTGGCCATAGTCTCCGGACGTTTTTTGAACAATAATTTCGCCTCGTGGAGCGCTCCCGACAATCAACATGCCGTATGGAACGGCCAATGGTCGGGCGTGGGGTCGCTGGTAGATGGCGCGACGCTGGGACTGGGCTGGGTCTGCTTGTTGGCGCTGGTTTTATTTTGGCTGCGAGGCCATCGCCTGCGCTGGGCGGCGCTGTTTTTATTTGCGCTATTAATAATTTTTTCCATTCCGATTTGCATGGAGGTGTTGTCTTGCTCCCTCAGCCTCCATCAGGCCGCCAGCGACCCGTCGCAACTGATAAACTACTCATCGGCGCTTTCGTGTGGTGACACCAAAAACAGCGGACGCTATCTGTTTCCAGTGCTGATGTCCTGGCCGGTGGTCATCTCAATCTTGTTGTGTTGTCGGAGAACAGAACAAATCCCCACCGCTGCCCCCACCCCATCATCTTCCACGCGGCGAAAGGGATAGTGTGTTCATGAAAAAACATTCTGTTTACAACTTTCGGCCGGCTGCGGCACACTGGCTTAAATTATGAACAAAGAATCACTTCAAGGCGAAGCCCTCGAGCTTTCAATTGTCATGCCCTGCTTGAACGAGGCTGAAACCCTTGAGGCGTGTCTTGTGAAGGCTTTGCGGGGACTAGCTGAAGCCGGCATTCAAGGAGAGGTCATCGTGGCAGATAACGGCAGCGTTGACGGCTCTGTGGAAATCGCCTCACGACTGGGCGCCCGGGTAGTTAATGTGAAAGACAAAGGGTATGGCAGCGCGTTAATGGGGGGGATTGCCGAAGCGCGCGGAAAATACATTTTAATGGGCGACGCTGACGACAGCTATGATTTCCTGGAAGCCCCCCGCTTTGTGGCCAAATTGCGCGAGGGATATGATTTAGTCCAAGGCTGCCGTCTGCCCAGCGGCGGCGGCACGGTTTTAAAAGGCGCGATGCCGTTCAGTCATCGCTGGCTCGGCAACCCGGCCTTTTCACTTATGGCAAGGGTGATGTTTTCAGCCAAAATTCATGATGTCTACTGCGGGTTGAGGGCGTTTACGAAAGCACATTATAATCAATTGAACCTGCGCTGCATCGGCATGGAATTTGCAACTGAAATGATCATCAAATCAAGCATGCAAAAGGCCGCAATTGCCGAGATTCCGATTACGCTGCACAGGGACGGCCGGATCACCCGCAAACCCCATTTGAAGACCATTCGCGACGGGTGGCGCACCCTGCGGTTTTTTTTATTGTTCAGCCCTCGCTGGCTGTTTTTTTATCCCGGCATCACCTTGATTTTTCTCGGCCTTTTGGGGTATGGGCTGGCGCTGCCAGGCCTGCGTTTTGGAAAAATTCATTTTGATGCGCATACCTTGTTGTTCGCCAGTCTGGCCATAATCTTGGGATACCAGGCAGTTGTGTTTGCAGTCACAGCCAAGGTGTTTGCCGTGGCCGAAAAATTCCTGCCAAGAAATTCCGCGCTGGAAAAACTCTCCAGCGAGATAACCTTGGAAAAGGGCCTGCTTCTGGGTTCGTTGGTGATTCTGACCGGATTCATCCTTCTAGGCAAAGCCATCCTGCTGTGGTATTTTGCCGGCTTTGGCGACTTGAATTATAGCGTCACGATGCGATGGGTTGTTCCAGGGGTGATGCTTTCCGCTTTGGGGGTTCAGACCGTGTTGGCAGTTTTCTTTGTGAGCATGCTTGGGTTGGCGCGCAAATGATAAATGGTGTGCGGCCTCGGCTAAAGTTGAAATAGGCTTCGGCAAAGCGTGCCGCGTGCGTCGTCCCCGGCTCGCATAATCACACGCCGCCCGCCCGCACAATCGGAGCCATGGCTAGGCCGCCGGACAACCGAAAACCGGTTGAAAAGAGTTTGCAATTCCGGCGTGGAAATGAAATTCTCATCGCTCTCTCAACGGCTCGGATTGCGCGGGCGGGAGCTGAAACCAAACCAAATCCGGCATTTTTGTGAAGTCAGGAAAATTTTTTGTCATCGGCAGCAATTCGTTCACCGGCGCCACCTTTGTGGATCATTTGCTGGCGCGCGGGGCGGATGTGATTGGCACCAGCCGGTCGGCGCAGGCGAGCCGGGCGTTCCTGCCCTACGCCTGGACGGACGCGCGTCCCGCCGGCGCGCGGTTTGAATTCAAACAATTGGATTTGAACCACCACACGGAGGAGCTGGCGGCGGCAATCAATGATTTCAAGCCGGATTACGTCTTCAATTTTGCCGCGCAAAGCATGGTGGCCGAAAGCTGGCTGCACCCGGAACAATGGTATCAGACCAACGTCGTCGCCAATGTCCGCTTGCATGAAAAACTCCGCCAGTTTCCGTTCATCAAAAAATACGTCCACATCACGACGCCGGAAGTCTATGGCAGTTGCAGCGGCAACGTGACCGAGTCCGCGCCGTTCAACCCAAGCACGCCCTACGCCGCGTCGCGCGCCGCGTGCGATTTGCACTTGCTGACGTTTTTTAAGAACTACAAGTTCCCGGTCGTTTTCACGCGCGCCGCGAACGTCTATGGGCCGGGCCAGCAGCTTTACCGCATCATTCCGCGCACCGTTTTTTCCATCAAGACCGGCCGCAAGCTCCAGCTCCACGGCGGCGGGCGTTCGGTGCGCTCGTTCATCCACGGGCGCGATGTTTCCGAAGGCACGCTGCGCGTCGCGCAGGACGGCGTGCCCGGCGAGACCTATCATCTGTCCACCGACCTTTATATTTCGATCCGCGAACTCGTCGAGCGCATCTGCGCGCGGATGGGCGTGAATTTCAGCGACGTGGTGGAAGTCGTCGGCGACCGCCCCGGCAAGGACGCCGCCTACCTGCTCGACAGCACCAAGGCACGCACAACGCTCGGCTGGAAAGACATCGTGTCGCTGGATCAAGGCATTGATGAGACCATCGCCTGGATCAACCGCGACCTTGAAGAACTGAAGAAGCAACCCGTGGATTACATCCACAAGCCCTGATTTATGACACCGAAGAAAATTCTCGTCACCGGCGGTTTCGGCTACGTTGGCAGCCGGCTCACGCCGCACCTGTTGTCGCTCGGACATCACGTCCGCGTGATTGACCTCATGCTCTACACCGACGCCGGCCTCGATGCGCTCAAGGCCGACAAGTCCTGGCCGCAATGGCAGAACCGTTTTGAACTCGTGCGCGGCGACATCCGCGACCCGCAGGCCGTCGCCAAGGCGGTCGCCGGCATGGACATGATCATCCACCTCGCCGCCGTTTCCAACGACCCGACGGGCGACATTGACGAGGTGCTCACGCGGCAGGTGAATTTTGACGCCGTCGGCCTGCTGCTCGCCCAGGCCCGCGCCGCCGGGGTGAAGCGTTTTATCAACGCCTCTTCCAGCAGCGTTTTTGGCGTGCGCGACGTGCCGGACATTGACGAGAAGCTGGAGCCGGAACCCATCACGTTCTATTCGAAATATAAAATGCTGGGCGAGTGGCTGGTGACGGCGGCGGCCTCGCCGGATTTCTGCACGGTCAACGTCCGGCCGGCCACGGTCTGCGGCTATTCGCCGCGCCAGCGCTTTGATCTCACGGTCAACAAGCTCACCGCCGACGCGCTCCGCAAGCGCGTCATCACCGTCCACGGCGGCGAGCAGCGCCGTCCCAACGTCGGCATCACCGATATGATCAACCTCTACGGATTGCTCGTGGAGACGGACGCGAATAAGATCAACGGCCGCACGTTCAACTTCGGTTTCGAGAACCTCAAGGTCATCGAGATCGCCAAAGTTATCCAGGGCGAGCTGAAAGAGTTGAACGTCGAGATCAAAGTCACCGACACGCTGGACAAGCGCGATTATCATATTTCATCCGCGAAGATTTTGCGTGAACTTGGTTACAAACCCGTCAGCTCCATCCGTGAGGAAGTGGCCAATCTTCGCCGGGTGCTGGACGGCGGCGCGTTTCCGGACATTGACGCCGCCGAGCATTACAACATGAAGTTCATGAAGGTCGGCCGCTCCGCCAAGGCCTACGACTTCGCCTCCCGTTGAACCGTTGCGATGCCCGCCGCGAAAATTATTCCGTTTGAAGCCGCGCCCGCGTTGTTCAAAAAACTGCGCGCGGCGGGCAGGCGGATCATTCAATCGCACGGCATTTACGACCTCATCCATCCCGGCCACATCCTGCATCTCGAAGAGGCGCGCGAGCTGGGCGATGTGCTGGTGGTGACGCTCACCGCCGACAAGTTTGTCAACAAGGGCCCGGGCCGGCCGTTCTTCAAGGAGCAGCTCCGCCTCCGCAGCCTGGCGGCGATGTCCTGCGTGGACTACGTCGTCCTCGTGCCGTTCACCGGCGCGGTGGAGGCGATTGAATGCGTCCGGCCGCACATCTATTGCAAGGGCAAGGAATATGCCGACCCCGAATTTGACATCGAGGGCAACCTGCCGCACGAAATCAATGCCGTAAAACGCTGCGGCGGCCGCGTCGAGTTCATCGGCTCGGTCAAATATAGTTCCACCAAGCTGCTCAACCAGCATTTCGACCATCTCGGCACGCAGGTGAAAACTTTCTGCGAGACGATGGCCGCCCGCTATTCGCGGAAAAGTTTTTACGACGCCGTCAACAGCTTTGCCGGACTGAAGGTGCTGGTCGTCGGCGACACGATTTTCGACCGCTATGCGACGTTAAAAGTCCAGGGGCTGACCTCGAAAAATAAAATCATCTCCGGCCGTTTTCTCCGGGAAGAAACCCAATGCGGCGGCGCGCTCGCCGTCTTCCGCCACGTCAAGCAATTCGCCCGCAGCGTGAAGTATCTGAGCCTCGTGGGCGGCGAACCGTGGGCGCAGAAACAGCTCCGTGACCATGTCGCGCCGGGCGAGGATTGCGTGGTGCGCGCGGCGGATTTCACGACCATCATCAAGCAGCGCTTCGTCGAGCCGCTCGCCGAGGGCGCGGAGATGAGCAAGCTGTTCTCGGTGAATTTCATTGACGCCCAGGCGCCGGCGCCGGCGGTGCTGCGCCAACTGGAGAAAAAACTTCTGGCTGAAATCCGCAAGGCGGATGTCGTGCTGCTGCTGGATTTTGGCCACGGCATGATGCACGCCCGCCTGCGCGAACTCGTGCAGGACCAGGCGAAATTCTTGGCCTTGAACTGCCAGACGAATTCCAACAACCACGGTTATAACATCATCAACCGGCAGTATCAACGCGCCGACGCCTTCACGCTGGACGAAAACGAAATCAAGCTGGCCGCCGGCCAGCGGGAGCTGGATTTTGCGGAGGAGCTTGGCGCCTTGAAGAAAAATTTCCGCGCGCATTACGCCTGGCTCACGCGCGGCTCGGTGCAGACCATCGGCCTGCACAGCCGCGAAGCCGCCTGCCATTGCCCGCCGCTGGAACGCGACGTGGTGGACACCATCGGTGCGGGCGACGCCTTTTTTTCCGTGGCCGCGCTGGCGGCGGCGCGCAACCTGCCGGTGGATCTCGCCACTTTTCTGGGTCAGCTCGCCGGCGCGCAAGCGGTAAAAATTGTCGGCAACGCCGAACCGATTTCAAAATCCACGCTTCTCAAGAGCGGGATTTCGCTGTTAAACTTTTAACATCGTGAAAACCATTGCCGCCATTTTGGTCGAACAAAAAAAGCCGCTCGTGCTCGACGAAGTGGAACTGCCGGCCTTGAGTTTTGGCCAGGTGCTGGTGGACATCAAGGCCTCGCGCATCTGCGGCTCGCAACTGGGCGAGATTGACGGCGTGAAAGGCCCGGACAAATGGCTGCCGCATCTGCTCGGCCACGAGGCCGGCGGCATCGTCCGCGAAACCGGCCCGGAAGTCCGCCACGTCAAGGTCGGCGACCGCGTCGTCTGCCACTGGCGTCCCGGTCGCGGCATCGAGGCACGCGGCGCGGTCTACAATTGGAACGGCAAGGCCTGCAACGCCGGTCCGATCACCACGTTTCAACAGCTTGCCATCCTTTCCGAAAACCGCGTCACCGTCGTGCCGCCGGACACGGACTTTGAACTCTGCTGTCTGCTGGCAGACACCTTGACCACCGGCTTCGGCGCGATCAACAACAACGCGAAGGTGAAGATCGGCGAAGCCGTCGTCGTCATCGGCTGCGGCGGCATCGGCCTCGGCACAGTGCTGGGCGCGCACCTCGCGGGCGCGCATCCGGTCATCGCGGTGGACGTGCAGGAACACAAGCTGCAAGTCGCGCTCAAGAACGGCGCGACGCACGCGATCAATTCCGCGAAGGAAGATTTCGCCGAAGCCGTGTTGAAAATTCTCGGCGGTGCGCGACCCGACGTGGTTGTGGACGGCACGGGCAATCCCGCCGTGCTGGAAAAAGCCTTCGCGCTCGCCGGCAACTTCGCCCGCGTCATCGGCGTCGGCGTGATGCCGGGCGACAAAAAAATTTCCATCAACACGCTGCCGCTGCATCTCGGCAAAATTCTGACCGGCTCGCACGGCGGCGAAAGTTTGCCGGCGGACGACATTCCCCGCTATGTGCGCATGGCGCGCGCCGGGCGTCTCGACGCCAGCGGCTTTGTCTCGCATCGCATTTCGCTGGCCGAAGTGAACGACGGCATCGCGAAGATGCGTTCCGGCGAAGTTGTCCATTGCATCATCCATTTCAAATGAGCGACGCCCCCAATCTTGATCTCATCGCGCGGCAACTGCGCCTCCGGCTCATCCAGATGTCGCACGCCGCCGGCACGCCGCACCTCGGCTCGGCGCTTTCGTGCGTGGACATTCTGGTCGCGGCCTACTGGAACGTGCTGAAGATTGACGCCGCGAAACCGGCGGACGTCTGCCGCGACCGTTTCATTTTGAGCAAAGGCCATGCGGCTTCGGCGCTTTACGCCGTGCTGGCGGAACGCGGATTTTTTCCGAAAGACTGGCTGGATAATTTCGGCAAACATCGCGCGCCGCTCGCGGAACAGCCCGCGCCCAACTGCGCGCCCGGCGTGGAGCTGGCCACCGGTTCGCTCGGCCACGGATTGCCGGTCGGCGTCGGCATGGCGATGGCCGCGCGGATTCAGAAACGCGATTACCGCGTGTTCGTCTGCATGAGCGACGGCGAATGCAACGAGGGCACGGTCTGGGAGGCGGCGATGTTCGCGCCCGGCCAGCGGCTAGAAAAACTTTGCGTGATCGTGGACTACAACAAGTGGCAGGCGACCGGCCGCAGCAACGAGGTCATGGCGCTCGCCTCGTTGCGCGACAAATGGGCGGCGTTCGGCTGGAATGCGCATGACGTGGACGGCCACGACATCGCCACGCTGACGCGCCTGATGAAAAATGTTCCCGACGGCAGCGGCCGGCCCGTTGCCATCATCGCCAACACCATCAAGGGCAAGGGCGTTTCTTTCATGCAGGACGACAACAACTGGCATTACCGCATCCCGAAGACCGAGGAAGTGGAAGCCGCACGAAAGGAGCTGGGACTCGCATGAGAAACGCATTTGCCAAGCAGATCACCGAACTGGCGCAGGCCGACGAACGCGTCGTGTTGTTGAGCGGCGACATTGGCAACCGGCTGTTTGACGACCTGAAAGACAAATGTCCCGACCGGTTTTTCAACTGCGGCGTGGCCGAGGCGAACATGATCGGCGTGGCGGCGGGCATGGCCTTGAGCGGTCTGCGACCCGTGTGCTACACCATCACGCCGTTCATCACCTATCGCTGCATGGAGCAGATCCGCGTTGATGTCTGCTACCATCATCAGCCCGTCATCATCGTCGGCACGGGTTCGGGGCTTTCCTACGCCTCGCTGGGTGCGACGCATCATTCTTGTGAAGAGATGGGCATGTTGCGGCTGCTGCCCGGCCTGGCGGTGATCGCGCCCGCCGACGCCATGGAGGTGCTTGGCGCGCTGAAGGCGGCGCTGAAATCTCCCAATCCCGTTTTCATCCGCATCGGCAAAAAGGGCGAACCGGTCGTCCACAAGACCGAACCTCATTTTGAAATCGGCAAGGCCATTCCGGTGCGCGACGGCAAGGATGTCTGCCTCTTGAGCGCGGGCAACATGCTGCCCGCCGCGTTGGAAACCGCCGACCTGCTCGCCGCGCAAAACATTTCCGCCAAGGTGGTGAGCTTTCATACCATCAAGCCGCTGGACGAGGCGACGCTGGCGGACGCGTTCAAGAATTTCAAGCTCGTGGTCACGATGGAGGAGCACAGCATCCTCGGCGGATTGGGCGGCAGCGTGGCGGAATGGCTTTCGGCTTTTGCGCCGGCGAAGGCGCGGCTCATCCGCTGCGGCACGGCGGATGAATTTTTGCACGAAACTTGTGAGCAGGAAGAAGCGCGCGAACATTTCGGCCTCACGGCGGCGGCCATGTCGGCGCGCATCAAGGCGGCACTCGGTTGAACCGTTCTTGCCATGCACATCGGCGTTGATTTCGACAACACGATCGTTTGCTACGACGCGTTGTTCCACAAGGTCGCGCGCGAAAAAAATCTCATCCCCGCCGAAGTTCCGGTCAACAAATCCGACGTGCGCAACTACCTGCGGCGCGTGAACAACGAGGACGCGTGGACGGAGATGCAGGGTTATGTTTATGGGCCGCGCATCACGGAAGCCGCGCCGTATTTGGGCGTCATCGAATTTTTTCAGGCCTGCCGCGCGGCGGGCATCCGCGTTTCCATCGTCAGCCACAAGACGAAACATCCGTTCCTCGGCGAGAAACACGACCTGCACGCCGCCGCGCAAAACTGGCTTGAGTTTCAGGGTTTTTTTGATCCCGCGCGCATCGGCCTCGCTCGCGAAGAGGTTTTTCTGGAGCTGACCAAGCAGGCGAAGATCGACCGCATTGCGGCACTGGGCTGCACGCATTTCATTGACGACCTGCCGGAATTTCTCGCCGAGCCGTCGTTCCCGGCGCAAGCGCAGCGGGTTTTGTTCGACCCGAACCAGCTTCATGGAGCCGAACGCGCCTTTACCCGGCTCGAATCGTGGGCGGAAATCACGCGCTTCATCGAAGCCCAGAGGGTTGCGCCTGATACCGGCGCGAATGAAAAAGAGCGCTACCGGCCATTTCTCGCCGAGTGCGGACTGGCCGGTGACGCGGAACTGACGCCGCTGCTCGAAGGCGGCAACAACCGCGTTTTCCGCGTGCGCCACGCTCGCGGCGAGTTCGTGCTGAAAAATTATTTTCACAGTCCGGCCGACCCGCGCGACCGCTTCGGCGCGGAGCGCGCGCTTTACGAACTGCTGTGGAGCCAGAGCATCCGGCGCACGCCCGAACCGCTGGGCTGGAGCGCCTCGCAGCGCCTCGGCCTGTTCACGCTCTTGTCCGGCCGCAAGCTCGCGCCGGGAGAGGTGGATGAAAATCGCGTGCGCGAAGCCGTCGAGTTTGTCCTGGAAATCAACGCGACGCGTCACGCTCCGGCAGCGCAACTGATGCAGCCTGCGTCCGAGGCTTGTTTCACAACCGCGCAGCACATCGCCACCGTGGAGCGCCGCGTCCGGCGGCTGGAGGAGATTTCGCCGGAAGGCGATCTGGCGGGCGAGGCGGTCGCGTTTGTTCGTTCTGAATTGAATCCGGCGTGGGAGCGCGTCCGCGCGCGGCTCGCCAGCCAGCCGGCGGCGGAATTAAACCAGGAGCTGCCCGCCGGCGCGCGCTGCATTTCGCCGTCGGATTTTGGTTTCCACAACGCGCTGCTCGTGGCGGATGGGCGGCTGCGGTTCATTGATTTCGAGTATGCTGGCTGGGACGACCCGGCGAAGCTGGTGTGCGATTTTTTCTGCCAGCCGGAATTGTCCGTGGACATCCGCCACTGGGAGGCGGTGGTGCGGCCGCTGGACGGGCTGTTTGGCGCGTCTGCCAATCTGCCCGCCCGCGCGGCGCAGCTTTTGCCGGCATATCAGATCAAGTGGTGCTGTATTTTGTTGAATGAATTTCTGCGGACGGACTCGGCCCGCCGCCGTTTCGCCGCCGGCGGCGAAGTGGCCGGGCGCAAGGCACGGCAACTGGCCAAAGCCCGCGCGCTGCTCGGACGGGTCACCTGAGCCGAGGATAAAAGATTGTCAACCGTGCCGCCATTCCGTTAATTTCTCCGTCGTGCCATACATTGATTTCATCTCTGTCATTCACAAGAAAACCCAGCGCAATTACCTGGCACGGGTGAATGAATTTCCCAAGGCCGAGGCCGCCAAACTGGCGCGGCAGTTTGGGAAGGATTATTGGGATGGCGACCGCAAGGTGGGCTATGGCGGGATGAAATATGACGGCCGCTGGCGGGCGGTGGCCGACGCCCTGGTGAAACATTACGGGATCAAGCCGGGCGACCGGATTCTCGACGTGGGCTGCGGCAAGGCGTTTCTGCTTTACGACCTCACCCAGTCCGTGCCCGGCGTGGAGGTTTGCGGGCTGGACATTTCGGAATATGGCATTGCCAACGCGAAGGAGGAAGTCCGTCCGTTTCTGCAAATCGGCCATGCGAACTCGCTGCCGTTTGCGGACAAGAGCTTTGACCTCGTCATTTCGCTCAACACGCTGCACAACCTGCAATGCTTCGACCTCGACCACGCCCTGCGCGAAATCGAGCGCGTGGGAAAAAACAAATACCTCGTGGTGGAGTCCTACCGCAACGAGGAGGAAAAGGCGAACCTGCTCTACTGGCAGTTGACCTGCGAAACTTTCTGCCGGCCCGAAGCGTGGGACTGGTGGTTCAAGCAGACCGGCTACACCGGCGACCATTCGTTCATTTATTTTGAATAGCCCCAAACTGTCATGAGTGAAATTACCAAGGAAGCACAATACCAATTTTTGCTGGAGCAGGAGAAGCAGGGGCTCGAAACGCTCGGTTTGATGAGCAGCCAGGTTTGGCGGGACGATCCGCGCCGGCTGTTGTTTGTGCTGGCGCGTTATAAGTTTGTCTCAAAAATGTTTTCCGGTATGAACCGGGTTTTGGAAGTGGGATGTGCTGATGCGTTTGGAACGCGAGTGGTGCGGCAGGAAGTGCCGTCGGTGGTGGCGACGGATTTTGACCCGGTATTTATTCAGCGCAACCGGGAACGTGTCCATGCCAGATGGAACGTGGATTTTCGCGTGCATGACATGATGGCCGGGCCGCTTGCTGAAGGTTTTGACGGGGCTTATGCGGTGGACGTCCTCGAACACATCCTGCCCGCCGACGAACATCGCTTTATCGCCAATATGGCTGGATCATTAAATCCGCAAGGC
>Ga0316229_1002514_pt1 | contig 15774 bp, 8 predicted proteins | sample TBH18023metaG_FD_206011 | JGI IMG/M metagenome (GOLD analysis project Ga0316229, IMG submission 206011) | Freshwater microbial communities from Trout Bog Lake, Wisconsin, USA - TBH18023 | ecosystem: Environmental > Aquatic > Freshwater > Lake > Hypolimnion/Profundal zone | place: USA: Wisconsin... | reverse complement strand
AACTTTGCCCAACGGGGCGGGTGGGTGGAATACGTATGGTCAATGATAGATTAGTCGGTTGATAACCAGCGCTGTAATTCTTTCACTTGTTTGTCGGCAATACCAGTATTAGGATTGCAGCGAATAAGTTCTTGGCACCCAGAAGGAAATTCCCAGTAGGAATCATCTAAGGCTCGCCAATCGCTTGTTAATCCTTTATTTTGAAGGTAGTGCAAGATTTCGTTATGCCGTGGGTGCTTCCCCATTAGGGCTGCGCCAGTTATATCAACCACGTATTTAGCCAGCATGGCGGGAAGTTTAGTTTGCAACTCCTTAATTGAATGTGTGAAACGCCAGCTAGACGAAATCACAATAGGAATATCTATCCCATGCAAGATATTATCTAGCAATTGCGCACGTCCAAAGAGAGGTTCAATTCCCGGGCTAGAGGGATGCAAGACGCCATCAAAATCAAGAAACAGTAATTTATTCATTCACATTTTCATTTGGCAGGCGTGTAACCAATCCGATTACCGTTGTTATCAAAGACATTGGTAACCCCTGAAGGCGATTGCGTTTCATAACCAATTCGACTGCCTTGGTTGTTGTAAACGCCATTGGTAGCATTCCAGTTATTTTGACTGTTTTGCCAATTGTTCGCAGAGTTATTCCAGTTGTTTGGGGAGTTTTCCCAATTGTTAGCTTGAGCCACTGCTGAGCCAGCAAACATGAACGACATGATAAATATAGCGAGTTTCATTTGATTCTCCTATGCATAGAAGGATTCAGGTTAAAACGATCAAGGCTCATCTAATGAGCCTATTAGCCATTATCTTAATAAAATAGGCTGGCTGAATAAAGAGAAATATTTATCGCCTATATTTATTGTGTATAAATAATTTTGATTTTTACTAAAAATCAAAATTCCATGGGTTTTTAGGCTGTATTCTAATGAAACAAGCAAAAAAAGATTAGATCAATGGATAATTCCCCCCGAAATACTGGCAATTCATACGAGCCTCCAGCGGCATCTTGGATCCGTTTTTTGCGCTCTTACGGACCAACGCCAAATAATTTAAATTTATTCGATGAATATATTACTAATGCCTTAAATAAGGCGAAAGTTGAACCGATAACGCTTACTAGTCCAAAGTTAGCGGAGATAAAAACACTTTTAGATTCCAAATGGAACGGCTCGATATTGATAGCGGGAACCGCTGGGGATGGAAAAACCTACCATTGCAGAAGCTTGTGGGCACATCTTGGGGGTGCTGAGAAGGACTGGGCAGACACAAAAACTACAGTCAAATCTATTGAGCTTGCTGATGGTCGTAAAGTCACCTTTGTAAAGGATCTTAGCGAATTAAGCGATCAAGAAGGCGATCAGGTCCTTGAGATTCTTGAGATGTCTGTTAACGGTGGGGATAACGCCCACTTTTTAATCATGGCGGCAAACCATGGCCAGATTCTCGAGAGAATGCGCGACTTTAGCACCAGGAGAAAGTCCGTTTATCCCTTAAGAAAATCCGTCCAGGATGCCTTTCTTCTCTATAAATACAAAACTGAACGCCTTGCCATATTCGACTTAAGTAGATCAAGCCACCGAGAATCACTTGGGGAGGTGATCTCTGCAGTTACAAGACATCCAGAGTGGCAGAGTTGTAATACATGCGAGCTCAATCAGGGCGGGCGCAGATGCCCCATTTTAGAAAATAGAAATCGACTAGGTGGTGAATTAGATGAAGGTTTGTTTGCGAGTCGTCTTGGAGATTTAGTTGAAATTGCGAGATTAAATGGTTGGCACCTTCCAGTGAGAGATTTACTCGCATTGGTGTCGAATATTATTTTGGGTCACAAGGAGGCTGGAGAAGGTTTGCTTTCTTGCTCAGAGGTTTCTCGTATTCAAGATAATTGCGCCGTTGAAAGAGGGAATGTATACGGCAATGTTTTCGGGGTAAACCTACCCCGTAGACGTTATATGGATCGCCCAGTATTCAAAGCATTACTGTCTTTTGGCATAGGGTATGAAACAACAAATACTTTCGATGGTTTGTTGGTTTACGGTAATAGCGATCCTAAACTCACAGAAAAATTTAGACTCCTTATTGGTGGGGACCCCATCTATGGCGCTACCAAGTATTTTCTCTCTTCACTAGAAAAGTATGTTGAGGGCGAAGAAGAGGCGCGCGTCGATGGAGGAGCATCTGAATTTATTGAAATGTTGGAAATGCAAAGGAGGAGGCTGTTCTTCACTATTCCAAGTTCATTAACTGATTATCCTTTCTGGGGTCTGACTGTTTACCATTTTGCGGGTGATTATTTAGAGTTAATAAAATCACTCTCTGACCGTAGGCCTCCAAGTGATAAGGTGAGAGCCTTACTGATTAAAGGTTTAAATAGAGTCATGACTGGTTTGTTGATTGAGAATACCGATAAGGTATTCGTTGCCAGTTCTGGTGGATATACGCAATCTAAGGTTAGTGTTTTGTGTGAAGCTGAGGCCCCGGCAAGAAAAGTTAATGGTGTTGGTACAGCTATTCGATTTGATCCAAATACAGAGCAGATTTTCCTAAATATTTCTCTAGCCCCGGGAGATGCCGAGATAATTTCCCTTAATCTTTCTCCTGTTCGATTTGAATTTCTATCTAGAGTTGGGGAGGGTGCGCTCCCTGCTAGCTTCTCAAATGAAAGACTCGAGGATTTACTAGCCTTCAAGGCAAAGTTGCTTAGGAGGGCAGAGCGATTAAGGGTTACTCAATTAGGCGACGATGAATATGGGTTTTCTGGAAACTCTTTAACGTTGAATTTTATCGAGATCGAACATAATGGCCATGGCTTTTCAAAACCTGTCACTTTAAGGATTAATTAAATGAAGCAGGTTATTAAAGATGTTGATTTTGCAGTTGATGAGCATATTTGGGGGCATCGGCTATATGATGAGCAATTACCGCATCTGACAATATTAGAGTTTTTAACGGTATTTGCATCTAATTTAAGCGCTCCTTTTGAGTTAAATCAGTCGGGTTCTGCGCGCTATAAACCACAGAGACAAATTAGGCTAAGAGGACTTCTATTTAATAATCCCTATGTTGAGACAATAAGAGCAAAGCAACTGCCTGATATAGAGAAATGGAAGCAGTGGGAAGAGCTTTTCTTGTCTGACTCAAGCATTCTGGGTGATGATGATTTAAGTTACCTCTCCAAAACATTTGAAAGTTTTGATGATTTTGCAAAAGCGGTAGAGCTGCTTAGATCAAGCGCATTTGAGGGGAACAGCAATAAACGTTGGAGCTCTAAGTTTGTATTTCCTTTCGGGCCTGATGCGCTATATGAAGATTTACGCTTTGAAGCAAGTGGAGCGGCAGCAAATGATCGGCGATTTTTTGCAAGGACCGGGGAGCTTTTGTATCTTATGCTGGCCCGTGCAAAAGATGGCTCAAAATTAGGGGCTGTTATTGCGGATAGAGTATTTAATAATTTAGCTCCGATGAATAAGCTTGTTAAGGCCCTCCAGGGTGAGACTCAGTTTGCGCAAAATGATAAGGAGGTTGGGTATCTACCTCATTCAGCCCACCGCAGATTTGACATTCTCTGCGAGGATTGGCTTGAGATACTGTCAAGGGATCTTCCGGTCTATGATGCCCTGGAGCACCTTATCTCTATTACAGGCCTAAATTTACTTCTTTATTTCCTGGAGTGCTCCAAGACGGAAGTAGGTGATGTTGAACCCGTTCAGATTGTTTGCGAGATTATTAAAGAACGGTCGAAGGTAAGGGCACTTTCAGGGGATTCTTATCAGGCGAATCAGGCTCTTTCCATTAGGGCAATTCGAGCCTCTATTGGAAATATTAGATCTACTGAAGAATGGGGCATAGCCTCTAAGTCTGATAATTCAGTCGGCGCTTGTTCCGATCTTTTGAGAGTAAGACACCAATGGCCGTCACCCGAAGAGGAATCAAAGATTTCAACACCGGATGACTTGCTTAAAAAATTTATTGAAATGGCGGAGTCAAGGCATCAACAGCATATAGGGAAAATACATGCGAGTTGGGCAAGGGCTATAGGTCTTAGCTCTAGGTATCAATCTCGTCGAAATAGATATGCCCCTAGCGATAGTCTATTAAAGACCTTGGTCATTGCTGTTGTTAAGGACAGAATGCAGTTTGACGAATTCCTCTCCGAGATTAGGCGTCGTTATGGTTTAGTTGTAGGTGATGCTGAAGGAGAGTGGCTAATTATGGAGAAAAAAGTCGATCAAGAAGCGCTAAGCGAAAACCGCCTTAATTTAGAGAACCGTTTGGTAGGGCTTGGTCTAGTGCGTAGACTTTCCGACTCCTGTTCTTTTGTCGAAAATCCTTTTATATCCCAGGAAGTTGCTAATGTTGACTGATCGAATCATTGGCCGAGTTGGGGCCGATATATTGGCTGAGAGACTTCAAAATTCAAGACAAACAGATGGCTCTTTACCAGATTCCGCTGCTTTGTTTAGGTTGGATAAGTTATCCCCCCCTCAGATTGCTTCGGTTGTTTTAGAGATATTGGCGAATCCCGATTTAGCATCTAGAGTTGATTTGCGAATACCGGAAACATTGGTTGAGGGATTTGATCTTCCTCCTGAGGCTTTAACAGATCTAAATGCTGGCGCAGTAAGAAATTCAGGCACAGAGAAGGAGGCTTTGCTAACGGCAAATGGCAACGAACATAATTTGGCTGACACTCTTGGCCATGTAACAGCGCTCGGGGCTAAAGAGTTAAGGGGTAATGAGGGCGCTTGGGTTGAAGCGACATGTCATGTTGCAGGTTTTACACCCACTCCCGACGATAAGCAAGTTTTCAGGGCTGCACTTAGAGGTCTTATAGCGGCATCTGATCTTTCGCTGAATCAGCTGGGCGACTATTGCGCGAAGATAGGCGAAGCGACTAATGCCCCTGGCCTGCCAATTAGAGAGGCAATTGGATGGGCTCTTCCATGGGTTGGGCTTCCTAGGGATACATCCTTTTTCGCCAGCACCAAAACTTATGGAATGACCTATTTGCCATGGAGAAAGGCATTTGAAAAGTTAATTTCAAGTAGATTTCCGCTATTAAATAAACTTTCTCCGAGCGGTCAACCGATTGAGGTTGAGGATCTTCGTCAGCGGTTTATAGATAACCTGGATAGCTTCCAAGACGTTTCTGTATCGGCAAAAATTAATGCTTTTATTGAGGCCCCACCAAGCGATTCTTTTGCCTCCAAAGAGTTATCATACCTAGAGTGGGAGCAAGATCATGTCCATCTAATTTTCGAAAAACCAAGAGACCGCCAACTTGGCTTAGCTAAGGCGACGCGTCGATTTTTCGAATTAGATTGCGAAGATTCAGATGCATTAAATTTGGTCTGGAAAGAATATCTAGATGACCTCGATGTTCGTGAACGTCGCGCCGATTGGAATGAGGAGGATGAAACATTCTTTGAGCTGCATCGTAGATACTTGCAGCAAAACCCGAAACTACATGAACGCTGGGAAAGAATTATTTTTGGAAAGTCTTTCGAGTGCACAGACTTTCTCGATGGCTTCGTCAATGTAGCCTATCGTCTAATAGCACAAGCACCAGATTTGACTCCTGGAAAGAACCGCTTTTTAAGGTTTACGGTTACTAAGGGCAGGACCGAATGGCGCGAACGTTTTAATTATGATGTCGGAACTTATTTTTCTGCTATGTATGCAGGGATTAAGGAGTTGATGGGATCTAAGGTTCAATGGAGAGTTGAGCGCATGGGTAACTCCGATCTCCCTGATCCTTTGTTTAGTTATGGCAAGTTTTATGAGAAGGAGAAAAGCCTTAGAGGGGATAAAGTTAAGCCTAATACTTCGCTCTCTAAAGCTGCGATGCAAATTAAGTTTGAAGTCGAATTAATTGATGGCAATACATCTGTTAGAAAGACGCAATTATTGTGGAGCTATAAGCCTGACACGATGGGTCTGTCTCTAGTTGAGGATATGGAGAGGCTGGGCAAAAAGGGATTCATTAATTGCACTGAAGTGCCGCGGCAGCTAGTTAGCAAAAAAGGCGGCATGCAAAGTGTTTCACTTTCCGATACGTCAACTCTTGAGGCAACATTTTCTAGGGATGCTGGCTCTTTAGTGCCCGCCCCTGCCAAACTTAAAGACTTTAGCGCTGAAATTCAAAATGAAATTAAACAGTTAACTGATGAAAGTAGGCTATCTAAAGAGCAGGCCGATGAGCTTTTGGAAAAATGGCATTCTTTCAAGTCTGAGTATGGTCAGGCAATCAAAGATTTCTTGTTGATTGGGTTGCATGGCGAGGCAGTTATCAGGCAATCTGAATGTTTCGGAGAGTTTTTAAAGGCACTAGCGATTCATGCGCGTGGTGATGTATGCAGGGCTAGACTTGTATCCAAGGTTCTCTCTGTTGGTACCGTTAAGATACTTGGTGAGCAAGCCGCTTTAATTATTCCCCCATGGCATCCAGAGAGACTGAAATCTTTGGCAGTTAAAAGTAGAAGGGTAGCTAGTTTAGTTACTTATATGCTTAACTCCGGAAAGTTACTTTTTGGTGATAGAGGTATTTTTATCAAGGAATTTTCTGCTGAGCTAGCCCATCCTTATTACCCTGAGATAGCACTTCTTCAAAAAAATGGGGCACCGATTTTATTATCGGAAATAAGTACTCTTAATGGCTATAGTTTATTCGAGAGGCCGGTTCCTGATAGCGAAAGCAACCTAACGGACGTAGATCCAACGTCAGCAGCTAAGCAGGTAAGAGAGTTAATTGAGAAATATATATCGCTTCAACCTCATGAGGCGTCTAAATTAAACGTCTTGTTATACAACGCAGATGCTTCTGATCTGCCTTTGGCTATCGTCCGTGAGCTATCTAATTTACAGACGGATCTTAAGTTTCAATGCAATATTTCAGTGCGCCATAGAGATGCGGAGAAACTGAGACGTGTTTATGCTGAACTAGTTGCAAAAGCTGGCGCTGATCCTGATTTCCCGATTATCAATGAAACATCCGATAATTTTATTTCAACTCTTAGGATCTCGGTTGCTCAACCTAACTCAACATCAGGAGGTTCATCGAGTGGCTTTAGGCCTTTTGATATTGCATTTCTTCATGATGTAATTTCTCGCACGGCTACTGTTGAATGGATCCCTGTAGATTGGACCAATGAGAGGCCTAATCTTGAGCACGTGCCATCAAATTGGTCATACAGAAGTGTGTCTGGGGAGAATGAGCTAAAGTCGACAACTTTCTTAACTTCCCCAAGACAGACTTCATCTGGCTGGGCTTATGTTTCAGCTGTTGCATCCGTAGCCCGCCAAACAGATGCTCCCGAAGGCTCTCAATATCTGCCGGCCAGAAGAATCAGTCTTCAGAATGAAGACTTAATGGCAACTCTTAATGATGCACATTCTTTATCTGAATGGGTTGCAACGTACGATGAATTGCTTGATAAAAGGCAGTTACAAGCAAATAACATTACTGTTGTTAAGTACCGTAGAGAGTCTACAAATGGCAGGAATATGATTGTTAGCTCTACTTCGGAGTTAAGACTTCTCGGAGCCCTTACATACAGAAGAATTAGAGAGCTTGGTTTAAATTTTACCGAAGCTGAATATGACGATATCATCACACGCATTAAAGATGATGCCCTTTCTATATCTGGTGATGTTGTACTGCGCGCTGCCAAGAGAGGGGTATCTGCAGGTGAAATGATAGGCTTAGTGCTCAGTAGATATTTATTGCAGAATGAGTTTTCTCTTATAAACAAATCACCCAAACGGAAAGCCTTTGCCGTCTATTTCTTACTTGACGATTATGCAGATTGGCTAGCTCAGAAGGAAAACAGAATTGCTGATATTTTGGGAATTTCAGTTGAAGAACATGATGATGGGCCGCATATTAATATTGCTGTAGTAGAGTCTAAGTATGTAGCGGCGTCTGGTCTGGCTGAAGCAAAGCGCTCATCGCATGCTCAATTGAAAGCTACACTCTCAACATTTAGGGACGCGCTTTTTGGTGACCCAGGACGCTTGGATCGTGATATATGGTTATCGAGACTTGCAGATCTTTTATTGGATGCAAATATTCCCTCTGGTTGTTCAGATCTTTTGGAGCGTGCTAGAGCCAAAATTAGAGATGGAGAGGCTTCTATTTCACTTCGCGGCTACTCTCAGATATATGTGCACTCAACTGAAGCGGGCAATACCGTGGGTGATTCCGATCAAATTCAACTCGATGATGTCGATGGTGTTGAGTCCTGGCAGGAAATTTTTGGCCGACCAGAATTAAGATCTTTGGTTGAGGTGTATTCCAAAAAGCAAGAGCCCATTCAAGTCAGATCTAAGCTAGGAAATAGTCAGCCATGGACAAAAGTAACACCCAAGCTCCCAGCACCAAGGATTGTTTGGTCTAACCCCATTGAGACTGCTGCGTTTCCTGTTGAGGAGGAGGGTGCCCTAACAGCCAAACCTCAGGTTGAGAATCATACAGACGGGGCAACCCCGCAAATTATTGAGGTTGCAGTTTCGGGCTCCCAAATCTCACCTGTCGAGAATCACTTAGTCGCCCATGAGAACCCATCATTGTCACAACTTATCAATAATAAGTGCACTGATTTAACTGAGAAAGTTGATGAGAGGTCTGCTTGGGCAGAAGAAGTTTCTAGAAAACTTAAGACGGCGCTAAATGGTTACGGATTGCAAGCAAGCATCCTCGGTACCAGGCTCACCCCTAACGGTTGTTTAGTGCGACTTGCCGGCTCTGATCGATTGAGAGTAGAAGATATTGAGGCAAAACGCACTCAACTATTAACCACTCACGCAATTAATCTTGTCACGGTTCAGCCTAAGCCTGGTGAAATTGCCGTAACTATTGCTGGCGAAAAAAGACAAGCCGTTTCTCTTTGGGATCTCTGGAATAAGAGGGCGCTCAATAGAAATTCAGCTGGTATTAATACCTCTTTCCTGCTCGGCACACAGGAAATAAATGGGTCGTTGCTATATTTAAATCTTGGAAGTGAATTTGGCGGCTTATCTTCCCATGAACCCCATTCTTTGGTTGCTGGAGCTACTGGCAGCGGAAAATCTGTACTGCTACAGGCTCTTTTGTTGGATATAGCAGCGACAAATCCCAAATCCTTGGCTCAGATTATCTTGATTGATCCAAAAATGGGTGTTGACTATTCAGCTCTTGAGGACCTTCCTCATATGCAGGAGGCCATCATTACTACAAAGGAGCGGGCGACAGAAGTATTGTCTACTCTAGTAAATGAGATGGAGCGAAGGTATCAGCTCTTTGCTGCAGCGAGAGCTAGAGACTTGACTGCCTACAATTCAAAAATTGATACTGAAAATAAGCTGCCCATGCTTTTCCTTGTGCATGATGAGTTTGCCGATTGGATGCTTGATGATGCTTACAAGAGCGCTGTTGGCATAGCTGTCCAAAGACTAGGGGTCAAGGCGCGTGCTGCAGGTATCCATTTAATTTTTGCTGCTCAACGTCCTGATAAGGATGTAATGCCGATGCAACTCCGAGAAAATCTTGGCAATCGATTGATATTAAAAGTGGCAAGTGAGGCTACTTCTAAAATAGCATTAGATAGACCAGGAGCTGAGATGCTGTTAGGGAAAGGTCACATGGCTGCAAAATTAAATGGAGAGCAGGGGCTTGTTTTTTCCCAAGCCCCCTATTTATCCGATGAAGATATCATCCTTGCAGTTAAAGCAATTAAGGCTGATAACGAGGGTTAATTTACTTGTGGCATATGTTGCAGGACCCATTACCTTCATCAACATCGTAAAGATCGTCAATATCTACTAAGTTTGCTCTCAACGGATTAGCAAACTTTTCTTTGCGAGCCTCATTTCTTGCAACCCTTTTTTCAAAATCATCTCTTATTTGCTGCACTCGCTCTGGACGCTCGAGCATTGAAAGGGATTCACCTTGAGTCCAGGTAAATGGCGAACCATGATCTTCCGCACTCTTTTCTAAAGCCTTTGCCTCTTCAAATGCAACGGGATGAGTTTCTCTTAGACGAACCCATTCGATTTTTTGCTGAAAAAAACAAAATGTACAGCCGCTTCTTGATCGCCACTCATAATACTTTGGAAGTCCCATACCCGAAGCATCCAATAAATCAAAAACACCTTGTTTATCTATGCCGTCTTGCCTGAATGGGTAAATAACCTTAAGAAATTCGTTATTGGGGTTATATCCCTCGCGATGGTCTTCATCAGCTCTAATCGCAACATAACTGTGAACGGTAACTCCTACCTTTATCCACTGGTTCACCCAGTTTCTAAATGGCTCCAATTTCAATTTCTGGGTGCACCATCTTGTTTGTGCTGACGGGAGGAAATGATTAAATTCCCGGAGCCAAAATTTGAAATTACGATGGGGGTTCAGTCGAGTGATGGGCTTACCTAGAAAACCCTCAAGCATAGTTAAGAACTCGTGAACCTCTGGCAGCTCTTCACCCGTATCCGTAAAGAAGTACTCAATGTCGAGCTCAGGATGGTGCTGTGCCATGTAGATGGCTAGAGCCGCACTATCCTTACCTCCTGAAATTCCTAATACATGCTTTTCCATTGTGACCTTAAGAATTTATAGTTTCTGCGCAAGCTTCTGCAAATGTTGCAAGGATCTCATCTTTACTTAAGCCTTTTTTCTTGAGGTCTTTTAGTAATTCGGTAGAAATCTCCTTTAATTTTGGAATCTTGTCATTGGAGACATCAAAACTCTGAGAAATTGTTTGGTACTTTGGGTCAGCATAGACAAATGAGAATGAGTTTCGTGTTGCATTCTTATCTCTTAGTGAATTCAATGATTCAATTTTTCTAAATGTTGTGCAGATTGTTCCTAGCTCGTTAATGGCAGCCTCCTGGTCCCTATCCACCCAGTCTCTAGGGCTCTTATTAATTGTGGTTGAGAGAAGCCCTTCAAGACCCTCGTTATCGCCCTTATAGACTGATAAACGGGCAACAAATGCATCAACTCCAAAGTTACCTGAAATCCCTTTAATGGATTCCGCTCTGGAGTTTAATTTTTGAATGTTGCCCTGATGGTCTAAGGCCTTATTTAGAATCCCTTTAAATTTATTAAGCATTTCAGGGTAGGCGCTTTGCAGCTCCTTAATCAGGTTTGTAATAACCTCAACCAAATCTAGATTATTATTTGGATTCAGTAAGTTTGGAAGGTCTGAAAAAAGCACTTTATGTGGGTCATTTGCCTTAAGCATTGCCATTCTTAGCTTTTGGGCATCGCTTGATACTGTATTTGTTCGCTTGGTCCAGCCCGGCAGGATGGCCACTAAATTAACCAATCCTCTTGCAGACTCTAGTGGGCTAGCAATCACTTGCTTTCCAAGGCTCTTCTCTAGCGATGCGCTAAGAGACTTTAGTAATACTGCACGTTCTTTACCAATCTCAACGAACTTGAATGCAACTCGATTTGCATCTTGCATCCACTCATCTAAATATGCCTCAGTTAGGTCCGGAATAAAAGTGTTTTCAATATAAAGGCCAAGATGCTGTCTATTTGCCAGGAAGTAAATCAATGCAAATATCGGCAATACCCCCTTTTTAGCACCAATCGGTGGGGCTTGCCAGATCTCATAGAGCCTTGCAAGGGGTACGGATTCCTTGTTCCCCTTAAATAGCTCATCAGCAGACTTCCAGAGAGGCTGAAAATATCTTCCAAACCCAGTATTTGTTTCATCAGCGGTAAAGATCCAGTTGTCACCAACCAATTGGTATAGCCGATTTGCTTCGATAATTGAGTAGTAAAGACCTGCATCGGAAGAAAAGCCTTCGTAGCCGAGACGAGGCTCTCCATATCTTCCGAGCATCCTATACATCAGCTCTTTTCTAGCTTTTACTGAATTGCCAGAAATAGACTCATGATTCACTAGTTCATTTTGAATGTATGGAGTGGAAAAGTATGTCTCCTCAGCTAATTTGCTAGCTATTGAGGAGAGCGTGCCACGTGTTGATCGATTTATATCAACGCCATTTTGATACCAGTCAGCCCTATCAAATGAACTTTTTAACTCTTCACTTAGTTCGAACTTAACCGCAGCAACCCTACTATTAATTTCTTTTCTTGCTACCGCATCACCTTCGAGCTCGCGCCTTGATTTTTGAACGCGCTCGAGGGCTGCTAGCTCCATTCCCAATTCATATACTTTTGAAGAATTAGGCGCATAACCAATAACGATAGGTGAATTAGTAAATTTATCAGACAGAGTCTTCACGAGGCTCTTATTTTGGCGAGCGCTAAAATCAGAACTTGGTGCAAGCAAGATAAATTCCCCGGCCGCTCCTGGTTTGGGGGAGAACTTACTTAAATACTCATCCGCAAACTTTGCCTCAATCAATATGCGAGAATACCAGCGAAGGTTTCCTGTTAGGTGGTAGTGCCTCTTTGCAACAATAGGATTTAATTCAGACAACTCAATGAGTTGTTTGATGTTGATGTCACCCAACTCACTTCTTGCTTCGTTCATGGCTGAATCAATATCGAAATCACTGCCAGAATAAATGGCCCATGAATTTAAATGCTTTCTAAATACTAGGATTGACCAGCGAGATAAGTCTTGGAGTGCTTCGCGGATATCGTCGGGCCGAGCATTTTCAATACATGATTCAAGAATCGAGTCCTCGGCAGCTAAGCCTGAGCCACTTCGGAACATATCAATTAGTGCTATCGTTTTTGCGAGCTGAACATGGATTTCTGTACAGCCCTCTCTAGATTCAGCCCTTTCGATTGCATCTTTAGCTGCAGCCCACCGGTGGCCATCAGAAGATGCCAGAATTGCTTGCTCCATATTTGCTGTTAGGTAGTCCCAATATCTAGAGGGACCATAAAGCGCCATTTCTTCATTTGGCATTGACTTTAAAAAGTCAGTAAATCCTAAAGGTTCAGCTGAGGCGAGAAAACCAAAAACACTACGCTCGTTCTGGCTAAATCTTTTTCTGGATATAGGTCCAAGGAGTGCTGCTGTTACGGGATGAAGTGGCCAGCAATTCAAAAATGATTTTTTGATGTTTGCTGGAGCATTTGGTCTGCGTTTAATGATGGCATTTGCAACGGTATCTGCAAACTTATCAAATATTTTCGAAGAGCCCGGTTGAGTTTTTTTATTGATTGCTCTACCAACAAGTTCTATTACCTCATCAGTTCCGGCTACCAATGGAATGTCAACATAGCGCCCTTGAACTTTCGCCCACTCATCTCTTGCTTCTCGACCGAGTCTTGTAGCGTATTGCTCAAAGGCTTGATGTAGGATACCTACAATAATTAATTTCCCCTCACAGCGGCTTGCAGCTTCAGCTAATTCTTGATAGAAGTGAATATCTTCGCCGGTTTGCGCCGCTGATTCCAAAAACTTTCCTAGTTCGTCTATTAATAAGAGAACACCATCTTTTTTGCGCTTAACTGCTTCGGCTGTCAACTGGGCAATAACATCAACTGCCTTTGGTTTTTTGGTAACAGTGCCAGTTGCCTTATCAAGGGCCTTTGAGATGGCCGTAATTGCACTATCTCTTTTCCCGACTACGGGCAGGACTAGCCATCCATCCTTGCTGGAACCAAATGCAAGCTCAACATCCTCGCTATCCTCAAGCTGAAGAAGTTTCTTGGCTTCATTCTTGAGTTCTCTAATAGGTGAGACTAGCGAGCCGAGCACAAGCGCAAGGGAGGACTTACCGCCCCCATAGGGGCCGGTCCAGGTAAATGCTTTTTGTCTTGATTGATTTAGGTGATGAGCCATATTCTTAACAAGACTTTTAGCTGTATCTTGGCAGATATAACCTTGAAGCGCATCTGTTCTGCCTAGGTCGGCCTCTAAATTGACTGATCGTAAAAACTGACGAGAAATCGTAATATTGGAATTTAATTTTTCAGACATATGCGTCTTCCAATAACTTATCTTTCTTAACTTGGCCTCGAATAACTTGGCGCATACCTGCGGTATCGGACCAGGTTAACTGGTTTTTTGTTACCTCTCCGAGAGCTTGAACCCTATCAGCTACGCTTGCCTCATCTAATTTAAAAACGCGACCTGGTGACCCATATTCGTGTGCAATTGCTTCAAAAGATAAGGTCTTGGTATCTGGAGAATATCCATCCCAGAAATCTACTAGGCAGTATGCAAAAAGGCTATCACTTAATGTTTGCTTAGCTCCGCGTCTGAATTCGAATTGACCTCGTCCAATTTGCTGGACAAGAGCTAACTCACCTAAAACCGTATCTGAAATTTCTTCAGGTGAGTCGCCTGCGACTCGAGGAACATAGCTCCTTAGACAGCATTCAATATCGCGTTTAAGTGTTGCGCTGGCAACCTTATATTTCCTATCGTTAGCAAAAGTTTGTAGCTGAATAATTAGATGCTCTGTATCAAGAGTGGGTTCGATCACGTAGTTAAACAGCCATTTCCAGGTTGTTGATCGCTCACCTTTACCTGCTAATTTCCAGTGAATTAGCCAAGCAGTTGATGGATGTTCTTGATAAGGGTCTAGGCCCTCATCACCAAACAGCGCATCACCAAGAGCGGTGGTTTTATATCCATTCTCTTGATTTTCCTGAATTATTCCGGCAGCTAAACCCCAATGCCTTATCGCTGACACCATGTTCTTACCCACTCCAAAATTGCTAATAGCTTTTTCGTCGGAAAAAATACTTTTAGTTTCTTTTTGCGTTTTTGATTCCAATTCTTTGACGGCCTTATATGCTTTTCTGAGCCAAAGCTGTCTTAAAGGAAAGGTCTCATGACCTGAGAATTGGAAGTTTTCTATTTTGCTCATATTGCCCTGGATGAAGTCTCCAGTTGAGTATATCAACTGGAGGGTTCATCCAGTGAGCTTGTAGATTAAGGAGAAGTATATTTTAATTTTCATTAAAAAATTGTTTTAATACAAAGGGTTATAGGATTATCTACTAAGATAATTTAATTTCAGTTTTACAAAATTTTTCCAATTTTTTTGTAATTTGCTAGCTTATTCAGTTTTATGGGCTTCCCCGCGCTTTGCTAATAGTTTTATTTCATCTAAATAGTTTGCCCAATCTTGCATTAACTCAACCCTCTGATTTATAAATTGCGTACGGTTATAACTCTTCCCGTTAACGTCTTTTACAGCGTGGGCAAGTTGAGCCTCTAAGTGTCTCCAATCCTTATTGAGGATCTCATCGAGCATTGTTCGGCCACTTGCTCTAAATCCGTGGCCACATTGCTCTTCTCCAAACCCAAGTGTGCGTAAGGCTTTGTTTATGGTGCCATCACTCATTGGGCTGTTTGCGGTTCGTTCACCCCTAAAAACATAAATACTTTTTCCGGTATAGCGCTTGACCTCTTTCAGGATTTCAATAGCTTGAGTGGGTAGTGGGACTAAATGATCCTCACCATTTTCCTTTTCGTATTTTTCACGCTTCATCTCCATAGAGGGAATAGTCCAAATACCTTCTTCTAAATTGAGATGACTCCATTGCATTGTTCTTAGGTTTAATGGCCGCTGGAAAAGGATTGGGGATAGCTTTAAGGCTGCCTTAACGGTTGGGGTACCCGTGTACCCATCTATCGCTACAAGTAGCTGTGCGAAGCGTTTAGGATCGGTAATCGCCTGAAGAGTTTTACCGCGATAGGGCTTGAGTTTTGCTTTAATTCCTCTAGTGGCATCTGGAATGTTATCGAGCGCCACGTATTCCCAAATTTGACGGCAGATCATGAGATTTCGATCGGCAGTTTCTACTGCGCCACGATCTTCAACTTTTCTCAATGCATGGAGAATTTCA
>Ga0316229_1002508_pt1 | contig 15796 bp, 18 predicted proteins | sample TBH18023metaG_FD_206011 | JGI IMG/M metagenome (GOLD analysis project Ga0316229, IMG submission 206011) | Freshwater microbial communities from Trout Bog Lake, Wisconsin, USA - TBH18023 | ecosystem: Environmental > Aquatic > Freshwater > Lake > Hypolimnion/Profundal zone | place: USA: Wisconsin... | reverse complement strand
CGCTTTCTGGGGCTGGGGAGGGCATTGGCCAGGCAACGGGGGCCGACGGCGGCGGAATGGTAGGCGATAAAGGCTGGGCCATGGGTTCCGCCGAACCCGGCGAGAGAAACGCCATGGCTTCAGGGCTGAGGTTAGCCGTTCGCAACGCTTCGCCCAAGGTTCTGCGTGATTTGTCCGAGCAATTCATGGAACAACTCCTTGATTTCATTAGCCGCCGCCTCGCCTCGCGCGCCTAGTTGCCATACGACCGTGCCCTGTCCAGCCGCGTCGGCATAAGCTTGCCGCAGACGTAATCCGGCCGTGGATGGAATCTCCAGCGATTTCGCGGCCTCCAGGAATTCCCGGCTCAGGCGGTATTGCACCTGTAATTTGTTCGGGACAAGGGTGGCCTGGGGCGGTCCCCCACGAATCTTTTGCGCCTGTTTGAGCACCCGAATGGCGTCGTGGACCGCGCGCAGATCCAGCACCGATGGGCCGCAAGGCAGCAGCGCCAGGTCCACGGTCAGCAGGATCGCCCGCGTCACTTCCGACAACCCGGCGGGACCGTCCAGGATCAGGTGGTCGAATTCCCGGTGGAGCCCGGGAACGCGGTCGAGAATATCGTCAGGCGTTTGAAGCCGGAACACCGGTATCTCCGGCGCCGCTTCGCGCAACCAGAGCGAGGATGAACCCTGCGCGTCCGCGTCCACCACGGCCACGCGATTCCCTTGCAGCTTCCACCAGGCGGCCAGATGAACCGCAACCGTTGATTTGCCCACGCCGCCTTTGGAATTCGTCAATGCGATGATCATGCCCTTCCTCCCATTCCGCCCATACCTGTTTGCTAACATGCCAGCTTGCTTTCACGCAAGATGGTTTGTTTGCTGGCAAGCAAGCTTGTTTGCAAGCTTGTCAGCCCCCCGCACTCCCGATTATTCCAGCCGTTGGGCCGGGAGGTTCCGGCGGTCGCTCCACGACGGGCCCCAAGGGCCTGGAGGCCACGCGGCGCCTCGGATTGGCTAACCTCCGGCGGTGGGTCCCAACCGGATGACAAATTGCCACCAGCGGCCTCTTACTGCCTCTGCGCCGGGGCAGTGAGAACAAAGCCCCGGAGGTCGCCGGGATTGACGGTCCTCGGTTTGGGCCTGGGAGGGGAGCGTATCCGCATGGGGACTACCCAACCGGCGGGGCAATGTGCTATACCGGGATTTGAGACGGACGAATGGCGGGATTCGAGGCGGGCGCTACCGGGAAATGAGGCGGGTTTTGCCGGGAAATGGGGCGGGCCGTACTGGGAACCGAGGCGGGTTTTACCGGGATTCGAGGCGGAAATTTCCGCGCAAGCCCCTGGTTTTGCTGACGATTTCCGACCATAACCTTTAACTCTGTTTACAAACTATTAAACCACATCAACAGCGCGGCCCGGGCGTTGTTGTTTCTCAAGGAGCTGAATCTTGGAAGAGCAGGAACGCATCGAATCAGACTCGATGCCCATGAAGATCAACGACGGAAGAGACGAACTTAATCTGGCGGAATTTCCGCTTTGCGCCCTGGCGCATCGGCTGCGGCCCGATCAAAAGACGCTGCATTTTGAGGATCGCGTCTGGGATGAACTACGCGGTGAAACGATCACCCGGCAACTCACCATCACCGGTTCCGATGCTTACGGCCTGCCGACGGCGTTGGACGACGAGGTGCTCCTGGGTCTCATCCAACTGACCAGGTTCCAGCAGTTCGCCGACCGCAAGGTCCGCTTTACACGCTACCGCTTGATCCAAATCCTGGGCTGGCGGAACGAGTCGAAGAGCTACGAACGCCTGGAAGCGTCGTTAAACCGCTGGACGGGCGTGACGCTCTATTACCGCAACGCCTGGTGGAACAAGGCCAAACGGTGTTGGGTGGACGAGAAGTTCCACGTCCTCGATAATGTCTGGCTCTGCCATCAATCCGATCCGTCTTCTGGGGCCGAAACCGATGACGACAGCGTGCTGCAATCCGCCTTCGTCTGGAACGAGGTCATTTTCCGGAGTTTCCAGACCGGGAACCTCAAGAGCATTGATTTCGATTTCTTCAAGGAGCTCAAAAGCGCGATCGCCAAACGGCTCTACCGCTTCCTGGATAAGCGCTTCTTCCAACGTTCACGCTGGGAATTCAATCTCAAGGAGTTCGCTTGGGAGCATGCCGGCCTGTCGCGCGGCTACGATTCGTCCGACTTGAAGCGGAAACTCCGCCCCGGCATTTCTGAATTGGAGCACAAGGGCTACCTGCAACCGATGCCGGAGGCCGCGCGCTATCTCAAACTCTGTTCCGGCGACTGGCGCGTGGTATTCGAGCGGGCGGGGGAGCCGGTCGAACCGGCGGCCCACCCCGTGGAAACGGGCGAAAGCGAGGCTTTGGCGGCGGCGCTCGCAGAGCGCGGCGTCATGTCGTCGAGCGCCCGGGAGACCGTAAAGAGATACCCCGCCGAGCGAATCAAATCGCAAATCGAGGTATTCGACTGGTTGGTGGCGCGGCGCGACCCCAAGGTGTCGCGCAACCCGCCCGGATTTCTGGTGAGCGCCATCCGGGGCGAATACGTCCCGCCGCCGGAATTCGTCAGCCGTGAAGAACTGGCGCGGCGGGAAAAAGCGGCGGCCGACCGAAAACGGAAGGCCGAGCAACGCCAGCGCAAACGCGAGGCGCTGGTGGCTGCGCGGGAAAGCTCCCAAGAACAAGCCATCAGCGAGTTCCTGGCGGCCTTGTCGAGCGGGGATCGCCAGCGGGTCGAGGAGGAGTCACGAAAGCATGCTTCTGGGCTGGAGCGCTCGCTCCTCAAAGCCGGCGGCAGCGCCGCCATGGCCTGCCGCAAGGCTCTGCTCGACCGCCATGTTCTCAAACAAATCCGCGCCGGGCAGGTGAAGACGTAAAATCGCTGCTGCCTCACCGCATGTCGTGGCGAATCTGTTGCTGCTGCTTCGCGGGCGCCGGGCGCTTGACTTGGTGACGCTTGACGCCAGCTTTTTTGCTCTTCTCGGGAGCTTGTTTCTCAGCGGTTTGTTTGGCCGGCTCGGCGGCCGGTTGCTGTGCCCGGCGCTGTGCCAGTTTTTGTGCCCGGTTCCACTGTTGCCGCGCGACCCGGCGGGCGACGGCCAGGTCGGCAGGGGTGACGGGATAAAGCCGGGCCGCGCCCAGTCGCAGCCGGAGTAGCAGTTGGCGCCGTGCCGAAAGGATTCGCTGGTAATCTACGGGCATAAATCAACTTCCTTTAGTCGCCAGGCCGCTGGCCAAATCCAAACACCGTTTGACGGCCATCCTGGCCGCGTCATAGGAGATCTGGTTTGCCTCGCCGATGGCATGGTAATCCCAACCCAGAATAAAGAATTCCCGGAGGTGAGTCCCACAGGGCGGTTTGGCCGCCTGCACCAAATCCAGGATATACTCCAAATCAACCCGACTTCCCGGCGTTATCAGCAGATCCGGCGCGGATGCATCCACCATCTCCTGGAGTTCGTGAGGGTCCATCCCTTCCTCCTCCCAGTCGCGAGAGCGGCGGCGCGAGTTGCTAAGCTTGTTCCTGGCAATTTTATAACACCAGCCCCAGAATTCGCCCTCGGTACGCCCACGAAACCTGCGGATTCCTTGGAGAACCGCCGTGATGGTTATCTGCGCAACATCCTCCGCCTCCTTGACCGGCAATCTGCCGAAGAGGAACGCCCGCAACCGAGGCACGATAAACTCGGCAAGCCTCTCAGCCGCGCGCTCTCCTCTTTCTACACTGCGATCCGGATCTTTCGGGTCGAGCGCACGGCAATACTCGCGAATCAGCGGAATAATCTGGTCCATGATCTCGCCCAGAAAATAGATCATCAAAGGTGGCTGGCAATCGTTTAATGCGAGTTGGGAAAAAAAGTTTGTTCGCGTTTCGGCTCGCTGAGGGACTGAGGTGGTGAAGGGCGCGGTGTGCAACCGGTCCAACGGACCGGCCTGCCGTTGCCCTCGATCAGATTATGAAAGATGAACAACGCCAATTTTTGTCCCTGCTGACCATGGCGCCAGCGCGACTGTCCGTTGAACAGGCAGCCTGGGTGTTGAACTGCCAGGAGCACGACATCCCCATTCTGGTGCAAACCAAGCTGCTTAAGCCGTTGGGCTCGCCCCCACCCAACGGGGTGAAGTTCTTCGCCACCGCGGAACTGATGGAACTGGCCAAGGACCGCGCGTGGCTGGCGAGAGCCACCAACGCGTTGCACCAGTACTGGCAAGCCAAGAATCTGCGCCGCGTGCGGCGGAGCCGGTCGTTGGCCGCGGCCTAAACCGAGCTTCGCTAAACACCCGGCATTGGTTCCCCTCCCCAAAGGCAATAATGAACTCCGTATCACCGAACCAGGCCTTGATGACCTCCTTTTCACCGTTCGAGAATCGGGTCGGACGCCACTCGCCCAGAATCCCCTCACTATCCGGCTTTACCCGCCTACTCCCTAGTGAGCGGCACAACTCCCGCGGCGTATCTTTTTACTGCGATGAAACGTCGAACGACTGAACCCACCTTATGAAACCCACCGCTTTACAACCCAAAGATGGCGACAAGCTCTCGCCGTCCAGGACCATCAGCCTACGCTTGGACGAGGCCGCACTGGTCGCCTTGCAGGAGCAGGCAGACGCCCTCAACCTAACGCCTGGGGAACTGGCCAAACTCTACCTCCGCGAGAGAATCATGGCGCCGGCCACCCGCGCGGAGGAACAGCGCAATTACGAGACCTTGTTCGAGGGTCTCCGAGACACCTTCCTTCACGTGCTCGAGGCCCGCAGGGATGTCGCCCTGGGCATTCAGGTCCTGCTCAGCCGTGCGGGCCAAGTCACCGATGAACAAGCCGCTGAATGGGTCAAGAAGAACTATGTCATCCCATGCTCTCAATCTCCACAGCAATGAAGGGGGACGGCCTGGCCCGGTATTATCTGGGCCACGAGCAGGAGGCCTACTATTTCGACGGTATCTGGCATCAAGGTCGCTGGGTGGGCGGGGCGGCGGCTGACTTGGGCCTGTCCGGGGAAGTCCGGCGCGAGGAGTTTCAGCACTTGCTCCAGGGGTTCTCGCCGGATGGCCAACGGGCTCTGGTGCAAAACGCGAAGAGCAACGACCGTGATGCGGCGTGGGATTTGACGTTTAGCGCGCCCAAGAGCGTCTCGGTGCTCTGGTCGATGAGTTCGCAGGAAGTCCGCCGGGAGATCGAAGCGGCGCATCGGGAAGCGGTCGAGAAAACCCTGGCGACGATTGAGACAACAGCAGGTAGGAGCCGGCGCGGAAAGGGCGGAGCGATCAAGGAACCGGCGGCGCTGGTCTTCGCCACTTTCTTCCACGGGGCCTCACGCGCCCAGGACCCCGCCGTTCACACCCATGCTGTCCTGCCCAACGTCGGATTGCGGCGGGACGGGACGACGGCCGCCCTATGGACAAAGAACATCTTCCAAGGGAAAATGGCGTCTGGCGCGCAGTATCGAGATTTGCTGGCTGACGGCCTGGTCCAACGGCTTCATCTAACGCTCGAAAAGGAGAAAGTCGGTTTCCACATCCGGGGCGTTCCTCGTGACCTCTGCGAGACCTTTTCACAGCGTCGGCGCACGATTCAACGGGTGATGGTGCAACGCGGGTTGAAGGGAGCCGTCGCCGCCAAGATGGTCACCTTGCTCACCAGACCCAAGAAGGAGCACCTGCCGGAAAAGGAGTTCTTCGCTCGCTGTCACGAGATTGGCCGCCAGTTCGGCTTCGACGGGGAAAAGGCGCGGCAACTGGTGGAACAGGCACGCATCGAGTGGGTGTCCGCCCAACCCGCAAAGCCACAACAGCAGCAATCTGGTCATGAGCCGCCCTCCGCTAAGCCGCGAACGGAGAAGCGCGACCAGGAAGCTCCGGCGACGAGATCTGCCACCCCCGGCGACCTCCTTCAGCCCGCCGCCAGCCCTGGGCCACAAGTGCAGGAAAAATCCCCGAGCCCCGAACGAGACCGCGACGCCCGCAGACAACCCAGGGATAGCAGCCGACCGGCTGCGCCGCGGCACGCAAGCGCGGAGGCTGGTGATCGGCCGGCCCGATCACTAAGAGGAGCGCCGTCTGATCCAGGTGATGCCGGGAAGGCCCATGCGACCACTGACCCGGCAATCGGCCGAGTGGCGGGCGCAGACCCACAGGCCAAGCCCGGCCATATCGGCCGGAGCCAACCCAACCGGAAGGAGGCTTCCCAGCAGAACCGCCCAAACGCCCCTTCGCGCGGGACAACTGAACCGCGCCGCTGGTTTCAGCAACCGGAAGCTCAGGACGGCATCCGCACCGTGTCCGGCATTGTCGCCTCGAGCACAACCTCACAGCCGCAGGCGCCGGGTGGTAGTGATTGGCCGAGCATACGGGTTTCTCTCCGCCCCGAATCCGAACGGAATACCTTCGACAAGGCAAGGGGGCAAGGGGCCCCCAACAAACGCCACCAGTCCCAGTTCGAATGGCGTCCGCTCTTTCCCAAGGCCCCGTCCTGGAGTCCCGCCCGGTTTGCCAAGGTGCCAGCGATCGCCCTGCCGGACCCCAAACCCCGCTGGGGAAAGGTCCACTCGGAATGGAACCTCCGGATCGCCAAACTCCGCATCCAAAACCGCCGCCTCTTTCCCGACGCGCCCAAGTTTAACCCGCTCCATAAACTGGAGGTCCCCGCGTTCCGCCTCACGAGCTTCCCCGGGTCGTCCGATCGCGAGCGGCCCGCCAAGTGGTGGACGATGAACTGGAAACATGCCACACGGCTCGGAGAGTTTCGCGTCCAAGCTCGCCACCCGTTCCGAGATGCGCCCGGATGGAATCCGTTGCAGGGATTGGAGATTCCAGCCTTGCGTTTTACGTCAAAACGATCAGTCTGGACTCCCGTGAAAGCCCAGCACATGGAAATGCAAGCAAAGGTGCAGCGAACGCACTGACCACCAGGCCATGCGTTTCTCCTGTCCCAACCCCAACTGCAACGGCCGAGTCAAGTTGACGCAGGCCAAATGCCCCAAGTGCGGCTTCGACTTGACTCTCCGGCCGCTCATCGGCTTCTACCTCAAGCGTCTCTGGGCCGGCACGCTGCGCGGCGTGGCGACGCATTGTCCGAGTTGCCGCCAATGGGTGCGACTCTCGGCCAAGACTTGCCCGCACTGTGGCGAATCCCTTTCCCCTAAGGCCGCCGTCCAGGCTCACCTGCCTCCCCTCCGTCGCCCGCAGGTCAACTGGAGGAAGATCACGCCACCTTATCGCCAAGCGATTCAATGGCTGTATGTGCTGCTGAGCATGATCCTGGTCGGCCGGCAGGTGTCAAACGTGGATATCTCAAAGCTGGATTTCCCAGCCCTTGCGTCTTTGGGGCTCCGTGGGGCGCTCTGCGTCGTTTACCTTGTGGTTCTCATCGTCATCTCCATGTGGGTGGTGCCGCGCCAAGTCGTGCATGGGGTTGCCCACCGCACCGTTCCCCTGGTCCGATTCGGCCTGGTGTGCAACTTGGTGTCGGCGATCTTCTTGCTCAAGGTCTTGATCACGCACTGGCCGGTACAATCGGTGGTCCTGGCGGGTGTGTTCGGCATCGTCTGGTTGGCTGTAGTTCTGATCTGGCGGATGGTCTTGCCCCCCGCAAGAGAAGTGGGCAAAGCGTTCAACGCGGGTGGGGCCGGAAGCTTCGACGCCTCGGAGCCACAGGGCAGGAAGGCTGATTACGATTGAGCGCCAAGGACGAACCCTCCGGATCCTTTTGGGATCTTTTCAGAGACACTGGACCGCAGCAACGGTCCAGTTTTTGGGATTTGTTTACCCAACCCGACCCCGCCCATGACCGGTTTTTTCCAGCGGAACCGGCCGCGCTGAAATTCAACGAGGATTATGTCTACTGGGCAATGCGCAATTTGCCCGCCACCGAAGCCCCGAAACATTTCCTGGCCTGCGGCACGATCGGCACGGGTAAAACCAAGATCATAGAACTATTCCTGCAATCAATCGCTCCCCGATTCAAGCGGGGCAGGAAACATGCGGAGCAGTTAATCCTCTTCGATGCGAAGGGTGACGCGATGACGTTGCTTGCCTCCCTCGGCTTGACTGCCGAGGCCACGAACGTGTGGCTGCTCAACCCCATTGACGAACGCTCAGCAGTCTGGAATCTCGGTGAGGCCATTGATTGTCCGTTGATGGCACGCCACCTCGCGACGCTACTGGTCCCTGAGGAACCGAATTCGACTGCCCGCTATTACAGCGACGCCGCCCGGGAATTAGTCTACGCGGTGCTCCTGGCCCTGAACGCCGTGGTTGGGGCGGACTGGAGCCTGCGCGATCTCCTTTGCGCCCTCGATTCCAAGAGAAACATCCTGGCCCTAACCGCTCGCGACGAGCGGGCCAAGGTTCTCGCCGAACGGATCTTTGAGGATTCTGCACACGTCGGCGGGGTGCTCTCCACGCTCGGAACCAAGTTGGGCCGGTTTGAACAAGTCGCAGCGCTGTGGCACTCGATGCAAACCAAGGTTCGGAAGAAGGGTGAAGCGGCCCCCAAAACGTTTTCCATCCTCGAGTTTTTGAAGAATCCCGGCGTGCTCGTCCTGGGCAATGATCCGGTGCTACGCGAGAGCTTTTGGCCCATCAACGCGATCCTGCTCCGGGCCTTGACCCAGGAAATCCTCCGCCGGACGGACACTCTCCAGCCCCGGCACTGGTTCGTGCTGGATGAATTTCGCGCCATGGAGCGCGTGGACAGCATACACAACCTGCTCAACCTCGGGCGCTCCAAGGGAGCCTCTGTTCTGCTTGGCATCCAGAGTTTCGACGGATTGGTTGGCATCTACGAAGAACATGCCGCGAACGACATCCTGACCGTATGCACCCACAAGACTTTCCTCCGGGCGGGGGGCCCCAAAACGGCCAAATGGGCGCAGGACTTCTTCGGAAGCGTCCGGCGCGCCGAGACGACCTATTCGGAAGATCAGGGCCCGGGATTGGGTCGGAAGCAGGTCCAGCATTCAGTCAGGGAACGATCGTTGTTCATGGCCTCATTCTTTCTCAACCTGCCTTTCCCGAAAGTCGGGGGTGATATCGTCTCCGTGAATGACGTGCCCTCCCAAGAGCGCGTCATTGTCGCCCGCCGGTCCTTCGATGAGGTGCTGGAGTGGACACGCAAGCCGAAGAATATCGAGGAGAAACACCCGGGTGTGGTGCGACGCACGAATCCGAAGGAACAGATCCTAAAGCCCTGGAATGCGGACGAAGAACTGGTCTTCTGCGGGCAACGCCTCTCGAAAGGCCAGGACAAAAAGAAGGTCCGACGCAAAAGTACTCGCCGACAGAAACCCAAGCCCACCAACGCACCGTCGTCGTCCAGCCAGAGCGAAGACAAGTCCAAATCTATGGACCACATCAGCCGGGACAGCCTGAACCCGCCGGCTGAGTCCCGACCAGATCCAGTCCGCTAACTCGTACTGGCGCTCGGGCCGTCGCTCCATTCGCGGTTAAGCTTCTTGGCGCCAACGGGCTGCTTCACCCGCCCGAACGGGCCAACCGCGTCGCCCTTGCTCCCCCGTAGCTCCCGGCTCGGCAAGTGGAGTGCGGTTTGTTCCCGGCCGAGCCTCGGCCCCGCCTTTTGTTACCTCTGGACGTTTCTCCCGTTAGTGCCATCAGAACGGCAAACCGAAGTTAGCCGGCATAACGAACGAAACGCAAACAACGACGCATCGAAACCAACGGTATCCTATGAACGAGCAGCTTCCACTCCCCTCTCTACCCAACAAACCTAGCCGCAAGCGGAAATCCCGGCCCTCACGCTCCATCCCCTTGTGGACCGTTCTCATCGTGTTCCTGGTCCTGGCAGTCACCTCCGTTGCCGTGCTCGTGGTGATAGTCCGCTCCACCATGACCCACAATGCCCGGACGCAGTCCGAGCTCGCCAGGCTGAAGCAGAAACTCATTGACGATGAGATCGAGCGGGCAAAGGCCGGCCGGGATGCTCAACTCGTCCTGGCGCGATCCCGGCAGGAGGAAGTCCTCGCCCAAGCCAGAACCGCCACCAATGCCCTGGGACGCCTACTGGCCGAGGCCAGTCAGTTTGAGGGAGACGCGATGGCTCTGAAAACCAACGAAGCCGGGCGCCTCATCGGGCTTCACCCCGACCTCGTCGCCCACGCCCGCCGCTTTTACGAAACCGACCTCGGCCAGGCGCCAGCCACCGCTGACATCATCAGCAAGCTCGAAAATGCCCGCCGGGTGGAGGCCCAGGTTGCCACCAACTTGGGCTCCGCTTTTCTGCCCGCCTCCGATCTGGCTCTCACGGTGCAAGCCTCCAAGATCTGGGCCGATGAGGAGCATCGAAGGCTGGGCCAACTCCAAGCCGGGGTCTCGGGCCTGGTGTCGGAGTCCAAAATCAAGGTCACCAAGAACAAGCTAACTTCCGACACCCCGACCTTGGAGGGGGCAATCCGCCAGCTCCAGGAAGCCGAAGTAGCCTTTCGTCAGCAACTCTTCGTCACCAATACCGCCGCGGCCGAACAGAAAGCAATCGTGACCAAAGCCGAGGCAGAGGCAAAGCGCATCGTGATGGAAGCGACTATTCAGGCTTCCAACATCCTGGCGCGAGTAGAGGAAGCGCTAAAGGACCTCGAGCGCCAACGCGCCCTTCGCGATGCGACCAATCAGGTCAAGTACGCTACGATGACAAATGCGGTGAAGAACCTCGAAGCGGAGGCCCGGAAGGTCGAATTGCGGAGGCGAGCCTCCGATCCCGTCTTGCAATCCAAGCTCACGCCATTCCTCACGCCGGGTTACTGGCAATCCTCGGGGCTGACCTATGAAAAACAGCCTGTTTCCTATACAGAATTGCGCAACCAGGGAGCCCTCAATGAAGCCTGGTCTGGGTTGGCTAAACTCGTGAGCATCGCCACCTGGGAAGGCGACCGTGTCCGACCACGATGGCACTTGCGGGGTGGTCCCCTGGCCTGGGGGCACTTCGCCGAATCGGTTGACTTCGCCAGAGAGGCTCAACATGCTTTAATCGAACTCGGGCCGGTGATGGTGGAAATGAAACTCCTTGCGCCGTGACAGGGAATGGATGCCGCTCGGTAGCCGCCAAGCGATTCTGTGGCCACCGTGGCGCCGGGTTCCGCCGACCACGGCGCACCATTGGCGACAAAATACACTCAGCGGGCATGGGCACCGATCTGGCGAATGAAATGCAGGGTGCCAACGGGTTTTCACCTCTGCCCCAGCTGCCAATCGCCAGTCGCATGACATGATGAAGGAATTACCGCGCGCGGGGCTTCTCACAGCCCCGCGCCTTCTTTCCGATCCAGTAGTAAATGCTCTTCCGGGATCGCTCGATACCGTGCGCTTCCTTCAGCCAGGCGGCCACCTCCGTCGCTGATTTCCACCGGCCCACCTTCCACCCTTCCTGCAGTTGCTTCTGCACTCTCAGTTCCGCGATGGGGCTGATGATCCCTGGCGGCGTATCCCGTTCCAGTAAACCAGGCACACCACCAGCAGCGAATTTGGCCAGCCAGTTCTGAATCGTCGAACGTTGGCGGCCAACGAGCCGAGCCAGATCTTCCAGCGTATGCTGACCACTGGCCGCCCACACAGCGAATTGACTCCTTTCCCGCGCGCGCGGATCGCCGTCAGCATGTAGATGTTGATTCAGTTCCTCACGCTGCGAGGCGTTCAATTTCAGAAGTGTTCGCTTTCGGCCCATGGTGGTCGATGCTCGCACTTTTTTTCACAAATCACAACAACATATCTACCGTTTATATGTAAGACGTGCTAGCATCAGCCTGCCTATATATTCTAAAGGAGGACCTTATGACATTGTCAGAGCTACCGGACCGTTTGCCGATGGGGATCAGAAACGATGAGGGGTTGCTGGTTGACGCGCGATCAAACACGGTTCTTGGCTATTTGTGCGAGTTCCCTGGCAGGGGGATCTTCTCACCTGAGGGAAAGGTGGAGGTAACCGCCGACCAGGCGGCGCTTCACAATCGACTCCTGTCCCGGGGCGAAATTCTCGGCCTGGACGAGAGCTGCCAAATCGGTCACCACGGCACGTTCTATTACCGCTACGGATCGGTGACCACCTGGGTGGGTGAGTTGGTGTCCAATCGCGTCACCGTAAGCGGTCGGGTGATCACCTTCCGACGTGGACTGAAAACATTTCGAGGCTGCCTGAGAAAAACCGCCGACTGCTTCCAGTTCAGGCGGATCGTCTAACAGCCATCGTCGCCGAAACAACCCAGGCTTGGGGGCAGGGCCCGTGCGGGCTCGGTGTCCCCTTTGTCTATGATTCGGTAAACGCTGGCAGACTCACATTCTGCACCTTCGACGCGATCCGCGCCCGCCGTGGCAGTGTCGTAAAGTCTCCTTTAGGTCCCACCCTTTTTTGAAAAAACATCACAAATAGCCAAAATATATATACCATTTATCAGTCAGACATGCTATCCTTGCCCGTGTTATAGGTTGTTTATTTTTAAGGAGACACAACATGAACACACTTTATCCCCATCCGTTGTCTAACAGCTTCAAACTCGGGCAAACCGTGATCACGCCCAACGCGCTGGAGACGGTATTGCCCGCCGATGTTTTCCATGCCATCCAAAGGCATGCTTCCGGGGATTGGGGGGAGCTTTGCGCGGCCGACAAAGCCGAAAATGAGCTTTCGCTCAGAGAGGGCTTTCGGATTCTGTCGGCGTATCGCGACGCCAACGGGACGAAGTTCTGGATCATCACCGAAGCGGATCGGTCCGTGACGACGATCCTGCTGCCCGAGGACTACTAAGCAACGCGCCGCCGGGGAATTCCCCCCGGCGGCTACCGACAATCGTTTGAATCAGGAGAAAAACATGGAAAATCAAGCGACCTCAACCTCTAGCGAACAGAAAGCCCTGGAATTCGACCTTGGCACTTTCGAGGGGTTCAACTTTCGAACTCAGTCCGCCATTGATCATCTGGTCAGTGGTGAGTCAGTGGTGAACTGGGATCACGACCGGCAAGGGGAGGCGGAATTCTGGCCCTCGGGCGACCGGCCAGAAGTGGCGATTATCTTTCAGCACCGATCGAGTGTCACCGGATCGGAGTTGGTTAACTTGGATCGGCTGCTCGGTGAACTGGGAGGCGATTCCGCCGAGAATTTCCTGCGTGTTCACTTCGCGATGAATATCCGCGGCGCCCATTTGGCCACGCTGACCCGCGAGGAAGTCGAAGACGGGTGCGTTGACGTGTTTCTGGGATCGAACTTCACCGACTTGCGCCAGGAAGCCGCCTACCAGCTTTTCGAGCTCTTCTACCCCGACGAATACAAGGCTTGGGAGAAATCCACCTGTGACGGGTTGATGTTTGACACCAACCGATTTCTCGATTCTCCGGTGTTTTCCGTCGATGAGGTGCGACTGGGCGATCAGGTGGCGATCTTGGTCGGTTCACAATAACGCGTCAAATAGCCGGCCAGTTCGCTGACGCGCGCCTGACCGGGCGGCGCCGCCTGCTTGCTGGCAGGCGGCGCGCAAATCGAGCGCCCTGCGGGCGCACCCTTTTCCACGGCCCCCGCCGCGTGACCGCGCCGGGGGCCGAATTCGAATGGTCAGCCCTGCGGGCTGGGGGATTCCCTCTTTGAGCGATTGAGCGGACGTCACTGCGGGGTGTTTTGTGGCCCCTTCGTTCCGACTGTATTGTCTGGCTCAAAGCGGGAATCCTCGTTGTTTCTCGGTTCGACAGCGGCCTCCTGGACGGAGGCCGCGCTCACGTGGTCGGGTCCTGAACGGACCCGGCGGGACGGAGCCTTGCTGGGGCAAGGCGTCCGTCCATTCTGGCGCTATTCGCCTGCCTGGCGGCAGGCAGCGCGCCAATCGAGCGCCCTGCGGGCGCACCCTTTTCCCCGGCTCCCCGGCGCGTGGCCGCGGCGTGAAGCCCAATTCTGAAGGTCAGCCCTGCGCGCTGGCGTATTCCCGCTTTGAGCGATTCTTGTAAGGTTCAACCGCGCGGGCATTGACGGTACGGCTTCGTTCCGCACCGCTTCCTGGGTTAAACCGAAAAATGGTCTCCATTTCTCGGTTGATCAACGGATTCCTGGCCGGAGCCAATGCTCAAATGGGCGCAGAGAGGCCCACGAACAGCCCGCTTTACAACCCGCCTGAGAGCAGGTCCAAGGCACGCGGCAATCCATTACGGCAAACAATCAAGGTGTTGCTGGAGGTCTTGTCGCCTGGCCGTGTCTGGCCGGTCGCTGAAGTTCGGTGGCCCTGGCTTTTGCGCCTTCCGCATGATTGGTGACAACCGAGACGCGGGGGCGCGCGTGCATTTTCCACTCGCCACTTTTTTGAAAAAACATGAAAAATCTTGAAAATATATCTACCATGTATCATTAGGACATGCTATCCTCAGTCATACTTTTTATTGTCAAGGAGACAATTATGAAACTATATCTTTTACAAGAAACTTTTCCTTTGGGCCGTATCGTGATCACGGCCAACGCCCAGGACGTTCTTGTTCACTACGACATCCGTTGCGCACTTCAGCGTCACGCTTCCCGTGATTGGGGCGAAGTCTGTCCGGCCGACAAGGCCGAGAACAATCTGTCCCTCAAAGCGGGTTGTCGGGTTCTTTCGGCATACCGCGACAGCAAAGGGGCCAAGTTCTGGATCATCACGGAGGCGGATCGGTCGGTGACAACCGTCCTACTGCCCGAGGACTACTAACCAGCGTGCCGCCGGGGAATTCGCCTCGGCGGCATTTTGTAAATCTATGAAAGAGGAGAATAAAAATGGAAGAAACCAAAACCCAAACCACTTGCCGAGAGAGGATAGACCAAGAGTTGAAGGAACGCTTGGAGGAGTTGCTCCCCGACGTCAGCACCTGGAGCGTTCTCGAATGCGCTAGGTACCTGAAAGCTGAGGGGCACACCCTTCAGACCGCTGACGTAGATGAGCTTCGACAGGAGGCGATTGAACTCGTGCGTGAGCGGGCTTGCGAGAATCTGCTTTCGGTCGACAAGGTCACCACATACCAGCTCTGCCTTTCTTGGGGCGGACCCGCTGACTCCTTCGAACTCGATTGGTCCGAGGATTCCGGTTGCTGGATCGGTGGCCGCTACGTCTTTCAAGACTGGTTCGACGGTGCGAACCGCCGAATCAGCGCCGAGCAAGCGGAGCAAATCGCGGACCTCTTCGGGATTTGTCCCGAAGCCGCCTGAATTCTTCTGCCTCGCCGCCTTACGGCGAGGCCACTTTTTCCTTATGAGCGGCGGCCCAGAGCCCCCCCCGCACAGTCGGAACCCGAACGGGTTCCCGCCGTTCTTCTTTCGCCAGCGACTGACGCCGCCAAGGCGACCGTCTCCTTTCACCCCCCCTTCCATCTTCACCCCTCGGCTGCGTGAGGCGTTCGCCTTGTGCCATTCTGACCCACTCCCCGGCGTTCTCACCACGCTTGCCGCGGCCTTGACTTCGGACGCCGGAACCCCATGCACCGTCTAACCTCGTCGGCCTTTTTGGCTAACCGTTGTAATCGCCTCCATCGGCCCCATCGGTCAGATCAAGATCGGATCTCGCTCGCGGTCGGGTTCGCCCCAGGTCCCCTCGGCGTGGCGCGGAAGCCACCGCGCAAGCAGCCCGTTCGCCGGAGGTTGGCCCATTTCTTGCACCCGAGACGCACAGGAAAGTCGGCCACGGAGACGGGGGGCCAAAGCTCCCCCCGAACCCCCACACCGGATGCACCTACGGTGCAAACGAACACGCACAATGTCGGTGCTTAACCACTGGTTTCCAGCTAGTTGCGACGTTTACAAATCGTAAACAAATACCACCGGACCTATGCGCAACCCCT
>Ga0316229_1002492_pt1 | contig 15850 bp, 13 predicted proteins | sample TBH18023metaG_FD_206011 | JGI IMG/M metagenome (GOLD analysis project Ga0316229, IMG submission 206011) | Freshwater microbial communities from Trout Bog Lake, Wisconsin, USA - TBH18023 | ecosystem: Environmental > Aquatic > Freshwater > Lake > Hypolimnion/Profundal zone | place: USA: Wisconsin... | reverse complement strand
CGGCGTTGCCGTTGTTGTTCAGGCGGCCCTGATAGGTGAACGCCGTGCCTTGGGCGTGAGCGGAGAGGCAGATGGCAGATAGGAAATAGAAGATGGCGATGCGTTTGATTTTGGTTTTCATGGAATTTCCTTTTGAGGTTTGTGGACGCGGGGGGAAACGGCGGGAGGAGGGTGCGGAATCATTTCCTGCCTTGGAACCCGACGGCTGCTCCCGGAAAGTGGCGCTGCGAATCCTTGGCGCGAACGCTCTCACAGCAGCCCTATTTGTCCACAGGATTAGAAATCTGTCAACAGGAATGGATTGCTTTCGTTTGGCTAATGATGGTCGGCCGGTGGCTCCCGGCCTTGCCGGATTGGGTCGTTTTTGGCAGGAAACTGCCACAAAGCCGCGTTTTATTGCCTTTCCGGCGGGTTTTCAGACTTGCGGCCAAAGTTTGCGGGCTTGCCGGCGCTTTCCGCAAGCCTGCGGACAAGGTGTGCAGGCTTGCCAACGCTTTCCGCAAGCCTGCGGGCAGGCTTGGCTTGCGGGCGCGCCTTGTCCGCAGGCCTGCCGGCGTCGTCCGCAAGCGTGTCCCCGTTGTCCGCAGGCGTGTCAACGTCGCGGACAAGCCTGCGGGCGTCGGGTGCAGGCTTGCGGGGATTGTCCGCAGACTGTCCGGCCTCGTCCGCAGGCTTGCAAACTTCGTCCGCAAGCCATTGCGAATTCCCCCCCCGGAATCGCAATAGCCGGAGGCAGGGGTTTGTGGTTAAGTCATCAGCAATCCGGCAGCGGATGCTGGCGGAGAAACAACAACTGAAACCAAAGGCAAGATTGTGGCCGACTATGATTCGCCAACCTCGACGTATGACAGCGGGCTGACCTACGACGCCGCGCCCTTGCCGCCACCACCAAGACGAATGCAAAAAGTCAAAGTCAAACTGGATCTCCGCAGCAAAACCGACAACGACCTGCTCCCGTTCGCGCAGGCGCATGAGGCGGCGATGGCGGGCAACGCCAACTTCGCCACGCCCCTGCCGGCGGTGACGGACTTCACCCCCGTGCGGGCGGCCTACGCCGCAGCGCTGGGGGCGTTCAACACGGCGCAGGCCGCCGCCCGGCTGGCCACGACCAACAAGGACACGGCGCGGGCGGCGCTGGAATCGGCGCTGACGCAGCGCGGCGGCTATGTGGAAATCACGGCGGCCGGCGCGGCCGACCCGGCGGCGGTGGTGGAGAGCGCGGGTTTCGCGGTGCGCTCGGCCAAGACGCCGGCGGGCATCCCCGTGCCGGTCGGGAACCTGTCCCTCACCGCCGGCGACAACGCGGGCGAACTCGACCTGCAATGGGATCCGGTGGATGCCGCGACCCACTACAATGTGCAGACCAGCCCCGACCCGATCACGGCGACGAGCTGGGTGACGCAGCCGGACGCGACGAAATCGAAGGCGGTCATCCTGGGCCTGCCGAGCGGCGCGAAGATGTGGGCGCGGGTGCGCGCGGTCAACGGCGCCGGCCAAGGCGCGTGGAGCGACGTGGCGACGAAGATTGTGCCGTGAACCCCAGTGGCGGGTGACGAGTGGCGATCCGGGAAACCGCGTTGCGTTCCTTGCTTTAACTCATCACTCATCACTCATCACTGACTTCATAAAGCGGAGTCGTGCCGGACAGGCCGTCCGCCCGGCCGGCAACCGGCCGGAAGGGAATCCGGCGGCCGTCCGCAAGGATCCCGGCCTTCCTTATGAATGTTTAGTAAATAGGTTTGCCATGCGGCGCACACTTCCCCAAATTGTCCGCATGAAATTCACCTCCGCCCTCCGGCTGGCCGCGCTGGCCGCCGTCGTGTTGTCCCTGAACCTCCGCGCCGCCGACCCGGCCGCCGCCGCGCCCGCCGCCGCGTCGCCGCGCGAACATCTTTCGCTCGACGCCGGCTGGAAGTTTCATCTCGGCGACGACTGGCCGGACGCGCTGCGCCTGGACAAGGCCGGCTCCAGCGGCGGCCCGGCGTCCGAGAAGTTCAACGACACCGCGTGGCGCGCGCTCGACCTGCCGCATGACTGGGCGATCGAGCTGCCGTTCGACAAGTCATCCGACGGCAGCCACGGCTTCAAGCCGGTGGGGCCGGGCTTTTACAAGAACAGCATCGGCTGGTATCGCCGGACGTTTGAGCTGCCGGCGGCGGACGACGGCAAAAGAATTTGGCTCACGTTCGACGGGGTGTTCCGCGACGCGACGGTGTGGGTGAACGGCTGGCTGGTGACGCGGCACGAGGGCGGCTACTACGGTTTCCGCGAGGACATCACGGACATCGTGCGGTTCGGCGGGAAGAACCTCGTCACGGTGAAGGTGGACGCGAGCAAGTTCGAGGGCTGGTTTTACGAGGGCGCGGGGATTTACCGTCATGTGTGGCTGGACAAGACCGCGCCGGTGGCCATCGCGCCGGACGGGGTGTTTGTGTGGAGTGAATTTCCCGACAACACAAATAATGTGCCGGAAGGAAATGCGAATGTTGGTTTTGAAACTAAATTAATTAATGCTCAAACCCATTCAGTAACAGCTGTCGTGGAATATGATGTTTATACGCCCGAAGGTCAAACGGTTGGCGGAATACAACACGATCCTGTGGAATTGAATCCGTCCTCGACAACTGAATTAGTTTCTACAAATCCAATTTTATCTGTCCGTGCGCCAATTCTTTGGTCGCCTGAAAATCCAAAGCTCTACAAGCTCGTCACCACCGTTTCCGTGGACGGCAAGATGGTTGACCAGAAAGAAACCGCCTTCGGCATCCGCACGGTCGGGTTCGACAAGGACAAAGGCTTTTTGCTGAACGGCAAACATTATGAGCTTTACGGAACCTGCAACCATCAGGACATGGCCGGCGTCGGCGCGGCGTTGCCGGATGCGCTGCAGGAGTTCCGCGTCAAGAAGCTGAAGGAATTTGGCTGCAACGCCATCCGCACCTCGCACAATCCGCCCACGCCGGAACTGCTCGACGCCTGCGACCGCCTCGGCATGATCATCATGGACGAGAGCCGCCTGCTCGGCAGCGACGCGCAAAACCTCGCGAAGTGGGAAAGCCAGATCCGCCGCGACCGCAACCACGCCTGCGTCGGCATCTGGAGCGTGGCGAACGAGGAGTTCTCCGTGCAGGCCTCGCCGCAGGGCGGCAACGTCGCGCGCACGATGCAGAACCTCGTGAAGTCGCTCGACCCGACGCGCCCGGTGACCTACGCCGCGCCGCAGGGCGACACGTTCGACGGCATCAACGGCGTCATCGAGGTGCGCGGCTGGAATTATCACGTCGGGCAGGACATGGACAATTATCACGCCAAGCATCCCGACCAGCCGAACGTCGGCACGGAACAGGCCAGCACGGTCTGCACGCGCGGCATCTACGCCAACGACAAGGCGCGCGGCTACGTCAGCGCCTACGACGACAACGCGCCGAGCTGGGCGACGACGACGGAAAAATGGTGGAGCTTTTTCGCCGACCGGCCGTGGTTGAGCGGCGGCTTCGTGTGGACGGGCTTTGATTATCGCGGCGAGCCGACGCCGTATTCGTGGCCGTGCATCAACTCGCACTTCGGCATCCTCGACACCTGCGGCTTCCGGAAAGACCTGGCGTGGTATTACGAGTCGTGGTGGACGACGAACACGGTGCTGCATCTGCTGCCGCATTGGAACTGGCCGGGCAAGGAAGGCCAGGCCGTCCGCGTGGACGCCTTGAGCAACTGCAAGTCGGTGGAACTGTTTTTGAACGGCGCGTCGCTCGGCAAACAGGCGATGAAGCCGAACTCCAAGCTCTCGTGGCAGGTGAACTACGCGCCGGGAACCTTGAGCGCAAAAGGTTTTGACGACGCCGGCAAGGTCATTGCCGAAACAAAGGTGGAGACGACCGGCGAACCGGCTGCCGTCCAGCTCACGCCCAATCGCACAACCATCAACGCCGACGGCGAGGATGTAAGTGTCATTACCGTTTCGGTGACCGACGACAAAGGCCGCATCGTGCCGGTGGCGGGGAATAAGATTAATTTCGCCATCGAAGGCGCGGGCAAAATCCTCGGCGTCGGCAACGGCGACCCGAGCTGCCACGAGCCGGACACGTTCATCGGCCAGCCGGCGTTGAACATCGTGCCGGTGACCGGCTGGCGCTGGACGCTGGCGGCGGTCCCGGCCAAGGGCGCGCCCGCGCCCGAATACGCGCCGGCCTTCGACGACGCGGCGTGGAACACCATCAAGCCCAAGACGGACGGCGACACCGGCGACATGTTCTTGAAGGAGGGCGGGACGGCGATTTACCGCGCGCACCTCACGCTGACCGCCGCCGACCTCGCCAGCCCCGGCGTGCAAATTCGTTTTGCGTGCATTGACGACCACGGCTGGGTGTTCGTGAACAACCAGCGCGTCGGCGAGTCGCGCGACTGGTCGGCGCAACCGGTCTTCGACATCAAGAAGCGTTTGCACGTCGGTGACAATGTCATCGCCGTGGGCGTGATCAACGAATCGGGCACCGGCGGGCTGGATCCGAACGTGAACGTGGAGCTGGTCGGCAAGCCGGTCGCGGCCGGCTGGTCGCGCAGCGTGTTCAACGGCCTCGCGCAGGTCATGGTGCAGTCCACGAAGGACGCCGGCGAAATCAAATTGACGGCGAGCGCCGACGGCCTGACGCCCGTGACGGCGACAATCACCACACAGCCCGGCGCCGGGCGACCGAGCGTGCCGTAAGGAAATTCCGGGGCAAAAGCAGACCGCCCGCAACTTTCGTTGCGGGCGGTTTTGCGTTCACAGCTTGAACCGTTTCAAACGCCATCCAGCGCGTCGCTCTCGCAGGCGGCGTATTTTTCCAGCAGCTTGTCGTAAACCTTGGCGGCCTTGGCGTCCGGGCGGATTTCGCTGCCCGGCACCGGCTTGGTGAAGTCGGCGACGAGCTTTTCCCACTTGGGACTTTTGTCCGCCGCCACGAGCCAGCCGTGCGCGGCCTGCAACGCGGCGCCGAGCGCCGCGCTCTTGGAAACTTCAATCCGCAGCACGCGGCAGTTCATCACGTCGGCCAGCACCTGCAGGAGCTGCGGGTTGGCGGACGCGCCGCCGGTGACGAGGATTTTTTCCGGCACGACCTGCATCCATTGCGAGTGCAGCCGCAGGGACATCATCTGCGCCTCGAAGACGGCGCGGCAGTTGGCGGCGGCGTTTTTCTCGTCGAGGTCGAAGCGCCGGATGCCCGGCTTGTTGGAGCGCGGGACAATTTCCGTCTCGAACCACGGCAAGAGGACTCCGCCGTTGTTGCCCGCCGGCGTGCTGGCGACGAGCGCTCCGAACTTCTTCCAGTCGGAAACCTTGTAAAGCTCGCGGATTTTCTCGCGCGCGAGCGAGCCGTTCTTGAAACAGATGAGCGTCAGGTAGCCGCCGGTGGGCGAGCCGAAGACGTGGCCTTCGCCGTTCTCGTCGGTGTGGCAATCGGCCATCGTGCCGAAAAACGTGTCGCTGGTGCCGAGGCTGATGGCGGCCTGGCCGGGCTTGACGAGGCCGAGGCCGATGACGCTGGCCGGATTGTCGCCGGTCCAGACGGTGGCAAGCGCCTCGGGATTCAACCCGTATTTGGTGACGAAGTAGGAACTGACCGGGCCGATGACGCGGCCGGATTCCGCGAGCGGCGGAAGTTTTTTGACGAGGCTGGGCGCGGTGGCCTTGAGCGCGTCGTGGTTCCAGTTTTTGCGGCGGATGTCCATGAGGTTCATCCCCGCGCCGTCGCCGAAATCAATCGGCGCGATCTTGCCCGCGAGCAGCGAGGCCAGAAACGAGCTGACCAGCGCGATGCTGGCGGTCTTCTCGTAGGCCTTCGGCTCGGTCTTGTAAAACTTGCGGACCTGCGGGCCGGTGAAGCGCTCGAACGTGTCCGAGCCGGTGCGCGAGGCGGTGAACTTGATGCCGCCGAGTTTTTTGCGGATCTCGGCGCATTCCTTCGTGGTCGAGGAATCCATCCAGATCGGCGACGTTTTGCGCGCAAGCACGCCGTCGAGGTTTTCGACCAGGGATTTTTTTGGATCAAGGGCGGCCAGCGCTTCCACGGACTTTTCCGTGAGATAGACCGAGCCGTGCTGCTGGCCGCAGCCGCTGACGGCGAGGATTTTGCCGAGCGCGACCTTGTCCTTCTTCATCTGCGCGAAAAGCAGGTCGAGCGCGGCGGCCCAGAGCAGCGGCGAACTGTGCTTCACCAGCGGGTCGCGGTTGGGCAGCACGCCGTTCTTCGTCTTGAACTGCGGCAGCGCCTGGTCGAAGTTCAGGGATTTTTCGTAGATGACCTTGCCGGCGTCGAGGTCAATGACCACGGCGCTCAGGCTTTGCGTGCTGGAATCGAGTCCGAGAAATAGTTTGCCCATGTGATTTTAATGATTTTGTCCGAGTCTGACTGGCAGATAATATAGCAAACTTTTCAAATGGAAAGCCTGCATTAGCTGTCTGGAGAACCGCCGGCCATGGGCCGGGAAGCCGCGAAGGTTCACGCCGCGACGGCAGCGCCGGTCAGATTTGAAAATCCAGCGCGAGATTTTTGTCCGACTTGCTCAAGACGCGCATGTCGAGGCCGTCGTAAATCACCAGTGAATTCGGCTGCACGCTGTCCATGATGAACACGTTGCCGCCGATGGTGCTGCCCGCGCCGATGATTGTCTCGCCGCCCAAAATCGTCGCGCCCGGATAGATTGTCACGCGATCCTCGATGGTCGGATGCCGCTTCTTGCCGCGCAGCAACTGGCCGGCGGCGGTGGACTTCGCGCCCAGCGTCACACCGTGATACATCTTCACATGGTTGCCGATGGTCGCCGTCTCGCCGACGACCGTGCCGGTGCAATGATCCACAAAAAAGTGCGAGCCGATCTTCGCGCCCGGATGCAGGTCCATGCCGGTGCGCGCGTGCGCCCACTCGCTCATGATGCGCGGGATGAGCGCGACATTTTTCAAATACAGCTCATGCGCCAGCCGCTGCACGGAAATCGCCTCGATGAACGGATACGAAACAATAATTTCCTCTTTGCTCGCCGCCGCCGGGTCACCGTTGAACGCCGCCTCCACGTCGGTTTGCAACATCTCGCGGATGCACGGCAGGCCGCCGAGAAACTCCGCCGTCAATTTGTGCGCGGCATGGTGGATCTCCTTTTTGGCGAGGCCGTCCGGCGGCTGGTATTCCAGGCTCTTGCGGATTTCATCCTCCAGTTCGCCAAAAACCGAATCCAGCAGCGCCGCCGTCTTCACCTTAATTTCCGACGAGTGGACCAGCTTCTCGTCGAAGAAACCGGGGAACAGCAGCCGCAATAAATCCTGCGTGATGGCCGTGATGGCGCGCTTGGACGGCAGGTTTTTGCCGTCGAGATGGTTGATGCCGCCGAACTGCGCGTAGGACGCGACGAGGTCGTTGGTCAGTTTGGTCACGGTTTCCACGGCGGAAAACTACCATGAAGAAGCGCAGACACAAAGGTTTTGTCAGCCACAGAGGCACAGAGCGCACAGAGAAAGATTTTTCTCCTCTGTGCGCTCTGTGCCTCTGTGGCAAAATTTACTTCGCTGTTTCAAGAACGGCATCAACGACGCGGTCAACCGCGATGCCATTCATGCAACGGAAATCAATCGGGCACTCGCGCAGAAAACACGGCGCACATGGCGCATCGGATTTGATCAAATGATTGCGCGGGTCGCCCGGCAGCCCAGGCCCGGTCAGTTCCGGCGACGTGCTGCCGAACGGCACGACCACCGGCGTGCCCAGCGCCGCCGCGACGTGCATCGGGCCCGTATCGTTCGTGAGCAGCACGCGGCAAAGCTTGAGCAACGCCATCAGCTCGCGGAGCGACGTCTTTCCGGCCAGATTGAAAACTGCGGATTGGTCTTTGCCGACGGCCACCTTGCGGATTGCGGATTCGATTTGGTTGGTGATGGCCGCATCGCTTTTGCCGCCGAACAAAATCCAGGCGCAATCAGTCCGCTGCGAGATTTCCTTGGCGGCGGCGATGAATTTCTCCGCCGGCCAGCGTTTCGCCGGGCCGTATTCCGCGCCGGGATTCAGTCCGAAAATTGGCCGGGTGATTTTCTCCAGCCTGAATTTCTTCTTCGCCGCTTCAATTTCTTCCGGCGTCACGAACAACTGCGGCGCGAGCGGTTCCGGGTTCGCGCCGAGCGCGGCGGCGAGGTGCAGATACTCGTGGATTTGATGGCCGGCGGTGGCCGCGCTTGTGAAAGCGCGGTCGTCTTTCCGCCGATTCACATCGGCGGCCACCAGCCGGCGGATTTCCGCCGCCGACCGCTTCCGCATTTTCACCGCGTCCGCGCGCGGCGCGACAACTTGCGTCAGGAAAAAATTCCGCCACGGCCGTGCGCAGCCGACGCGCGCGGGAATGCCGGCCAGAAAAACTTCCAGTGCCGAACGCGGTGAGTTGGGAAGCACCAGCGCGAGGTCGAATTTTCCGCCGCGCAAATTTTTGCCGACAGAGAAAACGCTTTCGCCGGGCGCAAAAGAAATGGTTTCGTCCACCGCCGGATGATTGAGCCAGAGTTCCCGCAGTTTTTCCGGCGTCAGCAGCGCAAGATGCGCTTTGGGAAATTTTTCACGCAGCCGCAGCAATGCGGGCGTGGTCATCACGGCGTCGCCCAGCCAGTTGACGCCGCGCACGAGGATTTTTTTTGGGACGATGTTCACGCGGCAATGTCGGCTGAAGGTTTTTCTCGGCGCGGCTCCGGCGGTTTCCAGCGGCGATGCACCCAGAACCAGTTGGCCGGGTCGCGGCGGACGGCCTTTTCAAATTCCCGGTTCACGTCGCGCATGATGTCGGCGGTGGAGCGCGGCTCGCCGTTCACGCGGGTCGGAATTTCCACGCCCACCTCGATGCGCCATTTCGCCAGGCCGGTGCGATAGCAGATGGCCGTGTGCAAAGGACAGTTGTAGCGCAGCGCAAAGACCGCCGGCGCGGCGGAGGTCGAACAGTCGCGCCCGAAAAACGGCAGGCGCAGGCCGTTTTTCCCGGCGTGCTGGTCGGCGAGCAGGCCGAGCAGCAGCCCGGTGTCGCTCATCGCCGCGCGCAGTTCGGCGGACTCGGTGCGGCGCTCGTAGAAACGCGTGCCGGAAATATTGCGCAAATCCATCATGAGCCGGTTCAGCGCGGGCTGGTTCAGGCCACGATACGTCGCCGCGCATTTGAAGACCGGCACGAACTGTCCAAACCGCGCATAAAGCTCGAAGTTGCCAAAATGGCCGATGGCGACGATGCGGCTCTGCGGGCCGGCGTCGTTTTTGAAAACCAGGATTTTTTCCGCACCGAAAAATTCAAAGTGCGGCAGCATTTGCAACGGCGTCATTGCGGCGGTCTTGATGGCACTGGCGTAATTTTCGCCGATGCGGCGGAAGTTTTCCCGCGCGATTGCGCGGATTTCCGCCGCCGGTTTTTCGGGAAAAGCCTGCGTCAAATTATCCAGTGTCACGCGGCGGTAACGGGCGGTCAGAAAAAACGCCAGCCCGCCGCCCGCGCGTCCGAGGCGCGCGACGAAACCGAGCGGCAGCGCTTGAATGAGCGCGATGACGCCGCGCGCGAGCCAATAAATCACCGTGTTCATCAGCGGAAACAGATTTTGCGGACGCAGTCCTGGAAGTCGTTCGCACCGGCGACGATTTTAATTTCGACGCGCATGAAATAAAACGGCACGTCGCGCCGGTCAATTTTGGGGAAGCGCACGGCGTCCTTTTGCGTGGTGACGATGATTTCCGCCTGCCGCTTTTTGGCGCGGTTGATCGCGTTGAGAATTTCCTGCTGCGTAAAGCGGTGATGGTCGGCGAAGCGCTTGGAATAGACGAGTTCGCCGCCGAGCTTCACCAGGCTTTGCTCAAAACTTTCCGGCTGCGCGATGCCGCTCAATGACGCGACCTTTTTGCCGGTCAGCAAATCCAGTCCTTTGCGTTCGCCGGTAAAAACATCCTCAAAATAAAGCGGCTGATGGATACACTCGATGACGGCGGCGGTGGAATTCAAGGAGGCGATGCGTTCGCGCAATTCGGCCGTTTTGCCGTCGCTTTTGGTGATGAAAATCGTGTGGGCGCGCGCGAGGTGCGACGGCGGCTCGCGCAAGGTGCCGCGCGGCAGCAGGTGCTCGTTGCCGAACGGCTGCTGGCGGTCAATCAAGACGACATCGTGCCGACGGCCGCGCAAGTCCCAGTATTGGAAACCGTCGTCGAGCAGCAAGGTGTCGCAGCCGAATTTTTCTATCGCGTATCGCCCGCTCTTCACGCGGTCTTTGTCCACCAGCACGACGACATCCTTCAAGTTGGACGCGAGCATGTAGGGTTCATCGCCGGCCATTTCGGAATCGAGCAAAAGTGATTTGCCATCGGACACGACGCGCGGCGGCGTCTGGTCTTCGCGCAAAAGAATTTTGTTCAGCAACCTTGTGTGCAGCGGCGCGGGCTTGGATCGGTAGCCGCGCGAGAGGATGGCGACGTTGCGGCCGGCGTCGCGAAGTTCGCGCGCAAATTTTTCCACGACCGGCGTTTTGCCGGTGCCGCCGACGGTGAGGTTGCCGATGGCGATGACCTGGACGCCGAGCGTCTTGTCGCGGAGGATGCGGAAGTTGTAAAGCCAGCGGCGGATTTTTACGGCGACCTGGAAAACTTTCGAGCCGCCGAAGAGCGCCGCGCGCGTGAGGTTGGCCTTCCAATCGCGGCGTTCCTCGAAGATGACTTCGAGGACAAAAGTTTCGAGGGCTTCGATCCAAGCACGGAAAGTTTCACGCATCGCGGCCTAATGTGCCAAGTTTGGCGAGAGTTTTGAATTTTTAATTTTAAGTTTTTAGTTGAAGCCCGGCGGGGCGGCACCACTAAAAATTAAAAACTCAAAACTAAAAACTGATTTCAGTAGCCCAGCTTGGCGACTTCCTGCTGCAAGGCGAGCTGGAAATCCTTCACGTCGTCGGCGGTCGGTTTGTAGCCCTGGACCTTCGGCACCACGCCGAGACGGCCGGCCTGGTCGAGATACCAGTCGGCGGTCTGGCCGTCGCTGAACGCGACGTTGCCGCTGATGACGGCGCCGGGCTTGGTGATCTGATCCACGGTCACGGCGACCTTGCCGCCGGCCGGCGCGGGTGGAACGGGGAACGCCGCCAACGGCGCGGCGGCGGCGGCTGGCGGCTCGACAACCTTTGGCGGCTCCGGGTCTTTCGGCGTCAGTTTCAGGTCATCCACGAGGAAGCGCGCCTCCATATAAGTGAGCTTGAGGCCGAATTCCGCCGCGAGGCGGTTCTGGATTTCCGAAAGTTTGGCGCCGTCGGCAATCCATTGGGTGACGGCGAGTCGCTGGGCTTCGTCCAATTTCATCCGGCCAGTCTAATGAAAAATCAGGCGTAATCCAGCCTCAAGCGCGGACGCGCAATTTGTGCGCAGAAGATTTTTGTTGCGCACGGCTTGCGCAGCGGCTTTGCTGGATTCATTGGGAAAATTCCTTTGCCCGGGCTGGCACGCTCCTTGCGTAAGGCGGGCATCCAATGGCGTCACGCGTTTGTGCCGCCGAGGAAATTAACACAACCTAACAAAAGGAAATTAAATGAAACTGAATCGTATTATCACCTTGTGCGCCATGGCGGCCACGCTCGCCATCAGCGCCAGCAGCCTGCTCGCGCAGAACAACGGCGGCAACAGCGGCACGGGCGGCGGCGGCGGTGGCCAGGGTCGCCAACGTGGCGGCGGCGGCGGTGGCCAGGGCGGCGGAAACTTCGACCCGGCGGCCATGCAGCAGCGCATGATGGATCGCGTCCAGCAGGAACTCGGCTTCACCAACGACACCGACTGGGATGCCGTGAAACCGCTCGTGCAAAAAGTCATGGACGCCCGCCGCGATGTCGGGTTTGGCGGCGCCGGCCGGATGATGGGCGGCGGCCGCAACCGTGGCGGTCAGGGTGGTCAAGCTGGCCAGCCCGCTGGTAACACCCGCCCCAATCCGTTCGGCCAGACCAGCCCGGAACAGGATGCGCTCCAGAAGGCGCTTGATGACAATGCGCCGGCCTCGCAGATCAAGGATTTGCTCGCCAAATACAAGGCTTCGCAGAAAGCCAAGCAGGCCAAGCTCGAAGCGGCGCAGGCCGATCTCAAGGCCGTGCTCACAACCAAGCAAGAAGCCCAGGCAGTTCTGCTCGGGTTGGTGAACTAATAATCGCAAAGAGAAAGCTGACGATTCATGGCCACCGCGCCCGTCCAAGATTCTCCGACGAAGCAATTGCTGGAACGCATGGTCGCGTCCCGGCAACTGTCTTCGCTGGACGCCGCCGTGCTCGCGAAACTGAACCTGGCCGGCGAGGAGGAAATCCTCCGCTGGCTCGCGAACGAATACGGCCTCGGCTACACGACGCTCGAAGACGTCGAGCCGGATCGTCAGCTTCTCTCCCTTTTTCCCGCGCGCATTTTGCTGAAGGAAGAACTGCTTCCGCTCCAGCGCGTGAACGGTCTGGTCGAAGTCGCGACCAGCCGGCTTTTTGCCACGCAAGGTTTTGACGCGTTAAAGACCCTGACCGGCCTGAATCTCAAGCCGATTCTCGCCTCCACCGAGGCCATCCAGCGCGAAATCAAAAAACGCCTCGGCGTCGGTGCCGACACCATCGGCACGCTCGACGAGGAAAAAACCATCCAGGTCGTTGACGAAAATGCCGAGAACACCGATCTCGATTCCGGCGAAGAAGACGAGGCGTCCATCATCCGCTTTGTCAACCAGGTCTTGAAGGACGCCATCGAGCTGCGCGCTTCCGACATCCATCTCGAACCGTTTGAGGACGAATTCAAAATCCGTTATCGCATTGACGGCGAGCTGCAGGACACCGCCGTGCCGCCGCAGCTCAAACAATTTCAACCGGCCATAGTCTCGCGCATCAAGATTTTGAGCCACCTCAACATCGCGGAAAAAAGATTGCCGCAGGACGGTCGCATCAAAGTCCGAATTGACCAGGCCGAGGTGGACATTCGTGTTTCCATCATTCCGATGCTGCATGGCGAAGCCGTCGTCATGCGTCTGCTGCGGCAGAATTCCACGCTGCGCGGCCTGACGGAAATCGGCATGAACCAGCGCGAGTTGGAACATTTCCAACATGTTCTAACTTTGCCGCACGGAATTATTTTGGTCACCGGCCCGACGGGTTCCGGCAAAACTTCCACGCTTTATACCGCGCTGAACGAGATCAACGACGCTGTCCGCAAAATCATCACGGTGGAAGACCCGGTTGAATATCAGCTCAAAGGCGTCAACCAGATTCAGGTGAATGAAAAGTCCGGCCTGACCTTCGCGCGCGGGCTGCGCTCGATTTTGCGCCATGACCCGGACGTGATTCTCATCGGCGAAATTCGCGACGCCGAGACCGCGCAGATCGCGGTGCAGGCCTCGCTCACCGGCCATTTGGTTTTTTCCACGCTGCACACCAACGACGCGCCCGGCGCGCTCACGCGGCTCGTGGACATGGGCGTCGAACCGTATCTCGTCGCCTCGTCGCTCGAAGCCGTGCTCGCGCAACGCCTCGTCCGCGTGCTTTGTCCGCACTGCAAGCAGCCGGACATTTCCGAGCGCGCGCAGCAGTTCAAAATCAAACTGGGAATTTCGGCGGACAAAATTATTTACAAATCCGTCGGTTGTCGCGAATGTCGGAACACCGGATTCTTCGGTCGTCACGCGATTTTTGAATGGATGGATACCGACGAGGAAATCCGCCAGCTCATTTTGAAATCCGCCTCGACGGATCAAATCCGTGCCGCCGCGCGTAAAGGTGGAATGCGGACTTTGGCCGAGGACGGCTGGCGGCTCGTCGCCGCCGGAGTCACGACTGTTGAAGAAGTTTTGAGCGTCACGACGGCGAAAGAAGTCGAGAGCGCGACGAAAAACCAGGCCGGCGCTTCCGCCGCGAGCATCGCGGTGGCCGCATAACATGAAGAAACATCGAACATCCAACATCCAACATCCAACATCCAAAGCGCCCGCTGCGGAGTCCACTGGATGTTGGTTGTTGGATGTTTTCCTAAATTTCAAATGCCCACGTTTTCCTACAAAGCCCTGAAGTCCGACGGCAAGATTGCCGAGGGCGTGCTGGAGGCTGCCGGCCGACCCGACGCGCTGCGGCAGATGGAAACACTCGGCCTGCGCCCGGTGAACCTGGCGGAAAAAAGTTCCGCCGGCAAAAAAGGTTCCGCCGCACCGTCATCGTTGGGAAACATCACTTTCGATTTCGCCTCCAAAAAAGTTTCCGCGAAGGAATTGGAAAATTTCACGCGCCTGCTTTCCAGCCTGCTCGCGGCGGGCGTGCCGTTGAGCCGCGCGCTGGTCATTCTGCACAAGGAAGCCTCCGCGCCGGCGGCGAAGACGAAGTGGAAAGAAATCCACGACCTCGTGGTGGACGGCATGTCGTTGGCGAACGCGATGGCGAAATCGCCGGAAACTTTTCCGCGCGTCTATGTCGCGATGGTCGAGGCGGGCGAAGCCGGCGGCTTTCTCGACGTGGTGCTGGCGCAGATCGCGGATTTTCAGACGCGCGAAAAGGAACTCAAGTCGAAGGTGCTGACCGCGATGATTTATCCGCTCATTTTGCTGTTCCTCGCGCTGGTGGTGCTGTCGGTGCTGCTGATTTTCTTCATCCCGAAATTTCAGAAAGTTTTCGCCAGCGTCCACGGCTCGCTGCCGCTCATCACACAGCTCGTCATTGGCTTGAGCACTTTGGTGCGGTCGTATGGATTTTTTGTGGTGCTGGGAATTGTCGCCATCGGCTTTCTGGTGCGCGCGTGGTTTGTTTCCGAAAAAGGCAAGCGCATGTGGGAAGGCATTCTCTTGAAATCGCCGCTGGTCGGCCCGCTCAACGCGCAGTTCGCGATGGCGCGGTTCTGCCGGATGCTTGGCACGCTGCTCGGCGCAGGCGTGCCGCTGGTGCAGGGTCTGAACGTCGCGCGCAAATCCATCGGCAACCAGATTCTCGTGGACGCCGTTGGCCAGTCCATCGAGCGCGTGCAACAAGGCGGGCGGCTTGGCCAGAGCCTGGGCGATTGCAAAATTCTTTTTTCCGGCTCGGTGCTGGAAATGATTTCCGTCGCGGAAGAAAGCGGCAAGCTCGACGCCGAACTGGTGCGCGTCGCCGGCGTCACGGAATTTGACCTCGACCGGAATTTGAAAACCGCCGTGGCGTTTGCGGAGCCGCTGATGCTGTTTCTCATCGCCGGTTTCATCGGGATCATTTTCATCAGCATGCTGCTGCCCATTTTCTCGTTGCAGGATTACATAAAATAAAAATCCCAAAAATTATGAAAATCGAAATCAAAAAAATCGCCCTCCAAAAAACCAAGCTGCGCCGCGCATTCACCCTCGTGGAAATGCTGCTGGTCGTCACCATCATCGGCATTCTCGCCGCGCTGGTCATCCCGAAGATTGTCGGCCGCAGCGAGCAGGCACGCCAGACCGCCGCGCGCGCCGATTTGTCCTCGATCAAGACCGCGCTCGACGCGTTCGAAGTGGACAACGGTTTTTATCCCAAGGCCATCCAGGATCTGGTGCTCGCGCCGAACAACGCCAAGAACTGGCACGGGCCGTATCTCGACAAGCTCCCGCAGGATCCGTGGGGCAACAATTATATTTATTATTTTCCCGGCAAGCACAACACGGGTTCCTACGATTTGCTGTCGGTCGGGCCGGACGCAAAGGAAGGCACGGACGATGACGTTGGCAACTGGTCAAAATGAAATTGTTGAATCGAAACTTGTTGAATCGTTGCATCGTCACACCATCGCAGTGTCGCGGCGCATTTTCCGATTCAACGATTCAACGATTCAACCGTTCAACGGTTCGCTCCGCCTTCACGCTGGTCGAACTGATCCTCGTGCTT
>Ga0316229_1002488_pt1 | contig 15855 bp, 9 predicted proteins | sample TBH18023metaG_FD_206011 | JGI IMG/M metagenome (GOLD analysis project Ga0316229, IMG submission 206011) | Freshwater microbial communities from Trout Bog Lake, Wisconsin, USA - TBH18023 | ecosystem: Environmental > Aquatic > Freshwater > Lake > Hypolimnion/Profundal zone | place: USA: Wisconsin... | reverse complement strand
GTATCCTTCATGGGGAGATTCACTCAACAATTTCTTTCTCCCTCTGGCTGTTTGCCAACTCAAAAGGAGCCCTCGTGTACACCCTCGCCTCAACCGACTGGCTCATTCTCCTGCTCTACATCTTTGTCATCCTCTGCATCAGCTTTCTCCTCCGGCAGAACATGAAGACCAGCAGCGACTTCCTCCTCGCCGGACGCGCAATGCCAACCTGGCTCTGCGGCCTGGCCTTCATCGCCGCCAGCCTCGGCTCGCAGGAACTCATAGCCATGGGCGCTGCGGGAGCTAGATTCGGATTCGAGAGCGCCCAGTTCTACGCAATCGGCGCAATTCCTGCCATGATCTTTGTCGGCATCTACATGATGCCCGTCTACTACGGCTCAAAAGCCCGCACCGTGCCCGAGTATCTCGGCCTCCGCTTTGACCGCAAAACACGCCTGCTCAACGCTGGACTGTTCGCGGCCATGGCCGTCCTCAGCGCCGGCATCTCCATGTACGCAATCGCGCGCCTCTTCCAGACGCTGCATCTCTTTGACATGTTCTTCTACGCGCTGGGCTGGCCGCGGCAGGGAATCTTCACCTTTTGCATAGTGCTCTCGGCGGCCGTGGTGCTGGCGTATGTCCTCCTGGCGGGGCTCACCGGGGCAATCATCAACCAGGCGGTCCAGTTCTTTCTCATCGTCGCCGGCTTCCTGCCCGTGGTGCTCCTCGGCCTCAGGAACATCGGCGGCTGGAGCGGACTCAAAGCCTCATTGCCCGCATCCTTTTTGCCGCAATGGAACAGCGCTGCCTACCCCAGCGCAGCGAATATTGACACCATCGGCCTCGGCCTCGCCATGGGCGTAGTCCTGGGCGCGGGCTACTGGTGTACTGACTTCCGCGTTCTCCAGACCGCCATGGCCGCCAAAAGCGTCGAGTCAGCCCGCCGCGTTCCGCTGGTTGGCGCCGTCGCCAAAATGTTCCTGCCCTTCCTGCTCATTCTCCCCGGACTCATCGCCATCGGCCTGCCCACGCCCCACTCCACCACGGTCGTGCGCGAAGTCAACGGCGTCATCTTCCACGAAACCACGGTTGTATCCAGAGAAGCTGCGGCGGGCAGGGGACTGGTTCCAGCCCGCCGCGACCCGGCCACCGGCAATCCCATGCTCGACGCCGCAGGCCAGCCACTGCTTGACTACGACCGCGCCACGCCCAACATGCTCCTGCACTTTCTTCCCACCGGTCTGCTCGGCCTGGGCTTGACGGCTCTGCTCGCCAGCCTGATGAGCGGCATGGCCGCCAGCGTTACCGCCTTCAACACGGTTTTTACCTATGACATCTACCAGCCCCTCATCCGCAAGGGCGCTTCCGACTCGCATCTGCTTAAGGTGGGCCGCTGGGCCGCGGTCGGCGCAGTGCTGCTTTCAGTCGCAACCGCCTATGCGGCTTTCTCCCTCAACAACATCATGGGCGCGCTCCTGCTGGCCTTTTCGCTGGTAAATGCTCCTCTGCTCGCCACGGTTCTGTTGGGAATGTTCACCCGGCGGGCCACCAGCCTCGGCGCATTTTCCGGCCTGCTGGCTGGCGTTGCCGCCGCCTTGCTGCACCAGGGGCTCACGCTGCCCGCCGCTGCCCAACCCGGCCTCCACGGCGGATGGATAGCCGTCCTTCACCGCTTCCCCAGTGACCTGCTTCAGTGCTTCTGGACGGCCATCTTTGCCTTCATCGCCAACCTGGTCGTTACCGCAGCTGTGAGTCTCGGCACCACCCCCAAGCCGGATTCAGAGCTGGCAGGCCTCGTCCGCTCCCTCACCCGCAGGCCCAGCCGCGCAGGCGTGGCCTTGTGGAAGCGCCCTGAAGCGCTGGCGGTTGCAATCCTGCTGGCCGCTATCGCGCTCAGCATCTTTTTCGCATGACAAAAGGGGCGACGTTCCTGCCTCTGGCTTACTCTGGTTTCACGCTGAAACGCATCGTCCGGTAGTCAAAGGTATAGCTGCCCAACTGGTCCAGCGCATCTACGCCCAGCACGCCATACACATCGTCCAGCGCCGCCGCGCCCAGCGGCTGCGTCAGCACGCGCAGATAGTGCACATGCACCGTCGTCGTACCCACTGTCAGCGGAACCGTCTCGGCCACATACGCCGGCTGCGGCGGAGTAACCAGCGGGCCGGGCAGCGTGAACAGTTCCATCTTCTGGCTGGCAAAGTCGCCCATGTGCTCGTCGAAATAGCGTGAAGTCAGGTAGGTCTGCTGCCCGCCCGCATCCACGGCGTACATGCGCTCCTCGCCGCTCCTCGCCTCCGTGCTTGGGGCGCCTGCGCTCGTTGTACCCAGAGCCACAATCACCTGGTCGCCATCCAGAAAAAAGCGCGCGCCGTCCTGCAAAAACTCGTCTTTTTCAGCCGGCGCAATCTGCTTGGCGGGCCGCACCTGGATAGTGTCGTCTCGCGTAATGGTCACGCTGCCCAGAGCTGAAAGCGCCGCATACCCCAGCACTCCCTCCACCTGGTAGTGGGTCAGTGGAAAGAAATAGTCTGCATCTTCAAACACAAACGCCGTCATATCGTGCAGTGTCAGCCGTCCGCCCACAGTAAAGCGCGGAATCACCGTCGTATGCACCTGGATGGGCCGCCCCGTCAGCGTGTGAATCGTCACCGCATCGTCTGATACCTTCAGCCCGGCTTCCTTGGCCAGCGAACGCGCAATCAGGTTAAACGGTGCCGTCGGATCCAGCATCCAACTGTGCGGCCGCGCATCCACAAACACCGGCACGTCGATCAGCCCCAGCGAGTCCTTCTCCACCTGCAGCACAAACGGCTCGCACGGGTCCACCGTCATCGGAGGATTGTCCTTTGCCAGCGGCAGCATCTTCACCGGCATCTCGATCTCATCCTGCTCCTCCGCGCTCATCTTGCTCTGCAGCCGCGTCTCCAGCGCCTGGTAGGCCTTCGCGGCCTTGGCCCAGTCGCCCTGCCGAAGGTAGTCCTCCGCCAGCGCCTTGCGTAACTCCTTTTCATGCGCCGTGTTGCCGTTCGCTGACACTTCATCCAGCAGCGGCTCCAGCAGCTCGATTGATTTCTTCAAGTCGTTATTGCGATTGGCCAGGATTCCGCGGTAAAACTGCGACTCTTCTGCGGACAACTGCCCCAGCTCGCTCTCCAGCCGGATGAACTGGTGGTCGGCCAGCAGGTTTTGCAGCCGTGCGTCAAAGTCCAGCCCGCTTGAGGTGCCGGTATGCACCTGCGCCCCGGCGCCCGGCTGCTGCTGCCCGTCGCCAGCAGGCGGTTGCGTCTCGGGCTGTTGCGCGGCAAGCGTCAATCCGCCCGTCCAGGCGACCAGCAGCAAAGCCGCAAGAACCAGCAGGCCGGGCCGCCGTCTCATCGGCACAAGCCCGCTGCTGCCCCGGTCACCCGTGCGTCGGCCGATGGGTGCTGCTTCTCTACCCAAGCTGTTCATTCTCAGTACGAAGTTAACAGATTCCCGCCATGCAAAACCGGCCAGTAGTGCAGGATTGACCATCGTCCGGCCCTCCCCGCCCTTCGCCGCACCACACATCTCCCCATCGTCCAGGTTCTTCAAGTCGGGAATCTCTCCTCCTGCAATCTGAGTCTTAGACGTTCCTCATGGCCGGGCCGGTACACTACCTGCGTGGCCATCAAGCGCAAGACCATCGAGCACTATGAAGTTGTCCGCCGCCTCGGCGCCGGGGGCAGTGGTGTGGTCTATCTGGCCAACGACACCCTCCTCCAGCGTCCCGCTGTGCTCAAAATCCTGCGCGCCGGCCTCCTTTCAGCCGAGCAAATGCGCTCCACTGTCCTCCGCGAGGCCCGCCTCGCCTCCGCCATTGAACATCCCAACGTCTGCGGAATCTACGAGGTAGGCGAAAGCGGCGATGAAGCCTACATCGCCATGCAATACGTGCCCGGGCAGTCGCTCGACCAGCTCATCGCCCGGGGGCCCGCCAGCCTTCAACTTACCCTCTCCGTTGGCATCCAGACCGCCGACGGCCTCCAGGCTGCCCACGCGCTCGGCATCTTCCATCGCGACCTGAAACCGCAAAATGTCATGCTCACAGACGGCGGCCTGGTAAAAATCCTCGACTTCGGTCTAGCCCGACGCCTCCACCCAGACGAAGCGGCCTTCGACGCCGCCCGCCCTGCCATGGCCCGCGATGCATCCGTCGCCGCCACGTACACCGCCCGCGGCGGCACCATCCGTTACATGGCCCCCGAGCAGTTCGTCACCGGACAGTCCAGCGTTCAGTCAGACGTGTGGGCCCTCGGCGTCATCCTCTATGAGCTGGCCAGCGGCCGCCATCCCTTCGCCCGCCCCGACGACGAAGACTTCCAGGCCATCCGCTCCATTCAGTTCTCAGAGCCAACAGACCTCAGCGAGATCGTGCCCGGCATCTCGGTTGAACTGAAAAGCGTCATCGCCAGTTGCCTTGAGAAAAATCCCGGCACCCGCTACGCCTCCGCTGCAGATGTTCGTGAGGCCCTCAAAACCATCATGAAGGCCCTCCAGATTGAGACCGGCGTCATTCCCGGCGAAGCTGCGGCCAACCTGCCCACCACAGGCCCTGAGGCAGAGAAGCGGGCCACCGGCTTCCTCTCCATGCTGGCCGAGCGCTTTCGTGAGTCGGCTGTCGAGCGCGCCCCGCAAAATTCGCTCGTCGTCCTGCCCTTCGCCAACCTCGGCGCTACTGAGGTGGCTCCCCTCTACGGCTTCGCCCTCGCAGACGCCATCGCCGCCCGCCTGGCGCGTATTCCCGCCCTCGTCGTCCGCCCCTCCAGCACCCTCATGCAGTTGCCCATCACCCAGATGGACCCGCTTGCCGTCGGCCAGAAGCTGCTCGTCTCCTTCGTCCTCGCCGGCAACTTCCTGCGCTCTCAGAGCGGCTTCGATCTCAACTGGCAACTGCTTGATGTGGCCTCGCAAAGCGTCCGTTCCGGTGGTGCCATCCGCGTTGCGTCGTTGGATTTGATAGCCGTGCAGACTGAAATATCCAATGAGGTCTTCGCCACCCTCCACGGTCTCTCTGCAGGCGACAAGATTGACTCCTCCCGCCCTAGCCCCCGCTCTTCGCCCAGTGACGCCTCGCTCCCCGGCCCGGTCAGCGAAAAATATCTTCAGGGACGCGCCCTGCTCAGCTCCTTCATGGTGCGCACCGGATCCCGCACTGACCTTGACCGCGCCCAGGCGCTCTTCCTCAACGTCACCGCGGCCGACGCAAAATTTGCCGCCGGATGGACCGGCCTCGGCATCGCGGAGCTGCAATACGCGCGTCACGGCTTTGGCGGCCAGATTCACCTCATGCACGCCCGCCGCGCATTTGACGAAGCGCTCAAGCTCGACCCCGGATCAACTGAGGCAAACCTCTACCGCATTTACATGCTCCTCTCGCGCGGTGAAAAGGAGTCCGCCCGCCACGGCGTCGCCAACCTGCTCGCCTCCGCCTCCAACGACTGGAACGTACACATGGTCGCCGGCCTCGCCCTGCGCGGAGACGGCATGTATGACGAGGCCCTGGCCCAGTTCAGCCGCGCCCTCAAGCTCAACCCAGCCAACGCCCCCATCCTCTACAACCATCGCGCCCGCGTTTACCACTACCAGAATCAAATCGAGTTGGCCGGCGACGAGCTTGAAAAGGGTCTCGCCCTCGAGCCCCGCCATCCCCTGCTGCGCACCTCCGCCGGATACCAGCAGATGCGCCTCGGCAACCTCGATGCGGCCATTGAAATCCTTGAAGGCGTCATTCGCGACGACCCCTCCCTTCGCATCGCCGTCCCCACCCTGGCCCTCTGCTATGTGCAGGTGGGCGCGCGCGAGCGTGCTGCGGCGCTGCTCAAGGACGACACCCTCGCCGGCGCTGAAGCTGACAGCGAGATGGCCTACCGCCTAGCCACCTACTTCGCCGTCGAAGGCGACTCCAGCGAGGCCCTCCACTGGCTCCGCCGCGCAATTTATCTGGGAAACGAGAACTACCCCTGGTTCCAGAAAAACCCCTCCTGGAACAACCTCCGCACCAACGCCGACTTCGAGCGCATCCTCGACGACCTCAAGAAAGCCTTCCGCAAAAACCAGAAAACCTGGAGCCGCCTCCTCGAAGAAGTCCCCCCCGATGGGGAGTAACACCAGCCGATTGCAGATAAGGATGAGATATACAGAAAACTAGATCGGGCTAGAAGAGGAAGGGGTTTTGAATATATTGTTCAAACCGGAATCGGCCTGCCTGCAGGTACTCTTCCACGGCCTCTCCAGCGATCCACCGTCGCTCAAGGGCTTCCGCAACGGCGCCGGTGGTAAGTGAACCTGCAAATGGGTCAAGGACCAAATCGTCCGGGCTTGTAAGGAGCTTTATGAAGAACTTAGGAAGCAAGGCTGGAAAGCGGGCAGGGTGAATCTTGAGCCCCATTTCCTTGCATCTCTTTGTGTATGAATCGTTTGCGGCATTATTCCCCATCTTCATCATGCTTTCGGGGAAATCCTCCAGTATCTCCTCGACCACGTTAGGGGGAATGGAACCGCCGGCATCGATCTTGTCAAAAGAGCTTCGAATCACATGCCCTGACGGCCTGACTGTCCCGCGCACTCCATTGCGGTTGAGCCGAATCATGTCCTCGCTGTATTCCTTCAACACGTTGAGATTTGATGCTTTCGGGTGAGGTGTCTTGGAAAGCCACCACACATACTCAACAGAATCCCTTATACGCACGCGCCGGACAGTGACCCATTCAGCCGGAACCGGCATCTTAGCGGGGTTGTACCAGAAACACTCTTGTGCCAGATGGAAACCGATCTCTTCGACCAGCGCAACAAGCAGCTTGAAGTGGTAAATCGATCGCGTCGGTGTGCCTTTGTTGTAGCTTCCTCCGATATTCAGCACAAAGCTACCATCCTCCGCCAAGACACGGTGAATCTCCCTTGCAAATGGCAAAAACCATTCAACATAATGATCTTTGTGCTCGTTGCCGTATGCTTTCTTAAAATGGAGCGCATATGGTGGAGAGGTAACGACTAGGTTGAAGGAGCCGGTCGGCAATTTCTGAAGCATCTCCAAGGAATCGCCCAGGTAAGCGGCTCCGAACTTCGAAGTGAAGTACGGAGCCTTCTCAAGCAACCGACATGGGTGGTCCGTCCGCTCATCCGCTGCAGTGCTTGGAGTAACAGCGGCTGGCCGTGCCTCTGGAAAGGGTACGTGTTGGGGTTTGGAAGACACTTCTGTAGCCATAGTACGGCCTCATAAAGAAAAACGATAGCAGAAATAGGTTGTCATTGTCAACTGATTATCCGAATTCGCGTGATTGGGTTTCACAAGCGGAGGCTGCCCGTATCCGAGGTGTCACTCGCCAGGCAATTGCTCGGCTAATCAAAAAAGGACGGCTCAAGACTTTGGAGATCGGAGGAAAGGTCCTGCTGCTCCGCTCCGAAGTCCAATCGTTCAAACCCGAAACCGCAGGAAGGCCATCGAATGACCGAATCGCTCGAAGAAATCAAGAAACGAGTTGAAGAATGCACTGACGAGGTTCAACAAGCCCTAGCTGGATACCTAAGTAGGCTCATTCCACGTCATCCACTTGAAGTTGAGTGGGGAGTGGATGCAAGAACAATCCTCAGCGCAATTCGAAGATCATCTGATCTAACTAAACGCGGAGTGCGGGGAATCATAGCAGAAGCCGTCTTTGAATCGGATGTTCTTCCGACCGTTACTGCTCTAGGCTGGAATGCCGGAGTAATTCCGCCAGGAGACTGGCCTTATGATGCCATCCTGGAAAAGGCAGGGCGCTCCGTCCGAATTCAAATCAAGCTTCAGCGCTTGGAGGCTGGAGCGCCAAAGTTATATTACCCAAAATACTATACTGAGGAATTTTTCGTTGTTGAGGTACAGAAGACCCGGAGTGGTAAGAAGCGAACTCGTTTGGATGAAGCCCCACGGGAAGAGCCCGTAGCTACACGTCCATATCGATTTAGAGATTTTGATATTCTCGCGGTAAATATGCACCCGGCCACGCACCACTGGAACAACTTTCGATTCACGGTCGCAGATTGGCTCCTTCCTAGGTCCGCAGACAAGACACTTATTGAGATATTTCAACCTGTGTCTCTCGTAACAAATTCCGTCTGGACGGACAACCTTGCCATTTGTCTCGAATGGCTCTTAAGTGGGGAAGAGAAGCGGGTTCTGGACGTCCGACATACAGTATGCGCGAGGCTGGGAGGCCCTGCGAATAAGACACCGTGAACACCCTGATTGGGCAGTTCCGAAGCCTCGATTTTTCAAGGATAGGATACAAATTTCGCAGTTCTGCACACATCTCCGGGGTGCCCAGGTCCCGCTTCTGGGACCTGGGAAGCAAACCATCAACCGGCTGGAACTTACTTCAAACCAACCGTAGCCTTCAGCGGCAACTTGTCGCTCGACCCGCCCACCAGAATCGTGTACTCGCCCGGAACCAGCTTCCAACCGCCCTTTTGCTCATCGAAAATCGACAGGTACTTCGGATCGATCTCCACCGTCACAGTCTTCTTTTCGCCTGCCGCGAGCTTCACCTTGCTCCAGCCCACCAGCCGCTTCGGGGGTTCCTGCGCGCTGGCTGGCAGTGCCGCGTAAACCTCGGCAACCTCTGCCCCGGCGCGCGCTCCGGTATTGGCCACCGTAAACGTCGCCGTCACCTTCTCGCCCGCCTTCACCGTCAGCCCCGAGTACCCGTAGCTCGTGTACGAGAGCCCATACCCGAAGGGAAACAGAACCGGCTTCTTCTCGGCGTCAAACCACTTGTAACCCACCTTCAGCCCCTCGTCGTATGCTACTTCGAACGGCGGCAAACCCTTCGCCCTGTCCAGCGGCGAAACCGGCCCAGAGAACTGCTGCGAACTCAGCGGCGGCCTGGTCAGCGTCGGATGCGGCAGGTCCGCCTCGCTCTTCGGGAAGGTGTTTGGCAGCTTTCCGCTCGGATTCACCGTGCCAAACAGCACATTGCCCAGCGCATTCGCGCCGTCGCTTCCGGCAAACCACGCCTCTAAAATCGCCGCCGCTCCGTCCGCCCACGGCATCGTCACCGGGCTGCCTGTCTCCAGCACCACAACCGTGTGCGGATTCGCCGCCGCCACTGCTGCAATCAGCTCGTCCTGCTTCTCGGGCAGCGAGAGATTCTTCAGGTCCATCCCTTCGCTCTCCCACTCGTACGCAAATACAATGGCCACATCCGCGCCTTTGGCCGCAGCCGCGGCAGCAGCCGGGTCCGTGCCGGAGTTGTACGTCACGGTTGCATGCGGAGCCCGTGCCTGAATCGACTTCAACGGCGAGGTCGGGAACCATATCTGCTCCTGCCAGCGCGTAGCTCCCTTGCCCGGAGGCAGAATCGCGTTGCCGCCAATCGGATCTACCTGTGCCGAGCCGCCGCCGGAGATCATGCCCACATCCGCATGAGCGCCAATCACGGCAATGGTGCGCACCTTCGCCGCACTCAGCGGCAGTGCGGCCCGCTCGTTCTTCAGCAGCACAATGCCGCCCTCTTCAATCTTCCGCGCCACCTCAAGCCCTGCAAAGGGATCGACGACGCTCCGCTGCCGTGGAAAGTCAATCACGCCCGCGGCAAACATCGAGCGCAGAATCCGATGCGCATGGTCGTCAAGCTCTGCCGCGGGAATGGTTCCCGCCTGCACCGCCGCCTTGTAGCGCGCGTCGAAAAATACGTTTCCTGGTTCTTCGTTGTCGAGCCCTGCGGCCGAGGCCTTTGCGTCGCTGTGCGTGCCGCCCCAGTCGGAAAGCACAAATCCAGGAAACTTCCAATCCTTCTTCAGCACATCGTTCAGCAGATACTTGTTCTCGCAGGCAAAGTCCCCATTCACGCGGTTATACGAGCACATCACCGCCGCCGGCTTTCCCTGCTCCACGCCAATCTCGAAGGCCAGCAAATCCGTCTCGCGCGCCGCCCGTTCGCCAATGTGGATATTCACGGAGTTGCGTCCGCTCTCCTGATCGTTGAACGCATAGTGCTTGATGTCGCCAATCACGTGCGCCGACTGCGTACCTTGAATCAGTCGCGCCACCAGCGTTCCAGCCAGCACCGGGTCCTCGCCCAGATACTCAAATGTGCGCCCGTTGCGCGGGTCGCGCGTAATGTCCACGCCGCCGCCCAGTGACATGTTGAATCCCTGCGCGCGCAACTCGCGCCCAATCAGCGCGCCATACTCATACGCCGCCTCCGTGTCCCAGCTTGCGGCCGCCGCTACATTGGCGGGTAGCGCCGTCGAGTAGCGCCCGTTCACGCCGCTCGATCGCACGCCATACGCCGCATCGCTCATGTCGATGCCCGGAATCCCCAGCCGAGGCACGCCCACCACGTAACCCACGCCGCGGTTCGATGCCGCATTCTCCGGCGTCACCGGATCGTCCGTCGGCATGCCCACACCGTGCAGCAGCGCAATCTTCTCGTCCAGTGTCATCTCTTTCAGCACCAGGTCCGCGCGCTGGTCCGCCGTAAGGCTCTCGTTCATCCACGGCCCATCCACCTTCGGCGTCGTGCGCCGCTGCGACAATCCCGGTGCGGCCATCCAGAAAAATGAAATCAGTGCCAGCGTCAACAACGCAGGCACTGCGCGGCTTGATAACTGCTTCATGATGTTCCTCTCAGATATCTGATTGCTCAGTTGCTTCCACATCGGTTCAAGCGAGCGCGTTGGGCTCAAAGTGCGCTCAATGCATTTCTTCGCAGGCGTCAATCAATCCGCTCGTAATGCCGGTAAACCGGCTCCCACACATACGCCCGCAGCCTCTGCTTCAGGCTGTCTTCTCCGCCGCCCTCGGCTACGCCGTCGGCAATCGCCTGCTTGGCAACCGCTTCACCCACCTGCAAGCCCACCTTGCGCGAGTCGGCAATGGGTGGCAGCAGCGGCGCGCTCTTGTCTTCGCGTGCGGGCGAGAGTGAGGCCAGCGTCTTGGCTGCTGCCATAATCATTCCATCCGTCACGCGTCGCGCCTTCGATACAAGAATCCCCAGTGCCAGCCCGGGAAAGATATACGAGTTGTTGATCTGCGCAATGCGCACCATCTTCCCATTTACCTCAACCGGCGCAAACGGACTGCCCGTGCCCACCAGCGCCCGCCCATCGGTCCAGCGCAGCAGGTCGGCGGGCGTAGCCTCCGCCACTGAGGTTGGATTCGACAGCGGAAAAATTACCGGTCGCTCAATGTGGCTGGCCATCTCGCGCACAATCTCCTCGCTAAACGCGCCCGCCTGCGCAGAGACGCCTGCCAGCACGGTTACCCCGGCGTTGCGCACCACATCCAAAAGTGAGATTGCGCCCGTCCCCGTCAGCTTCCATCCGGCAACGTCTTCCTTCTTGCGCACCAGCGGTCCCTGTCCAGGACGAATCCCTTCGCAGCCCTCCACCAGCAGACCATAACGATTGAAGGCATAAATGCGCTTGCGTGCCTGCTCCTCGCTCAGCCCCTCTTCCTTCATCGCCGCAATCAGCAGATTCACAATGCCCACCCCGGCCGCGCCAGAGCCAAACATCGCAATCGTCTGCTCCCGCAGCGGAATCCCCGTAGCGTGAACAGCAGCCAGCAGCGTCGCCGTGGTCACCGCCGCGGTTCCCTGGATGTCGTCGTTGAAAGTGCACAGCCGGTCCCGATAACGCTCCAGCAGCCGCGCCGCATTTACGCCTGCAAAGTCCTCCCACTGCAGCAGAATGTGCGGCCACCGCTTCTGTACAGCCTGCACAAACGCTTCGACAAAGTCGTCGTATTCCTGTCCCCGTATCCGCTTGTGCTCCCATCCGATATAGATCGGATCGTTCAGCAGGGCTTCGTTGTCCGTGCCCACGTCCAGCAGCACCGGCAGGCAATGCTCTGGTGGAATCCCGGCCAGCGCGGTATACAGCGCCATCTTCCCAATGGGAATCCCCATCCCGCCCGCGCCCTGGTCACCGAGTCCCAGAATGCGCTCCCCGTCGCTCACCACGATGCAGCGCACATCGTCATAGCGTGGGTCGGCCAGTATCTGCTCGATCCGGCCCTTGTTCGGATAGCTCAGGAACAGCCCCCGAGGCCTCCGCCATATCTCGCTGAAACGCTGGCATCCCTCGCCCACCACCGGCGTGTAAACAATCGGCAGCAGCTCTTCCACGTGGTCCGCAATCAGGGCGTAGAACAGCGTCTCATTGCTATCCTGCAAGTCGCGCATCAGGTTGTATTTGCCAAAGGGCGTGTCCCGATGGTCGAGAGCCAACTTGCGCCGCTCCCGCTGGTCGTCAAGATTTCCAATGTGAGGCGGCAGCAGGCCATGCAGCGCAAAGGTGTCGCGCTCTTCTTCTGTGAACGCGGTGCCCTTATTGAGCCGTGGATTCGTCAGCAAGTCAAACCCTGACAAACTCGTTCGAACCACGGAATTGTCTCCTGACTCTGATGCGGGGAATACTTCGCTCAATGGGCCCTCTCCTTATTGCTCTTCAATGATAGCCAAATCCCAGGGCGCCAGCGCCAGCACCGTGTTCTTCGCTACGGCCTTGCCGTCCAGCAGATTCGTCCCCGCGCCATACGCATAGCTTGCTTTGGCCTCTGCGCTGGAGTAGTTGAAGTAGTAGTGCAGTCGCTTGCCCTGCCGATTCACGCCATGCTGCGCATGCACCGCCGCGGGCAGTTGCTGGTCTGGCCCGGCAAGCCCAATCTTCTCCAATTCGCCCTTCAGCACCGCCGTCTGCAACGCGTCAGACAAGTACGTTCCCTCATACACCAGGCTGCCCGCGCCAAACTCGTTCCTGGTAATCGCAGGCCACTTCCCAAAGAAAGGATGGTCGTAGTTCGCCAGCGCCTTTGCATGTTCCAGCATCAGGAACTCCGCCCAGTAGCTCACCTGGTTTGCTGTGCCCTGATGAAATGGATCGCCCGTGAGACTCAGCGGCTTTTCAAGATTTGAAAACTCCTGGTAGCTCAAGCCCGCCGCCTCGCGCAAAGGCCCCGGCGCACGTACCCAGCGCACAGCAGAGTTTTCATTGGCGAATCCGCTCTTGAACGACATCACCACATGCCCGCCGTTCTTCACGTAATCTGAGATCTTCTGCAGCAGCGCATCGTCAGAGATATAGAGCGCCGGAACAATCAGCAGCTTGTACGCTGAGAAATCCGCAGTCGTTGGAAACACAAAGTCCGCGCCCACGTTCAGGTCGTAGAGCGACTTGTGCATCTGCTTCACCAGTGAAGCGTAGTCAGCCTTTGCCGCGCCGCCACTCCACTGCGCCCCGCTGGCCGTGAATGGCATAAAGCCAATGGCGTTCGCTGAGTCGCGGCTCCACAAGATCGCCACTTGGTTGTGTATCTGCAGGCCAACCAGCTTCGGACCAATCTTCTGCAGTTCATGCGCGGTGCGGCTTACCTCGGCGTAGGCGCGGTTCGGTTCCAGATCGTGCGAAAGCACGCCTTTCCAATACGTCTCCTGGTTGGCTGCAATCGAGGCCCAATGCCAGTACTCCACCATGTTTGCGCCGTTTGACAGGTGCGTATAAACGTCCTCACGCAACTGCCCGTCGTAAGGCGGAAACTGGTAGGCAGAAGACCAATCCGTGCTCTGCGCATTCGTCTCGGTAATCAGAAAATTCGAGTGCTTCAATGACCGCGTAAAATCTTCCTGAATGGACTGCGAAACGCCGTCAAAGTGATCCTGCGTCCCGTGATATACGTTGTCGGCGGGAATATCCAGGAACGAAGCAATCGCCTCTTCATTCACGTCGTGGCGCATCATCCCGCCAAAATCCGTGGTCACAAACTGGCTCGGTCCCACGCACTCGCGCACCAATCCAGCCTGCCAGTGCAGAAAGTCCGTTACCCGCATCTGGCTCCAGCGGCTCCACTCCAGCTTGTAGCCGGTGCTCTGCGCGCCATCGCGAGTGGGCAGGTCTTCCCAGGTGTGCAGGTCCTCGCCCCAGTAGTTCAGAAACCAGGCCTTGCTCAGCGCCTCCGGCGTTACAAACTTCTTTTCAAGATAATGCTGAAAGCCGATGAAGACGTCGTTGTTGCTCGCGTCGTAGCTCGATGTCTCGTTGTCGAGCTGCCAGCCAATCACGTTGGCATTGTCCTTGTAGTGGGCCACAATGTGCCGGATCAACCGCTCCGCATAAAAGCGGTAAGCCGGTGAGTCCGTATCCATGTTCTGCCGCATGCCATAGGAGTTCTCAATGCCGGGGCCGCCCCAGATGGTGCCATTCATCCGCCGCGCCAGAATCTCGGGATGCTGGTGCGCCATCCACGCGGGAACAGAATAGGTAGGCGTGCCCAGAATCACCTTGATCCCCGCCTTGCCCATGGCCTCCACTACGCGGTCCATCCACGCGTACTCAAAGCGGCCGTCCTCGGGCTCCCACAGGCTCCACGTGGACTCGCCCATGCGCACCACGTTCAGCCCCGCAGCCTTCATCAGGGCAACGTCCTTGTCCAGCCGCGCAACCTGGTCGCCGGGCATGTACTCGTTGTAGTAGGCAGCGCCGTAAAGTACGGTTGGGAAGCTCAGGTCAGGCGCGCTCTGGGCCGGTTGCTGCGCGCGCACCGCGACGGCGGTCAATCCGGTTGCCATCGCCAACAGCGAGAAAAAGCGTATGCCAAAAAAACGCATGAGTCGTCCTCTTTCCAATGGAAAGAGCAAGTTTAACCCAGCGGAATCACTCCGCGCAGTGTCACGATTCCCATGGGTTCAGCAGCGTAGCGCCGCTGCGCGTAAAGTGCGCTGTGTCTCGCGTAACCACCGTCATGCCATGCACCAATGCGGTTGCGGCAATCAGCGAGTCGCGATCTCCCAACGCGTCAGGTACGTGCAGCGCCGCGCAGCGTTGCGCCACAGCCACATCCACCGGCAGTATGCGCCCTGCAAAGGCGGGCAATACATAATCGCGCAACCACCTGTGCAGCACGGCGCCTTGCGATGTATCGCGGCGCTCCAGCAAAAGGCAGCCAATCTCCAGTTCCAGAATCGTGATGACTGACAGGTAAAGGCTGGAGCCCGCGACAGAAGCGAACCACTGCTGGACGTGTGTATCCATCTTTGCCGCACCGCCCTGCCTCCGGGCCGCCTTGCGCGTCTCTGAAACTACATTCGTGTCGAGCAGGTACATCATGAGAGATCGGCAGGCTTGAAGAGACTGCCGTTCAACCGCGGCGGTTCGAAAGCGATATCGGTAGCTTCCGGCATGGCCAGCAGGTCGAGGATATTCTCCCGCGCCCCGCTCAGCTTCTGGTACTCCTCAATCGATAGCAGCACGTGCGCGGGCCGCCCGCGGTCTGTTATGAACACAGGCCCATCCGTCGCAGCCTTCTTCGCCCGGCTCGTATCCTGGTTGAACTCCCGGCTCGATAAGGTGGTAATTGCCACAGCGCACTCCATGTAGTAACGTTTCTACATTGTAGCATGGGTGCTATTTGAAGGTCAGCAACACAATCTCAGGATGCGTCCCCACCCGCATCGGCGGGCCCCAGGTTCCGGCTCCGCTTGATGTGTACACCTGCAATGCGCCAAAGCGCTGCAACCCATAGGTAAACTTCCCAAAAACGCGCCGCGTCAGCCAACTGAAGGGAAATACCTGCCCCCCGTGCGTATGCCCAGAGAGCTGCAGGCTCACGCCCGCCTGCTCCACAATCGGCAGCCGGCTGGGTACGTGGTTCAGCAGGATACTCGCCTCGCCCGCGTCCGCGCGCATCGCTTCCAGCAGACTGCGCATGCGGATAGGGTAAGTGGAGTCGCCAAAGGATACGCCCAGAACATGCAGGCCATCCACGCTCGTCCGTTCGTTGTTCAGCACCTGGATACCCGCGCCATGCAGCGCCGGGGCGTAATTCGTCATGCTGCCGAACTCGTCATGGTTGCCGCTCGCAAAAAAAATGCCGAA
>Ga0316229_1002481_pt1 | contig 15873 bp, 19 predicted proteins | sample TBH18023metaG_FD_206011 | JGI IMG/M metagenome (GOLD analysis project Ga0316229, IMG submission 206011) | Freshwater microbial communities from Trout Bog Lake, Wisconsin, USA - TBH18023 | ecosystem: Environmental > Aquatic > Freshwater > Lake > Hypolimnion/Profundal zone | place: USA: Wisconsin... | reverse complement strand
GTGCCGGTGCGAGGTTACCACGCGCGCAGCAAAATTTGGTTTTTTGAAGATTGGGCCATTTTCGAAAATGCCGAGTTTACGCCGGACCCGAAGACCGGCATCTTTTGGATCAAGATTGGCAACCGCCTGCAGGGATTCACCTTCGCCCGAGACGCCGATGGGCGTCCCCGCGACCGGGAGAACGAAGTGTTTCGGCAGGGCGCACCTGGCATGCATCCCCAAGACGGGGCGTCGGACACGGAGGTAAGGGCGTTATTCCAAGACGTGTTGCGGAAACTGCCCGAGGCGTTGGGAGGAATGGAAGCCTACATGGCCTTGGGCATGGTTTTTGCCATTGCCGCCGGCCCCGAGATATTTAAGCAATGGAGTTGCTTTCCTGGATTGTGGGTGTTTGGCGAACAGGGGGATGGCAAATCCGCCTTGTGCCGATGGCTCATTCGCTTCTGGGGATTCAACAAGGACAAGGGCCTGCCGCTGCCGGCAGACGATCAGCGAACCACTTTGACGCTGGCGGCCTTGAGCGGGGCGCTCGGCCAGTATGGGGAATTGTCGGTGTGGCTGGACGAGTATCAAACTGGCACCCCCTCCTGGGTGCGGGCGATTCTAAAGAATAACTACGACCGCGCGGAGGGCGCCAAAAAAGATTTTGGCAACATGCCGCGCGAATTTCTGTCGTCGGTGATCGTCAGCGGCGTCGCCACCAGCAGCGAGCCTCAGACCCGGAGCCGCTATGGCCACATCCAGGTCAGCGCCAAGAGGCGGACGGCCAATCATTATGAATGGTTCCAGACTCACAGCTTGGAGTTTTACCGTGTGGGGCGGTTCCTCCTGCGGCATCGGCAACAATATGTGGAAAGCGCGTTGGGCGCGATGCAGGCCTGGCTGAAAAGCGCGGCGACGCTGGGGGTAAACGACCGCGCGCGGATGGTGCACGCCCTGGCCTACGCGGGCTTCCACGCAGCCTGTGAGGTGTTTGACGTGCAAGTGGACTTGAAGGGTTACTGGACTTGGTTGCTGGAGCATTGCACGCACGCCGCCGCTGAGATTCAGGAAAATGTGAGCGTGGATTTATTTTGGCGGGAGTTGCTGAACGCGCTGGAATCAGGTGCCTTTGGCCACACCGCCGCCGAACGGCGGCAGTATTTTCAAGTGCTGGAGGACAAGCGGGCCAAGTCGCCGGTGAGCGAGCATCAGACGATGGCGGGGGCGGAGCAAAGCTTCAAGGCCTGGAAATCCTACCAGCTCTACTTCCGGCCCGGGCCGGTGATTGAGTGCCTCCGGGCATCCAAGCGGCGCAGCGGCGGCGATTTGCCGATTTCGCAGGGCGACCTGTTGCATCAGATGAAAACCCGACCCTACTGGCATGAATCGAAACACGAGTGCGGCCATCGGCAAAAGTTTGGCGGAAAGAGCACCCGGTCCTGCTGGTGTATCCAAGTCGACCAACATCCGTTGGGGCTGCTGCGTGTCAGCGACGAGACATTCGACGTGAGCTTCGCCCAAGATCAGGAAACGAACGGCCTGTTCACGTCGGATAATTGGGTGGATCCGCGCAAGGGCGATTTGTTTGCCATCATCGAATCCTTGAAGGGCAACCGGGGGGAGGACGCGGAGTGACTCCAGAACACCACCAGCGACGTGCAATAAACCATCGCGCACACGAACTTTCAATGGCTGATTATGTCAAGGGATAAGCAACTGGGCGGCATTCAGCTCAAGGATGTTTTGGAAAAACGGCGTTTGGATCAGGCGCTGAACGCCAAAGAGTTCGCCATCGCTGCGGGGGTGTCGTATTCGACGGCGCGTGCCTGGTGCCGCTTGCCGGGCTTCCCCGTGTTCCACGGCGTGGTGTTCTGGCAGGACTTTGTCCAGTGGCGCACGAGTCAAAACGGCCGCAACCAAACTGAGACACCACTTCCACCCGGCAACAGTGTCGCTCCGTTCACTCCATCAAGCCTGCCGCCGCGGGCACAACGAATCCTGATGGAGGCAGCGTCCGCGTGAACAGCCCGACCTTATGTTTGAAGCTCGCAAGCCGACCATAGGATCTTTAACCACATACAAAAACATGAAACATAAAACACAAATAATAGAGAAAACGCAAATGACACATGCAACACTGATGCCAGACGAATCGTATCTGGAACTGCAACGTAAACTTCGGCACTGTATTGAAATAAAGCACCCGCTGACCCATAATGTTCGGGCTCAGTTGGAAGCGAAATTCATGGCGGCTTGGCGATTTAACTACCCCGACCGCCGCCGGCGTGCCACCAAGCGCGGCGAGAGAATGGCCATGTTGGCTTTCGATCACCGTGCTTTTTACCACGACACGAACGATCTCCCCATCTTTGTAACGCAGCCATGCAATCCTCAGTTCGTGGACACACCGTGCCGTCTCACTTTCGAGAACGGAAGCTTCGCTGAAATCTTTGAGGCGCCCGAATGGGCATTTCACTCTCCTGGAAAAGCCGCCCTGTTCATCGTCAGGTTTTCCGCAGATTTTAACGTGGACTTGGATTGCTTCAAAAATGCAATCACGCGGCCAAAACCCAGGAAACCTTTCCCGTCAATCATTCCGGACCAGACCATTACGATAATGAGCGACCCGGCGGAAGAAATAGAAGAAGAATATCCTTTCTGTGCGCCGGATTGAAACCACCGCTGAAACGCGGCTATGCCGCGAATTGCACGGCGTCGCGCCATTGCGCGACGTCCTCAACTTTCTCACGCTGGTAGATCTGATGAATCAACTCGGATGAATGGTTCACCAAACGCATCGCCGCTTCCCGCGGCACAGCCGCCCGGCGCAGCCGGTTCACGTAGGTGACACGCAGACAGTGAAAGCACAGGTGCGGCAGCTTGAGCTTGATGAAGAACTGCTGCCACCGCCGCGACGGTTGGAACGGGAATTCCACCGTGAATGCCCGCTTCTCCTTGTGCAGCTTCTCCAACAGCGACCGCAACGCCGACGGCATGGGGATGGAGAACGCCCGCTCCTCGCCGCCTTTGGGCGCTGAGAAGGTGATCTTCGCCTCCTGGAAGTTGACGCAATTCAATGGAATCCGGGTCTCGCGCAAGCGGCAGCCGGTATGCAATGAGATCTCAAAGGCCGTCTGCATCCATTCCGGTTCCTCTTTCAGAGCTTCCCGAATCCGACGAATTTCGTCATCCGACAATTCCGGCTTCTTCGCCGGCTTGTCGCGTTTCAACTTCAGGCTCACCAGCGGATTGGCGTCGGCGTGGCCAAGCCGCACGGCCTCGCCAATGATCATCGCCAGCAGCTTCAACTCCATGATGGCCGTATTGCGCCCAACCGTCTTGCCGGTCCGTTTCTTGTAATTGGTCCGCCAATCAACGTATTCAAGGGCGTTGCGGTAGGTGATGGCGCGAGGCGAGTGGTAGCGCTTTTCTTGCAGCCAGTAGGCGAGCCATTTCCACCCATCCAGATACCGGTCATGGGTGCGAGGAGTTTCGCAGTGCCGTTCGAGGTATTGAGGCACCCAGGTTTCCCACCCGCCGCCGCTGATTTCACCGGCGTGGCGGTTGAGTTCCGTGGCTTCGAGTTGCGCCCGCAGGGTGCGGGCCTTGACGGTTTCGCCCGGATCATCCGTCCGGAGGCCCGTGGATTTGTTGCGTCGCGTGCCGTCGGGGTCAATGTACTGGATGAACCAGAACGGCGAGTGTTTCTTACGGTAGATCGATGACATAATGCAGTTGGTGCAGTAAGCTTGCCGCGAGAACCTGCGAAAGTCCAACAAAAACGCACACTGTTCACCACCTTACACCACTATGGCAGTAACGAGGGTTCGATTCCCTTCACCCGCTCCATTCAGGATCAACTTTGACGTTGGCAATTAGGTGCCGGCAGTGGAGCACGGGATGGCGCGGCTCACACAACTGCCAATTTGCGTTCGCCTCATCAAAGAACTGCATGATAAACTCATGACCGGCGCGAGGGGAAACGACGCCAGTCGCGGAGAATTCCGAAAAAAACCAGAACAGGATTGGCAAGCCAGGTTGCCCACCCGAAACCGCTTCTTTTGTCCCCCCTCGCCGGATGCGGTGGAGCCACAAATTTTTGCCCGCCACGTTCTGCCCTAACTCGTGCGCGCACGCTGAAAATATCAGTAAATTTCGGGGTTCGAGTTTAATCCGATTTCTGTGGACCGATGTCAATGACCAACAGGCACAAATCGCCCCCAACTACCTGCGGATCACCAAAGGCGCGGGCGGCCTCCAGCAATCGGTCGCCGGGTTCCAGTCTGGATTCGCCAGTTTGATAGGTGGCGAATTCGACCTCTTCCGTGAATCTGGCGAATATACCTCCAAATGCGCCGCGGGGATTGTGACAATCCGTCTACTTTAGCGAGCAGGGATCGGAGCCTCGAAGCATGGGCCACAAATACGGGAAGACACGCCGGAAAGACACGCGATTGTAACCTGAAAGCCTCCGGCTCGTAACCTTCATCGATTTAAATAAGCGCCCTAATTGGCGAAAAACATTATCTCTGATACGCAAACGAAACATGAAACCGACCATTTTGCCAATACTATTTGCAGCTGCGGCGACCACGGGAATGATTCAGGCCCAAACCACGCATTTCCAGCCGGGACAACTCGCGGTGCTGCGCGCCGGCGACGGCCAGGTGCCGCAGCATCTCAAGCAGGCGCCCATTTTTATTGACCAGTTTGATCCCAAGAGCGCCAATGCCGCCCCGTCTTATACGGTGCAAATTCCGACAAACGGGGCCATTGCGTTTTTCTTCAACGGCCATGCCGCGACCGAAGGGGTGCTTGCGCGTTCCGCGGACCGCCGCCTGCTGGTCTTCGCCGGTTACGGTGGCGTGAACCTGCTGGATAAACCGGGCACGCCTTCGTTACTGGATATTCAACGTAGCTTTTGCACGGTGGATGCCAGTGGTGCCATTCACACCCTGTTCTATAAACCGGAATCGGACGAGGAAAAGATCAATCCCCGGGGCGGAACGTCAGACACCGGCACCAATTTTTGGGGCTGCGGCAATGCCGGTGCGACGCTCTATTTCAGCCCCGCCAACAAAACTCCGGTTGAATTTGCCTCCGTCCAAAATACGCGGGCGATGAAAATCATCAATCATACGCTTTATGCCACGTTGAACGGCCCGGATGGTACCGCCATGGACAGCTCGGCCGGAATCTATCAGTTTGCGGACGCCGCCGGCGCACCCTTGCCGCTGCCGCAGCAGCCCGACGCCAAGATCCAACTCGTGGTGCCGGCCGCCGATGCTTATGTGAAAATTGCCGGGTTTGACCTGAACCCCGACAAGACCATTGCCTATACGGCCGACACCTCGTCGGGGATACAGAAATACGTCAAGTCCGGCACAAGCTGGAAATTGGCGTATAACTTTGCGATTCCCCAGATCATTCCGGGGGGAGCGAACCATGCAGCCGGTTGCTTTGGCTTGGCGGTGGATTTCAGCGGGCCGGCGCCGGTGATTTATGCCACCACCACCGAAGGGTACAACGGCACGGTCAACTCCAACCGGGTGGTACGCATCGTGGATACCAACGCCACAGCCGTGGTGAGCACCGTGGCGCAAGCCCCCGGCGACAATATCGCGTTTCGCGGCATTGAATTCACTCCCGAAGCGGCGCATTGACCGGAAAAAAGCGGACGGAAGGACAGAAATGGCTGCGCCACAACCCGTTGCATAATTTTGTGGCCGATCAATGTTCATAAGAACCCATTTGAGGTTCTTCGCCTTGTCTGTCCAGCGCAATTCTCCCTGCCACAATCCCCGCCGCCGCGAAGCCGAAGGCGCCGGTCACGAACGCGGCCGAGCCTAGGCCGCCGTTGCAATTCAACCGTGTGCCGGCGGGGGCGGCGGTCCGGTTTGCACACACCGAGCCGTCCGGCTGCGCGAACACCGGCGGCTCCGCGGAAAACACGCAGGCCACGTCCATATCCGAGCCGTCCGCAGGGAATTGAAATTCCTTCCGCAATTTCTTGCGCACCTCCGCCAGCAACCGGTCGTGCGAAACTCTGGCCAGATCGGCGGTGCGCACCAGGGTGCCATCGCGCCGCCCGCCCGCGCCGCCGCAGGCCGCCACCGGCAGATTTCTTTCACGGCAGCCGGCCAGCAGCAGCACCTTGTTGGTGACGCTGTCAATGGCGTCGAGAACAAAGTCGAATTGGGGTGCGAGCAGACCAGCGGCGGTTTGCGCGGTGAAAAATTGCTGTTCGGCCGTCACGCGGCATTCGGGATTGATGGCGCGGATGCGTTCGGCCATGACCTCCACTTTTGCGCGACCCACGGTGGCGGTGAGCGCATGAAGCTGGCGATTGATGTTACTGGCGCAGACTTCGTCCAAATCCACCAGCGTGAGCGCGCCAATGCCGGAGCGGGCGAGCGCCTCCGCCGCCCACGTGCCCACGCCGCCGATGCCGACGACGCAAACATGCGCGGCGCGCAGCTTCTCCAATCCGCCCTGGCCGTAAAGTCGCGCGATGCCGCCAAATCTGGTTTCAAAATCACTCATTTCAAAAAACTTTAGCGGCGAAAGACCCGCGCAGCAATCAATTCGTCCCGGGACATCAAATCGTCCTCGTCCTCGAAATCCAGAAGATTCGAGGACAAGGACGAGCACGAAAAGAGACCGCCCATGTGCGGAAGCTCAAGCCATCAGCTTTATCTGCTTTGGTGTCAGCAGCCAGACCAGCTTGGCACAGGGGCCAGCCCGCAGGCTTTCGGCTTCCAGTTTGCACAGGCCGCCCTTTTTGAAATCCAGTTGCAATTTCAGGCCGCCCGTGACGAGCAAGGAAATCAGCCGGCTCAAGTCCGGTTCGTGGCCCACGAGCAGGATCTTTTTCGGCGCCGGCTTTACGCGGCCCAACTGCCGCAATAAAATCGCCACCACGCCGCCCGGCGCGAGCGCATTGGAGTATCGCAATTGCTTTTTCAACTTCAAGGCCGCGGCCACAATTTCTGCCGTCTGCTTCGCGCGCAACAGCGGGCTGGAAAGGATCAGGTCAAAGTCCCGCCCCAGTCTCTTCATCCCGGCGGCGGTCTTCCGCAATTGGCGGCGGCCCTTGGGTGTGAGCGGGCGGGCAAAGTCGTCCGTAAAACCCTGCGTGCCGCGCTCAACCGCGAGGCCATGTCGCATTAGGTAGAGTTCCATGCACCAAATGATACTCCGCAAACCGCCGCGCGCAACGTCGGGCAGCGTCAGGCAAGGATGCCTGCCGCTACGGATTGATAATCGCCAGCAATACTTTTATTGACCATCACTTCTGGCAGGTAAATTGCTAATAAATTGAGCGAACGCTCGGCGCGGTCAAACGCCGCGCCGAAATAACCGACCATCAAACCATGGACGACCTCATAACCAAATTGGTGCCGGCCAAACAGCAAGCCCACGCGCAACGGTTGTTGGACGACGTTGATTCGCGGAACCTCATCCGGCAGCAACTAAGCCAACTGGCGGACGATCACGCCGGTTTGATCCCGCAAAGATCGTTTGGTTGGATTCTGTGCAAGCTATCCACCTTTGGTGCCGAAGAAACCGATACGTTCAGAATCTACCAAGCATTTCTATCCCAATTGCATCAGCTGGGACGCCTGTGCCGTTTCTTATCGGGCGACGGCAAGCACTGCCAATATGACCCGCCGGCGGTCGTGGCCGACCGGATTACGATCGGCCTGGGCTTATTCTACGCCCACGCGGCGCGCCACCATCAACGTCACGCCGCGCCCTCGCCGCTGTATTATCAACGGCTGGCAGCCAGTTGCTTTGAGGTAACCGGCTACCAAACCATAGCCGCAAAGCTGCCAGAGTGGCTAAATTTCATCCGCGACAACTTTGAATTGCCCCCGAGTTGATTGCAGCGCGGGCTTGCTTTCGCAACCGCTTCCGCGATGATGGTTGAATGTCAGGCAGCTATAAACCGAGCGGTCCGGTGTCTCTGAGCGAGCACCAGATCGTGTCATTGCATGAGAAACTGCGCACCATGCGCCACGACGTCAACGGCCGGCTGGCCAACATCGTCGCCGCCGCGGAGTTGATGCGCCTGCGGCCGGAGACGGCGGAGGAGCGGTTGAAAATGCTGCTGGACCAGCCGCACAAGGCTGCGGAGTCCATTGCGGAGTTTTCCCGGGAATTCGAGGCCATGTTTGGCTTAAAGCGTGAATAGGCCGCGGGATTTTGCCCATGGAACGGTCCGAAGCCGAATTGATTGCCGCCGTCCTGCGCGGCGACCGTGCCAGCTTTGAGCCGCTCGTGGCGAAGTATTCGCCGCGGGTTTTCGCCACCGCCCGCCGCTATGCCCGGCGCGAAAGCGAAATCGAGGACATTGCGCAAGAGGTCTGGCTGAAGGCGTTCGACAAACTCAAGAGCTTCCGCGCGGAGGCCCCCTTCGAGCATTGGTTGATGCGCCTGGCGGTGCGGACGTGTTACGATTTTTTGCGGGGCCACCAGCGGAACCGCGAGTCGTCTTTCAGCGAAATTTCCGAGCCGGAGGAGGATTGGCTGGATCGTTTTGTGGCCGACCCGGGCAGCGCGGCCGAAGATGCCGACGCGGCGAAAACGCTGGTGAACCGGGTGTTGGATCGGCTATCGCCCGAGGCCCGGCTGGTGATTCAATTGTTGGAAATCGAAGACCGCTCGGTGAAAGAGATCGCCGACCTGACCGGCTGGTCGGTGCCCCTGGTGAAAGTCCGCGCTTTCCGGGCCCGCGCCGAAATGCGGAAAATTCTGGCGCGGATGGCCAAAGACAAGTATTTGTAACCGTGCGCCCTGACGGGGCGTCACAAGAAATGAAGCGTATGAAACTCGCGCAACTGCAACAGAAACTGACCGCCGCCGCCCGGCTGCAAACGCCGGACGACCGGGTGCCGTATGCCTTTGAGAAGCGTATCCTGGCGCTGCTGGCCGAACGCACGGCGGCCTCGGGGCAGGTTTTGTGGGCGCGCGGGTTTTGGCGCGCGGCGGTTTCATGCGTGGCGTTGGCGGCGGTTTGCGGCACGGTCTCGTTTTTCACCCCGGCGGCGGCGGACAACAGCAAGGATTTGTCGCAGGATTTTGAAAATACGCTGCTGGCCTCGGTGGACCAGCCAGATGCCACTCCGTGAATGACTGGAAGGTCATCCCCACCATCGTTCTGGCCACCGTGTTGATTTTTGGCGCGGGCGTGGTCACCGGCGGAATCTTGGTGGATTACGTAAAGCAGGCCCGCCCCCGGATGGCGGCAAAGCATCCGACTCCGGCACCGCCCCCGGCGAACCCCTTCCCCACGAATAATTCCCCTTTGGCGCCGCTTCGCTCCCCGCAAATTTTAAGCAAGGATTTGCTCCCGGAACTGGACGGGGAACTGAAATTAACCAAGGAACAGCATGAGGCGATCCAAAAGATCATCGGGGACAACCAAAACTTGATGCGCAAGGTGGTCCAAGACGCCCGGCTCGAAATCCGCGAAGCCCTGACGCCCGCGCAGCGCCAGCAATTCGACGAACTGATAAAACGTCCGCTCCACAAGCCCACCTTGGGCACCAATGCGCCCCTCAGTGCCGCGCCAACCGCGCCAACGAACGCGCCCTGATTTCACATTGTAGCGGCGGGCATCCTTGCCTGCCATGGAGCCGGTGCCAAGCCGAGGTTCGGCCTTCCCAGCCCGGCGGAAAAAATGCGTGCCAATCAAAGCACGTTGAAATTCTCGAACGGCTTAGACCAACCCACCCCGATTCCGGGCAGCAAAGATACCGCCCTCCACGTCAGGCATGGATGCCTGACGCTACGGCCACGAACCGCGCGCCGATGGCTTGTTGATTGGGACCCACCAAGCTGACATTGGCGGCGGCGAATCGGCCACCCGCCACAGCGTCACAAGCGGCCACGCATTGCCAGGCAGTGGCAGCCATCAGGCCTTCGCCTAATATGCGCTTGGGGCTGAGGCGCGCCCCGGTCCAATCATTCCACGCGGCGCGTTCTGCGGCATCCGTCCGCGGACTGTCGCCAGCGCCATCGGTGAGCAATTCGCCGGATACCAGTGGACCGAGTTGTCGGCGCATGGCCAAGGCCGCCTGCGCCCGACTCAATCGCGAGGTGAAGGTGTGCGCATCGGTAATGGCCGCCAGTTCGATGCCGACGGACAATGCGGGATCTCGGCACAGACACAACGCGCCGGCGCCGGCGGCGACAGTGGCCGGGCGGTCCAGATGCCGGAGCGCATCCGCGGTAATCCAGTTGGTTTCTTCCGCGCCGATGACCAGGCACGCATCCACGCGACCTTCAGCCAACCATTCAGCGCCCAGCGCCACCCCTTGCAGCAGCGCGCTCGGATCACCGACGAGGGAACAGGCCAGCACCACATTCTCCAGCAGCGCGGCAACGTGGCTCGTCGGCGCGGCATAAACGGTTTCCGGAAAGACCAGCGGACTGGCCGTGGCGGGATCGCTCAACGTCTCATGATAAAACCGGCAGGAATACTGCACACAGCCTGATTGGAAGCAGCCAATAATACCCATCCGGAAAGGAGCGGCAGCGGGCCGCGTCCGCAGGCGGCTGATCGCTTCGAGGGCGGCGGCAGCGGCGTAGTGCGTAATGGGGCTGGTGCGGCGCAAGCGCGGGTGCGCCAGAAACTCGGGCCGCGTGGGCGGGTTCGGCACCAAGCGCGCACGCAGGGGGCGATCCCAGCCAGGACGCGCGAGGGACTGCACGGGCAACGGTTCGCCCTGGTCCAACGCTTGGCGCAATGCGGTCACGCCCCAGCCGGCGGGAGAGACGGCACCCAGGCCGGCTATGAAAATCCGGCTCATGCCCACCTCCGTAAAATCAAGGCCGCGTTCACACCGCCGAAGCCAAAGGAATTGGACAGGGCTAGATTCAGGCGCGCATCCCGCGGCTGATGCACAATGGGAAATTTGCAAGCCGAGTCCGGGGTGCCAAAAATCATCTGCGGCGGCAGCCACTGTTCGCGCAGGGCCATCAGGCAGACCACGGCCTCGACCGCGCCCGCGCCGCCCAGCAGATGGCCAATGCTGGCCTTGGTGGAGCTGACCGGCAGCGTCGTCGCGCGCGGCCCGGCCCATTCGCTGATCGCGAGCGCCTCGGAACTGTCGTTTAGCGGGGTGCCGGTTCCGTGCGCGTTGACATAGTCAATGTCGTCCGGCGTCACGCCGGCGCTGGCGCAGGCCTGCCCCATCACGGCCAGGGTGGTACGGCCCTCCGGCTGCGGCTGGGTAAGATGATGCCGGTCAATCGAAGTGCCATAACCCGCCAGTTCGCCCAGTATTTCCGCACCGCGCCGCCGGGCGCCATCGAGGGTTTCCACGGCAATGACTGCCGCACCTTCGCCAAGCGCCAGCCCATCCCGTTGCGCATCAAACGGTCGGCACACCGTGGGCGAAAGCGCCTGCAAAGAATCAAAGCCGGAGAACACCAGTTCCCCCAGCGCGTCGTACCCGCCAGCGATGACCCGCTCAGCCTGGCCGCTGCGCACCAAATTCCACGCGTGGCCGATGGCATTGGCCCCGGAGGCGCAGGCGTTGGAGATGATGGCGATTGGCCCGCTGCAACCGAGGGCGTCGAACACCATGCGCGCCTGGACTTGCGGCTGATAGAAGACGGCGCGGGTGGCTTGCCGGCGGGGGCACGACGGTTGCCGGATCGCCTGCCGATAATACGCTTCGCCCAGCAACATACCGCCGGCCGTGGTACCCAGCACCAGCGGCAGATTTTCAGCGCCGCTTTCGCCGGCTGACCAGCCGGCTTGCAGCCAGGCCTCCTGCGCAGCCAGCACCAGCATTCTTCCGGCGCGATCCAGGCGCTCAAGCTGGCGGCGGCTCAATCGCGTGGGGGCAAAGGCAGGCGAGGCCGAGTCTGGCACGTCCGCTTCCGCCGCCACTTTCACCCGCTGGCGGCTGACATCGAACAGGGACACCGGCCGGAACGCCCGCCGACCCGCACGAAACCCGTCGGCGTTGGTCTGCCAGCCCCGGCCCAGCGCGGTGATCACGCCCGCGCCGGTGATGACCACTCGTGGCCGCTCGGCGGCGGAGTTTGTTAACGGGAAAAGCATGAGTCTTGACGCAGCACAATTTAATCCACACTAGGCGGCTATGCCAGAATTCTTCCCATGAACCGGAGCGCGGACATTCCTGTCCGCTCGCGCGCCCGCGATAACCCAATGCCTACAAAAACATTCGGACACGCGCGACCTCCCCAAAGAGCGGACAAGAAAGTCCGCGCTCCCAGAAACCATCGCCACCTCGCGTCGGCTGCTCCAGTTCAAGAAGGGCTTCGCTGCACGACGCTACGAAACACCCGCCTCACTTCGTCGGATTATAAACGAATTTTCCGGCTGCATCCACATAGCCGAACTGCCCGCCGCTCTTGACCCGCGCCAAACCGTTGGTAAAGCCCGCCGCCTCATCAAACTGCGGATTGATGGCCAATTTGCCGTCCGCATCCACAAAACCCCAGCGACCGGATTGCCGCACGGGCGCCAACCGCTCGGAAAATGGGGCGGCGGCGTCAAACTGTGCGTTGATCACGAATTTTCCCGTCGGATCAATGAAACCCCAGTGTTTGCCCTGCCGGACAGGCGCCAGACCTTTGACAAAACGTCCGGCATCCTCGAACTGCGGATTGATGCTAAGATTGCCGGCCGGGTTGACGAATCCCCATTTGCCGCCGGATCGGACCGCTGCCAGCTTTTCGGAAAATGATTCCGCCTTTTCAAATTGGGGGTTGATCGTCAGTTTTCCGGTGGTGTCTGTGTAGCCGAAATGCCCGCCCATTTTGACCACCGCCAGTCCTTCGGAGAAAGATTCCGCGTCGTCGAATTGTGGGTTGATGATGATCTTGCCGGTTTTGTCAATGAATCCCCAGTGCCCCATTTTAACCGCGGCAAACCCGCCGGCGAATGAGCGCGCATCGTCGAATTGTGGGTTGATGACAAATTTTCCCTCGGGATTGATGAAACCGTAGCGGCCGCCGATGCCGTGAAAAGGGCTCCACGGCCGGGGATCAAAATCGGGTCCACCGCCGAGCCGGACCGCCGCCAACCCTTCGCTAAACACCGCCGCGCTGTCGAACTGGGGATTGATCACCAGCCTGCCGGACGCATCCACGTAGCCCCATCGGCCCGAGCGCACCGGCGCCAGATCCCCGGCAAAAACCTCCGCCCGGTCGAACTGCGGGTTGATCACGATTTGACCGGATTTATCCGCAAATCCCCAACGTCCGCCAATGGTAACGGGAAACAGCGACGAAGCCGCCAGGCACACGGAAGCCACACTCCACGCGAACAGGGCTAATAACCACCCAGCACCGGATTTCATTTTCATACAGCATTACTCCTTGGTTGATTTTTGGTTTGCTCCGCACGGGACTCGTTTCCGACCCGTGTGAACCTACTATCGCCCAGAATATGCCATTACGCAACGCCGCCGGTCAAGGTGGTTGCGGTCAAGACTTGATCTCTGCTTGATGTTTGCGCACCGCCTCCGCAATCGAATTGACGTTTTGAAGAATCTGCTTGGCGGCTTCCGGATCGCCAATCTTGAGGCCAAATACCTTGTCCAGGGCCACCACCAATTGGAGGGCATCCACGGAATCCAAGCCCACGCTGCCGGGACCAAACAGCGGTTGTGCATCCCCTATTTCCTCCGGCTGAAGCTGGAGCATGAGGTTTTCCACCATCAGGCGTCTGATGCTTTGTTTGATCTCGGTTATATCGTTCATGGCTGACATTTGAGCCGCGCTGAACGGACAATCCTGCCTTATCAACGGCTTCTGCGCAAGCCGGGAGAATGATTGTCGCGGGAAATTCTCGCGGTCCAGCCGTCGGCGGTGCAGAATCCGCCCATGACGTTCCCGCCGGAACCATCGCAGCGGATCCACAAAGCCTGGCTGGCACTCGAATTCAGCGCGTTGTTCTTGGGCGTGCCGGCGGTGGTCGCCGCCGGGTGGGTGCCGGTTTTGGTGATACCTTTGCTGTTGCTGATGGCCGTCGGATGCGGGCTGGCGTTGCGTTATCGTCATCAAATTTGCCTGGGGGACTTGCTGCGACCCCATGTGTCTGGCACGGAATGGCGGAGCCTGCTCCTGCACTTTCTGATCGCCCTGCCCTGCCTGGCGGTTCTGCTGTGGGCGATCAAGCCAGCGGCGATGTTCTCTCTGATGTGCCAGCATACCTCGACCTGGTTGCTGGTCATGCTCGCCTATCCCATCGTTTCCGTCCTGCCGCAAGAGTTGATTTATCGCGCCTTCTTCTTTGTCCGCTATCGTCCGTTGTTCGGCCAGGGTGGCGGCGTGCTGCTCGCCAGCGCGGCGGTCTTTGGCTTTGGCCACGTCGTTTTTCATAACTGGCCGGCAGTCATCTTGACATGGATCGGCGGCTGGCTGTTTGCCAACACCTATCAGCGCACCGCGTCCCTACTGTTGGTTTCCGCGGAACATGCGCTGTACGGCTGCGCCATTTTTACCATCGGTTACGGAAATTTTTTCTTTGACGGCACCCTGCGGCTGCTCCGGTGAGGCGGCGGCGCCGTAGCGGCAGGCATCCTTGCCCGCCGTGGAGCCGGGTTTCCCAGCCCGGCGGAAAAAATCTCACGCAAGCCAAGACGCGTTGAAATTTTCATGCGCCACAATAACATTCGGGCCGGTTCCAGGCGGCAAGGATGCACGCCCTCCACGTCAGGCAGGGATGCCTGACGCTACGCGCACCCAGATTGCCTTGCGATTCTGTTTTACTCCATCGGCCCGCTCAGGTAAACCATTCGCCCGTTTTCCAATGAACGAAGTTCACATCCAGAAAATCGCCGCCGAACTCAAAGTTCAGCCGCGGCAGGTGCTGTCCACGGCCAGACTGTTTGCCGAAGGCGCCACCGTGCCCTTCATCGCCCGCTACCGCAAGGAGGCCACCGGCTCGCTCGACGAAGTGGTGATCACCAACATTCGCGAACGCCTGTTGGGCCTGGCGGAACTCGACCAGCGCCGGGAAGCCATTCTGAAATCGCTGGCCGAGCGCAACCTGCTTTCGGACGCGCTCAAGGCCGCGGTGAACCAGGCCGAAACGCTGACCGCGCTCGAAGACATTTTTCAGCCCTACCGTCCCAAGCGCCGCACCCGCGCCATCATCGCCCGGGAACAGGGCCTCGAACCGCTCGCCGACATTCTATTCTCACAGCAAGCCACCGCTCATCCGCAAGCCGCGGCCGCGGCGTTCGTGAATGCGGAAAAAGGCGTGGCGGATGCCGCCGCCGCGCTGGCCGGAGCGCGGGACATCCTGGCCGAAAGGGTGAGCGACGACGCAACTGCCCGCGCCAAATTGCGCGACCTGTTCTGGCGGGAGGGCGTGGTAAAATCCAAGGTGATGGCCGACAAACAGGAGGCCGCCGCGAAATTCAAGGATTACTTCGATTGGAGCGAGCCCGTGGCTAAAATTCCCAGCCATCGCTTGCTCGCCATCCGGCGCGGCGAAACCGAGGGCTTCTTGATGCTGCGCATCACCGTGCCGGAGGAAGCCGCACTGCTCTTGGTTGAACCGCTGTTTGTCACCGCCAAAGGCCCGGCGGCGGAACAGGTCCGCCTCGCCGTCCAAGACGGCTACAAGCGTCTGCTCGGTTCCGCCATGGAGGTCGAACTGCGCCTCGAAACCAAAAAACGCGCCGACGCCGAAGCCATCCGGGTCTTCGCCGAAAACCTGCGCGAACTGCTCCTGGCCTCGCCGCTGGGACGCAAAAATGTGCTGGCGATTGATCCCGGTTTCCGCACCGGCTGCAAGGTCGTTTGCCTCGATCGCCAGGGCAAACTGCTGCACAACGACGTGATTTATCCCACCGCCTCCTCCTCTGGCGAGGTGCGCGAAGCCGCCGAAGCGGTGTTGAG
>Ga0316229_1002478_pt1 | contig 15877 bp, 16 predicted proteins | sample TBH18023metaG_FD_206011 | JGI IMG/M metagenome (GOLD analysis project Ga0316229, IMG submission 206011) | Freshwater microbial communities from Trout Bog Lake, Wisconsin, USA - TBH18023 | ecosystem: Environmental > Aquatic > Freshwater > Lake > Hypolimnion/Profundal zone | place: USA: Wisconsin... | reverse complement strand
GCCGCTGGGGATCGCCCTGGGCGTGCTGGCCGCGGCGGTCTATTCCTGCTACATCCTGATCGGCAGCCGGATTCCCGCGGCCGTCACGCCGGTGGCCTCCACGGCGGTGATCCTCACCGGCGCCGCCGCGGTCTATGCCGTCGCCGGCGCGGCGCGCGGGTTGCGCCTGCCCACCGGCGCGGCCGGATGGGGGGCGGTGCTGGGGGTGGCCGTGGTCTGCACGGTCATGGCCATCACCTTCTTCTTCGAAGGGATGGAGCGGGTGGGACCGGTGCGTGCCTCGGTCTACTCCACGGTCGAACTGCTGGTCACCCTGACCCTGGCCGCCCTGGTGCTGGGCGAACCGGTCTCCCTGACCCGGGGCCTGGGCGGGATCCTCATCGTCACCGCGGTGATCGTGCTGGCCCGGGAGGAACTGCGCGCCGCCCGGGCCGCCGCCTGATCAGACGCCGCTCGCGGTCCGCTTGGCCATCCTGGAATCCAGGTACCAGATGCCGCCGCCCTGGTCTCCCACCGCGCGCAGATGGTCCACCAGCTGGCCGACGTTGGATTCCTCCTCCACCTGTTCGGACACGTACCACTGCAGGGTGATTTCGCTGGCGTAGTCCTTCTCCGATCGGGCCAGTTCGAACAGGGCGTTGATCTTCTGGGTGACGCCGACCTCGTGCTCCAGGGTCTGCTCGAACACCTGGATGACCCCGCCGAACTCCCGGGGCGGTTCCGCGATGGCCTTCAGTTCCAGGATGCCCTTGCGGTCCAGCAGGAAATCGATGAGCTTGACCGCGTGGGCGGTCTCCTCCCCGGCCTGGATCCGCAGCCAGTGGGCGAAGCCCCTGAAGCCGAGGTTCTCGCAGTGGGCGCCCATGGCCAGGTACAACTGGGCTGAGAACTGCTCCAGGTTGATCTGGCTGTTCAAGGCGTTCTGCATGGTTTGGCTGATCATGAGCCCCTCCTGGGTGTGTGCGTGCACCCCATTCTGCCCCAAGCCCTCAGGATTGAAATGGGAAAATCACGGTTTCGGCACCCGGCGCCATTGGTTATTCCCGGGATGGGGCAGGGGCCCGGCGTTTGCGCTTGCCGCAGGCGCCGCCGCCGCCCTCGCAGCAGCACCCGGCGCCTTCGCCCTTCCGGCCCAGGTTGCGCAGCGCTTTCCGGCCGAAGAACAGCACCGCCGCGAGCGCGGCCGCCAACACGAGGATGCCTTGCATGGTCATGGGATTCCTTTACACGAAACCGATCATGCGGCCGATCATCACCGTGCCCCAGGCCATGAACCAGGCCAGGGCGAGCCCGTAGGCCACCGAGAAGCCGGTCCAGGCCACGCTGCGGGTCTCCTTCAGGATCATCCCCACCAGGCCCAGGCAGGGGGTGTAGAGCAGGATGAAGACCATGAAGGCGAACGCGGTCAGCGGGGTGAAGCCGGAGCGCTGCTTGAGGGTCTCCTGCAGCGGGCTCATGCCGGGGCTGGCGTCATCCTTCTCGGCCTTGGCCTGGTTGAGCACGCCCATGGTGCCCACGACGATCTCCTTGGCGACGAAGCCCGCGGTGAGGGCCACGACGTCCTTCCAGGCTTCCGGCCGCTTGTGGTCGGGGTCGAGGATGGGGGCCAGGGCCGGCTGCAGCACGTGGCCGAAACGCGCGGCCAGGCTCGAGTTCATGATCCGGCTTTCGGAGACCAGGTCGAGCTCCTCCAGCTTGTCCTTCTCGGCCGCCGGCGCCAGCCGCTGGGCGTGGATGGCCACTTCCTGGGCCTCGCGCTCGGCGACCCAGGTCTTGTTGGTGATCCCGGGGTAGTGGGAGAGGAACCAGACCAGGGTGGCGCCGGCCAGGATGACCGTGCCCGCCCGGGTGAGGAACAGCCGGCCCTTCTCCCACATGTGGATGGCGGTGGCCTTCAGCACCGGCATCCGGTAGGGCGGCAGCTCCATGACGAAGGGCGTGGTCTCGCCCCGGAACAGGGTCAGGCGCAGCACCTTGCCGACGACCATGGCCAGGCCGAAACCGAGGATGTGCAGGGCGATGATGGCCAGGGCCGCCTGCACCGGCCGGAAGAAGGTCCCGGCGATCAGGATGTAGACCTGGAGCCGGGCCGAGCAGGACACCAGCGGCGCCACCAGGATGGTGATGAACCGGTCGGTCCTGGACTCGATGGTGCGGGTGGCCTGCACCGCCGGGACGTTGCAGCCGGTGCCCATGATGAGCGGGATGAAGCTCTTGCCGTGCAGGCCCATGAGGTGCATCAGCCGGTCCATCATGAACGCGCCCCGGGACATGTAGCCGGTGTCCTCCAGGAAGGAGATGCAGCCCATGAGGATCATGATCACCGGCACGAACACCACCACCGCGCCCACCCCGGGGATGATGCCGTCCACCAGCAGGCTGGTGAGCTCGCCGGTGGGCAGGTGCGCCGCCGCCAGGTCGTGGAGGGCGGCGAAACCCGCGGTGATCCAGTCCTGGGGGTAGTGGCCGAGGGTGAAGGTGAGGGCGTACATGGCCGCCATGATGGCGATGAAGATCGGCAGGCCCAGCCAGCGGTTGGTGAGGATCTCGTCCAGCCGGGTGGTCCAGCCGTGCTGGGCCTCGTGGGAATGCCTGAGCACCTCGGCGACCAGGCCGTGGGTGAAGCCGTAGCGTCGTTCGGCGATCAGGGTGGCGGGGTCGGCCCCCAGGTGCTCCTCCAGAAACTGGGCGCTGCGCCCGCGCTGGGCCTCGATGGCCTTGCGGGCGTGACTGGCCTCGGCCAGGGCCATGGCGTCCGGGGCGCGTTCCAGCAGGCCCAGGGCGACCCAGCGCGGCAGGTGCTGATGGGCCAGCTGCTCGTCCCGGTCGATCTCCGTTTCCAGTTTGGCCAGCTCGCCTTCGATATCGGCCCCGAACGAGGCGCGCACCGGCCAGACCCGCGAGTCTTCGCCCCGGGCCACGCCGAGGATGGCCGCCTTGAGCTCGGCCACGCCTTCGCCGCGGTTGCCCACGGTGGGGATCACCGGGCCGCCCAGCAGGGTCTGCAGCCCGGCGATGTCCAGGGTCACGCCCTGCCGTTCGGCGTCGTCCATCATGTTCAGGACGAACACCATCGGCTTCTTCAGCTCCAGCACCTGGGTGGTGAGGTAGAGGTTGCGCTCCAGGTTGGAGGCGTCCAGCACGTTGACGATCACGTCCACCACCGGCTCGGCCAGGAAGGAGGCGGCGATCCGTTCATCCTCGCTCTGGGCCGACAGGGAGTAGGTCCCCGGCAGGTCCACCACCTGGATCTCCACCCCGGTCTCTTCGAAATGGCCGAAGCGCTTCTCCACGGTCACCCCGGGCCAGTTGGCCACGTGGTGCCGGGACCCGGTCAGCGCATTGAAGATCGAGGTCTTGCCGCAGTTGGGATTCCCGGCGATGGCCACGGTGGGCATCCGCTCCCCGGGGGTGCGGGCGGGCCGGTGCTCCTGCTCCTCGGCCTGGGTGGGTTGGGGGGGAAGGACTGGGCTCATGAACGGACCTTCACGCTGGGGGGAATTGAAGAGGTAGGAGTCATTTTTGCTCTGGGTCTATGCTAATTGAGACACCGTCTCTTTCTCAAGCGGAAACTGCCTCTCATTCGCAGCATGGTGACCGAAATCACCAGGGCTGCAAATATTTCCTGCTGAGATCTGGACTCAATCTTTGCTAGTATGCTCCATGCATAAGCAAGCCGAGGATGCTCCTGAGGTCGAGAGCGGGTCTTCCCGTCCGGCATATACCGGCGAGCGGCGGGAGGCCGAGCTCCGCGCGGCGGCGGCCCTGGCCGAGCTGCAGGAATTCAAGCAGGCCCTGGATGCGCACGCCATCGTCGCGGTGACCGACCTCCAGGGCCGGATCACCTACGCCAACGACATGTTCTGCACGATCTCCCGCTACTCCCGGGAGGAACTGCTGGGACAGGACCACCGCATCATCAACAGCGGGCACCATCCCAAGGCGTTCTTCACCGATCTGTGGCAGACCGTCATGGCGGGGGGCACCTGGAAGGGGGAGATCCAGAACCGGGCCAAGGACGGCACCTGCTACTGGGTGGACACCACCATCGTCCCGCTGCTGGACGGCCAGGGGAAACCCAGGCAGTTCGTGGCCATCCGGGCCGACATCACCCAGCGCAAGCTGGGCGAGGAGGCCCTGCGCCAGTCCCAGCGGCTGGAAAGCCTGGGGGTGCTGGCGGGCGGGGTGGCCCACGATTTCAACAACCTGCTCACCAGCATCCTGGGCAATTGCAACCTGGCCGCCATGGGCCTGCCGGAGCAGAGCGCGGTCCAGCCTTACCTCGCCCAGATCGAGAAGGCCTCGCTGCGCGCGGCCGATCTGGTCCGGCAGATGCTGGCCTACGCCGGGAAATCCCGGCTGGCCATGGCCAACGTGGACCTCAACTGGCTGCTGCTGGGGATGAAGCCGCTGATGGAGGCTTCGGTGATCCAGAGCGCCGATATCCGCTTCGAGCTGGCGCCGGAACTGCCCGAAATCCTGGGCGATCCGACCCAGCTGCAGCAGATCGTCATGAACCTGCTGACCAACGCCTGGGAGGCCATCGGCGAAGGCGGCCACGGCACCATCACCGTGCGCACCGGGGAGGAGGTGGTGGACAGGGAGATCCTGAACCCCGCCGCGCCCGCCATCCCGGTCCGGGCCGGGCGGCACGTGGTCCTGGAGGTGGCCGACACCGGCTGCGGCATGGCTCCGGACGTCCTCAACCGGATCTTCGATCCGTTCTTTTCCACCAAGTTCATGGGGCGGGGCCTGGGTTTGTCAGCGCTCATGGGCATCCTGCGGGGGCACGGCGGCAGCATGCTGGTCAGCAGCGAACCTGGGCGGGGCTCCAGCTTCCGCCTGTTCCTGCCGGTGCCGTGACGGCCGCGTGTGACATGTGTGTGAAACCGTCTTGCGGACGCTGGATTCCTGGCCGCCGGATGGGTAAGATCCAGCCATGACCTCCAAGAAACGCCTTGAGCAACCCCTCACTCTGGCTGAAGCGCGGGCCACCAGGTTCATGGCGGCCCGGTTGCGGGAGGATGACGCCCGCTACCAGGCCTTCCTGGCCACCCTGGATCCGCGCCAGCGGGAAGATCTGGATTTCGCGGCCGGGGAGGAATGAGGCGATGATCCACATCGCGCCCGGGTCCATCGCCGGACGCCTGCGGGCGCCCGCCTCCAAGAGCCACCTGCAGCGGCTGATCCTGGCCGCCTCCCTATCGGACGGCGAAAGCCGGATCCACGATCCGGGCCGGTCCGCGGACGGCGCGGCCTGCCTCCGGGTGATCCGCGCCATGGGCGCCCAGGTGGCGCAGGAGGGCAATCTGCTGCGGATCCGCGGCGGCGGCGCCGTGCGTTCGCGCATCCTGCACTGCGGCGAATCCGGGTTCTGCCTGCGGGCCGCCGCGGCGGTGGCCGCGCTCGGCGAGGTGAGCTTCACCCTGATGGGGGACGGTTCCCTGGCCACCCGGCCCATGGCCATGGTGCTGGATCCGCTGCGCCAGCTGGGGGCCCGCTGCGAGGCCCGGGACGGCCGCGCCCCCCTCTCCGTGCGCGGGCCGCTGGCCGGCGGCCGGGCCCTGGTGGACGGCACGGCCAGCAGCCAGTCGCTCAGCGGGCTGCTGCTGGCGCTGCCCCGGGCCGCGGGCGACAGCGAGCTGGAAGTCCAGGGGCTGCGCAGCGGCCCCTACGTGCGCATGACCCTGGACGTGCTGGCCGGGTTCGGGGTCGAAGTGGACCATGAGCCGGATTTCAGCCGGTTCCGCGTCCGCGGCGGGCAGACCTACCAGCCGGTGGATCTGGCCGTGGAAGGCGACTGGTCCGGGGCGGCGTTCCTGCTGGTGGCGGGGGCCCTGGCCGGGGAAGTCGCGGTGGATGGGCTGGACCCGGCGTCGGCCCAGGCGGACCGGGCCATCCTGGCGGCCCTGGCGGCCGCCGGAGCGCGGATCGAGTGGCAGGGCCCGGCGCTCCGGGTGGGCATGGCGGCGCTGCGGGCCTTCGAGTTCGACGCCACCGACTGCCCCGACCTGTTCCCGCCCCTGGCGGCCCTGGCCTGCCATGCCAATGGCACCAGCCGGGTCAAAGGGGTCGCCCGGCTCGGCCACAAGGAGAGCGACCGGGGCGCGGCCCTGGTCTCGGAGCTGTCCGCGCTGGGCGCGCGGCTGCGGGTGAACGGCGACAGCCTGGAGATCACCGGCGGGCCCCTGGCGGGCGGCACGGTGGACCCGCACAACGACCACCGCATGGCCATGGCCTGCGCGGTGGCGGGGCTGAAATCCCGCTATGGTGTGAACATGGAAGGCGAGGCCTGCGTGGCCAAGTCCTACCCTGACTTCTTCCAAGCGCTGGATTCCATCCGAGGCTGACATGAACTCCTTTGGCCACAGTTTCCGCCTCGCCATCCTCGGGGAATCGCATGGGCCCTGCGTCGGGATCCTGCTGGACGGCTGCCCGGCGGGGCTGGCCCTGGAGGCGGCTGATTTCGCCGTCGACATGGAGCGCCGGCGCGGCGGCGGCGTCCCCGGCACCACCCCGCGCCGGGAGGACGACCTGCCCATCTTCCAGACCGGGGTGCACCAGGGCCGGACCACCGGGGCGCCGATCCTGATCAGCTTCGAGAACAAGCAGGTGGATTCCAGCGCCTACGAGGCGATCAAGCACACCCCCAGGCCCGGCCACGCGGACTGGGTCGCCCTGCGCAAGTACGGCGGGTTCGCCGACATGCGCGGCAGCGGCCATTTCTCCGGGCGGCTCACGGCGGCGCTGGTGGCGGCCGGCGTGGTGGCCAAGAAACTGCTGGGGCCGGTGCGGGTCGAGGCCCGGCTGCTGGAGGCCGGCGGCAGTGCCGACATCGAGGCGGCGGTGCGCGAGGCCATGGCGGCCCAGGACTCGGTGGGCGGGCTGGTGGAGTGCCGGGTGGCGGGTCTTCCCGCCGGGCTGGGCGAGCCCTTCTTCGATTCGGTAGAGTCGCTGATCGCCCACGCGGTGTTCGCCATTCCCGCGATCAAGGGCATCGAGTTCGGCGACGGCTTCCAGGCCGCCAGGCTGCGCGGCAGCCAGGTGAACGACCTGCTGGAGGACGCGGACGGGCGCACCGGAACCAACCACGCCGGCGGCATCAACGGCGGCATCAGCAACGGCAACGAGCTGGTGTTCCGGGTGGCGGTGAAGCCCACCTCGAGCATCCGCGCGCCGCAACGCACGCTGGACCTGCAGACCAACCAGCCCGCCGTGCTCTCCATGGGCGGCCGGCACGACGCCTGCATCGCCCTGCGCGCGCCGGTGGTGGTGGAGGCGGTGACGGCGGCGGTGCTGGCCGACCTGATGCTGCAGGAAGGGCTGCTGCCGCGGATCGTCACGCCATGAAGGATCTCCAGGCCATCGACCGGGTCATCGGCGATTTCATGGGCACATTCTGCAACAAGAATGGCGCCAAGCCCCAGCTGGCCTTGATTCACGATCTTTTCATTAAAGACGGCCTGATCATCAAGAACACCGGCCCGGTCCCCGAAATCTTCAACCTGGAGCAGTTCATCCTGCCCCGGGAGCGGATCCTGAACGACGGGACCCTGGCCGAATTCGAAGAAGCGGAGGTCCAGTCCCGGACCCTGATCTTCGGCAACATCGCCCAGCGCGTCGCCATCTACCGCAAGTCGGGCATCCTGTCCGGGCAGCCGTTCCAGGCCCGGGGCATCAAGACCACCCAACTGGTGCGCACGCCCGGCGGCTGGCGGATCAGCGCGCTGGCCTGGGATGACGAACGGGAGGGTTTCGTCGTTCCGGAGAACCTTTAGAGCATCCGGTTGAACTCGTGCTGCGCCCGCCCGGCGCAGTCTTCGATGGACAGCCCGGACAGGTAGTTGCCCACCAGCATCAGGCCGGTCGCCGCCAGGCTGCGGTCCAGGGCGGCGAGCCACTGGTCGTGGCCCATGGCCAGGGACGGCATGGTGTGGTCCCGGCGGAAGCTGGCTTCCACCAGGGCCGGGTCGGCGCCCAGCACCTGGCAGGCGTGGCTGAGCATCCGGTCAGGATCGGCCTTGCCGTCGAAATGGAAGGTCCAGGCCCGCTTGCCGGGGACCGGGAAGGCGTCGGCCGACACCGCGGAGTAGCACGGGCTGTCGGGCAGGATCAGGCCGGCCAGCCGGGGCAGGTGGGGCAGGGGGTCGCGCAGCACCAGCCCGAGGGATTTCACGGTGCGGGTTTCCATCCGCCCCAGCAGCCTGGCGAGGTCCGGGAACCCCGGCGCGAGCAGCGTCCGGGCCGCGTCGGCGGGCGCCGCGACGGCCACCAGGCCGGCCTGGACGGTTTCCCCCAGGCTGGTGCGCACCTGGAAGCCCTCCGCGGTCCTGGCCAGTTCCACCGCCTCCCGGCCCAGGGCGCAGTGGATGTCCGGCAGGCCCGCCAGGGCCTGGACCGCCGGGCCCAGCCCGCCGCGCACGGCGAAGCTGCGCGCCACGTCCTTGCGCCGCGAATTCCGCTTCTTGAACAGGGCGTCGGCCGGGAATCCGGCGGTCTCCTGGGACGCCACGGCGTTGAACGCGGGGTGCAGCACCCGGGCCCAGTTCTTCGGTCCCAGGATCCGCGAGTAGTAGGCCGCGGCGGTGTGGCCCGCCTTGGCCGCGCCGATCAGCTTCGGCAGGCTCAGGGCCGCTTCCACGAAGTTCAGGCAGGACGGGATCGAGCGCAGCGCGCCGTGCTCGATCATGCGGAACCCCAGGCCCTTGCGCGGGGTGACCCGGGAAAGGAAATCGGTGCTGCCCATCACCTCCAGGAACCGGGCGTAGGAGTTGTAGCAGGTGTGGGCGCCCAGTTCCAGCCAGCCGGCGGGTTCCGGCGCGCCCACCGGGGCCGTGCAGAGGCAGCCGCCGGCCTCGCTGTGCTTCTCCAGGACCAGCACCTTCAGGTGCGCGCGGGTGGCGGCCATCTGGGCCAGGCAAAGCCCGCTGACGCCGGCGCCGATGACGCAGAGGTCGAAACTGCCGCCGGGAAGGGGTGTGAATTCACTCATAGCTACAATCTATCAGGACCGACTGGCCCGCCGCGATGGCTTCGGGTCTATTTGGGGGAGCATCCGGCCGCTCCGGGGTGATCGTGGATCCACTGCTTCAAGGCCTCGTCCACCCGGGTCTGCCAGTGGGGCCCGGTGGCCCTGAAGTAGTCGAGCACTTCTTCGCTGTAGCGGATGGAAACGAGGATCTTGGTCGGGGCTTTCTGGGGGCCCCGGCGGCGTAATTCGCCTCCCCTGTAACCTTCCAGTATTTCTGGATGGGTTTCCGCGACGGGCCGCAGCTGCTTGAGCTGTTCTTCGGACAGTTCGGGGCTGTCCACGGCATCCCAGTCTTCCTGGCTGACGGAGGTCGGCCTAACCTTTTTGTGACTCATATTCGACCTCCTCTCTCCACTCGTACCGCACCAACAAAATGTAGCTACATTTTATGGCTTGTCAACCTGCCATGAGGTGAGGGTTGAATTCTCACGACAACGGTCTATACTCACCTCTCAAGTGGAGTAGCTGTGTCCCGTACGATCAACACGTTGGCCTGGTTCTGGTGCTATTGGCCCCAGCGGTCGGGCAATTGCGTGCGGAGCGTCCACACCTAGGCGAGTCTCCAAGGCAAGTTTCCCGGCCCACCTCGTTGGTGGGCCTTTTTGTATCTACCCGTTCCCGAACACCTTCACCGAGGCCGGCATGACATCCAAGCAGAACCCAATCCCGGAGGCGCCCCTGGTGCTCTCCTTCCCGGCGGACCTCACCACCCCGGTGCGGGCCTTCCTGGCCCTCACCGAGCCGGGGCAGGACGCCTACCTGCTGGAATCGGTCACCGGCGGGGAATCCCAGGCCCGGTTCTCGTTCATCGGCCTCGATGTCACCGAGACCTTCGAGGTGGGCACCCAGGCTGCCCTGGTCCGGCCGGACGGGGTCGAGCCCCTGCCCGGGGACCCGCTGGCGGCCCTGGCCGCGTGGGCGGCGGACCTCAGGGCGGTCAGCGCCGGGCTGCCGGTGCCGTTCCTGGGCGGCGCGGTGGGCTGGGCCGATTTCAGCGCGTTCGCCCTGGCCGAGCCGGTGCTGGCGGCCTCGTTCGCCGAAGCGCGGGCGCCGCGCCTGCGCTTCGGCCGGTTCGCCACCGGGCTGGTGCTGGACCACCTGAAGCAGCTGGGCTACCTCTACCATTTCCCAAGCCCCTTCGAAGCCCCCGGGGCAGGGGCCGAGCGCCTGGGCAAGCTGCGCCAGCGCCTGGAAGGCGCCCTGCCGCGCCGGGACAAGGCCGCGCGCTTCCAGCTGACCCGCAGCCCGGACCGGACCCGCTTCCAGCGCAACTTCGCCGCCGTGCAGGAGGCGATCCTGGCCGGGGAGGCCTACCAGATCGTCATCTCGGAACCGTTCGAAGGCCGTCTGGAAGGGGACCCGTTCGAGGTCTACCGCCGGCTGCGCCGGCTCAACCCTTCGCCCTACCACTTCTTCGTGTCGCTGGGCGGGCGCCAGCTGGTGGGCGCTTCGCCGGAAATGCTGGTGCGGGTGGAGGGCTCGGCGGTCGTCACCGTGCCCATCGCCGGCACCCGGCCCCGGGGCGGCAGCCTGGAGGAGGACGCGCGGCTGGCGGCGGAGCTCAAGGCCGATCCCAAGGAGCTGGCCGAGCACGCCATGCTGGTGGACCTGGCGCGCAACGACCTGGGCCGGGTCTGCGCCCACGGCTCGGTGACGGTGCCGGTTCGTGAGCAGGTGGAGCTGTTCTCCCACGTGATGCACATGACCTCCGAGGTGCACGGCCAGCTGCGCGAAGGGCTGCGCCCGCTGGACGCGCTCTGGAGCACCTTCCCGGCCGGCACCCTGAGCGGCGCGCCCAAGATCCGCGCCACCCAGATCCTGTCCGCCCTGGAGGGCGAGGACCGCGGCGCCTACGGCGGCGGGGTCGGCATCCTGGACCGCTCGGGCAACCTCGAGCTGGCCATCACCATCCGCACCATGGAATTCCAGGACGGCGCGGTGCGCTTTCGGGCCGGGTGCGGGCTGGTGGCGGATTCCGTGGAGGCCTCGGAATGGGCCGAGATCCACGCCAAGGCCGGGGTCCTGCTGGCGGCCCTGGAAGGCCGGGAAGAGGTGAACGCATGATCCTGTTCGTCGACAACTACGATTCCTTCACCTACAACCTGGTGTCCATGATGGGGGTGCTGGAGCCGCGCCTGGAGGTGGTGCGCAACGACGCCGTCACCGTGGCCGAGGTGCTGGCCATGGACCTGGACGGCCTGGTGCTCTCGCCCGGCCCCGGGCATCCCCGGGACGCCGGGATCTGCCCGGAGCTGGTGGCGGCGCTCGCCCCCAGGCTGCCGATCCTGGGGGTCTGCCTGGGCCACCAGGTGATCGTCGAGGCCTTCGGCGGCCGGGTGGACCGGGCCCCGCGGCCCATGCACGGCAAGACCTCGGCCATGGTCCATGACGGCACCGGGCTGCTGGCGGGACTGCCCAACCCCTTCCCGGTGGGGCGCTACCATTCCCTGACCGCCATGGCGGCGTCGATGCCGGAATGCCTGGCGGTGCAGGGCAGCACCGAGGACGGCACGATCATGGCGGTGCGCCACCGGCAGCACGACTGTCACGGGGTCCAGTTCCACCCGGAATCCATCCTCACCCCCGGGGGCATGGACCTGCTGCGCCATTTCGTCGACCTGTGCCGCTCCCGGCGCGGGGAAGCGGTCGGAAAGTGAGGAGACGGCCATGATCGTCAAGATGTCGCAACTCGACGCCGAAACCCTGCAGACCGTGACGGCGGCGCTGGAAGCCATGGGCGGCGAAGTCCGCTGCCTGCGCCTGCCCTTCGGCTGCTTCCTGGCCGCCCTGGGGCTAGCCGATCCGCCGGTCGGGACGATCCAGGCCATGGCCGGGGTGGAATGGGCCAAGGCCGCGGGCTCGAAACCGATCCTGGCCTCCCGGGAACTGAACCCCCAGGGCAGCCGGGTGCCGCTCGGCAACCTGGAGATCGGCGGCGAAGCCCTGGCCCTGGTGGCCGGGCCCTGCTCGGTGGAGGACCGGGAGCAGATCTTCTCCACGGCGCGCTTCGTGGCGGCCTACGGGGCCACGGCCCTGCGCGGCGGCGCCTACAAGCCGCGCACCTCGCCCTACGCCTTCCAGGGCCTGGGCCAGCCCGGGGTCGAGCTGCTGCGCGAGGCGGGCGACGCCGCCGGCCTGCCGGTGATCAGCGAGGTGATGGACCCGGGCGACGTGGAGGCCATGGCGCCGTTCGTGGACTGCTTCCAGATCGGCGCCCGCAACATGTCCAACGGCCCGCTGCTCAAGGCCGTGGGCAAGGCCGGCAAGCCGGTGCTGCTCAAGCGCGGCCCCTCGGCCACGCTGGCCGAATTCGTCCTGGCCGCCGAGTACATCCTGCTGGAGGGCAATGCCCAGGTGATCCTGTGCGAGCGGGGCATCCGCACCTTCGAGACCGCCACCCGCAACACCCTGGACCTCAACGCCATCCCGGTGCTGAAGAGCATGACCCACCTGCCGGTGGTGGTGGATCCCTCCCACGGCACCGGGCGCCGGGACGCGGTGGCCCCCATGGCCCGGGCCGCGGTGGCCGCCGGCGCCGACGGCATCGTGGTGGAGGTGCACCCGGACCCCTCCCGCGCCCTGTCCGACGGCGACCAGTCGCTGCACCTGCCGGAATTCCGCCGGCTGGCCGAGGAGCTGCGGCCGGTGGCCGAGGCGGTGGGCCGCCGGCTGGACCTGCCCGAAACCCTGCCGTTCGCCCCCAACCAGGTCCCGCTCATCCGCCGGGCCCTGGGCTGGGGCGGATCCCGCTGACCGTCCATCCCGTCCCCCTGGAGTCGACCATGCCGAACCCCTTCGAACTTTCAGCCTCGCTTTCCCTCGGTGAAGCGCGCGCCTTCATGGAGGCCTGCCTTGACCCCGCATCGGATCCCAGGGCGGTGGGCGACGCCCTGCTGGCGCTCAACCAGCGGCCGCTGCAGGGCACCGAGCTGACCGCCTTCGCCCAGGTGCTCACCGAACGCGCCACCCCGTTCACCGCCGGGGTGCATCCGACCCTGGACACCTGCGGCACCGGCGGCGACGCCCGCCAGGGCGTGCACACCGCCAACCTTTCCACCCTGTCGGCCCTGGCCCTGGCCCAGATGGGCGTCGACATCGTCAAGCACGGCAGCCGCGCCGCCAGCTCCCTGTGCGGCTCCGCCGACCTGCTGGAGGCCCTGGGCCTGGACCTGGACCGGCCCCGGGAGCTGGTGGAGGCGGACCTGGCGCGCAGCCACTTCGCCTTCCTGTTCGCGCCCCGGTTTCATCCGGTGCTGGGCCGGATGGTGCCGATCCGCAGGGCCCTGGCCGTGCCCACCGTGTTCAACATGCTCGGGCCGCTGCTGAACCCGGCCCGGCCGGACTACCAGGTGCTGGGCGTGGCCCGGGAGGAATGGATCGAGCCGGTGGCCACCGCCCTGGCGGCCGGGGGCCTGCGCGGCGCCCTGGTGGTGCACGGGCTCACCGCCGACGGCCTGGGCATGGACGAGGCCTCCCTGGAAGGCCCCACCCTCCTGCAGCCGGTGCGGGAGGGGCGGCTGCAGCCGATGGTGCGGATCCTGCCGGCCCAGACCGGCGTGCGCAGCACGCCGCCGGCCCGGGCCGCCGCTTCCAAGGCGGCCTGCGTGGCCCTGGCCGAGGGGCTGGCCGGGGGCCGGTACCACCCGGACTTCAGTCCGCGGGTGGCCGAGGAGGTGGCCCTGCAGGCCGCGCTGGGCCTGCTGCTGGTCCGGGAACTGGAGTTCGCCGCGCTGCCGGCGCTGGTGGCCGAAGCCCGCGCCACCCTGCTCCAGGGCCTGCACCTGCCCACCCTGCTCGCGCTCGCCGCCTAGGAGACCTGATGGATTTCCCGCCCTCTCCCGAAACCCTGCTCCAGGGCGCCAGTTCCCTGGGCATCCTGAAGGACCTGCTGGCCTCGGAACTGGTCCGCGCGCGCGGGATCACCGCCCGCTCCCCGTTCCGGAACCGGCCCCAGCGGGGCATGGGCCCGTTCGAGGCGGCGCTGCGTCATGGGCCGCTGCCGGTCATCGCCGAATTCAAGCGCGGCTCGCCTTCCCTGGGGCCGTTCGCCGCCGGGGCCGACATCCATGAACGGCTGGCCGGCTATGCCCGGGGCGGGGCGGCGGCCTGCTCCATCCTGGCCGAACCGGCCCGCTTCCTGGGCGCTCCCGAGGATTTCGCCAAGGCCAGGGCTTTCGGCCTGCCACTGCTCTACAAGGGCTTCGTCTGCACCGAGGCGCACCTGGAGGAGGCGGTGGCCCTGGGCGCCCAGGCGGTGCTGCTGATCACCCGGCTGCTGGGCGACCACCTGCCGGGCTTCGTCGCCGCCGCCCGGGTGCGCGGGCTGGAGCCGCTGGTGGAGGTGCACGGGCCGGGCGAGATCATCGCGGTGCAGGCGTCCTGCGTGCGCATGGTGGGCTGGAACGCCCGGGACCTGGCCGACTTCTCCGTGCGCAAGGCCCCGGCCGCCCTGTTGCGGGAGGCCTTCCCGGGAGCCCTGCTGATCCGGGAATCCGGCCTGCGCACGGCGGAGGACGCCAACGCCGCCCTGGCCGAGGGTTTCGACGCCGTGCTGATCGGCGAAGCGCTCATGCGCGCGCCCGACCCGGCCGGCTTCCTGGCCGGGATCCGCAAGCCGGCGGTGCGTTCATGATGGCCAAGGTCTGCGGCCTCACCTGCGCCGCGGACGTGGCCATGGTGCTGGCGGCGGGCGCGGACCTGCTGGGCTTCCTGCACCATCCCGCCAGCCCCAGGCACTGCCCGGACTTGCGGCTGGTGCGCCTGGCCGGGGACCGGGCCATCCTGGTCGCCGTGGCCGGCAGCGCGGAAGGCCTGCTGGAGCTGGCCCGGCAGGCCGGGGCCGGCTGGGTCCAGCCCTACCTGCCGGCCCCGGAGCGGGCCCGGGCGGTGGCCCTGCTCCACGCCGAGGGCCGGCGCGTGCTGCTGCCCTGGCCGGACGAGCCGGACCAGACCGCGTCGGCGGCCGATCTCTACCTCTGGGAGGCCAGCCCCCGGGTCACCGGCCTGCTGGGCGGGTCCGGCCAGGGCCACCCCATGGCGCACCCCCCGCCGGGCCCGTTCCTGCTGGGCGGCGGCCTGCACGGCGCCGTCCTGGCGGCGCGCCTGGCCCACCTGGAACCGCGCTCCGGCTGCCGTGGGTTCGACGCGGCCAGCCGGCTGGAACGCGTTCCCGGCCGCAAGGACCCCGCCCTGGTGGCAAGCTTTGTCCACAACGCCCACGAACTGGAGTAGACCTTGAACCCACCCGCGCCGACCGAATTCCGCCTGCCCAGCCGCTACGGGCCCATGGGCCTGGGCGGCTGCTACGCCCCGGAAACCCTGATGCAGCCGCTGCTGGAGCTGGAGGCCGCGTTCCTGGACGCCCAGGCCGATCCGGCCTTCGTGGCCGAACTGAAGGAGCAACTGCGCGCCTTCGTGGGCCGGCCCACCGCGCTCACCAAGGCGCCGCGCCTGGCCCAGGCGGTGGGGCTCAAGGCGCTCTACCTCAAGCGCGAGGATTTGGCCCACACCGGCGCGCACAAGATCAACAACGCCCTGGCCCAGGCTTTGCTGGCCCGGCGCATGGGCAAGCAGGAGATCATCGCCGAGACCGGGGCGGGTCAGCACGGCGTGGCCACCGCCGCGGCCTGCGCCCGCCTGGGCCTGTCCTGCACCGTCTACATGGGCAGCGTGGACATGGCGCGGCAGGCGCCGAACGTGGCGCGCATGCGGCTGTTCGGCGCCAAGGTGGTGCCGGTGGAGGCCGGGCAGCGGACCCTGAAGGAGGCGGTCAACGAGGCCCTGCGGGCCTGGGCCGGCCGCTGCGAACGGGCCCACTACATCCTGGGCTCGGCCCTGGGGCCGCAC